>Ga0209701_10000426_pt1 | contig 24289 bp, 20 predicted proteins | sample CZO8metaG_4_FD_188356 | JGI IMG/M metagenome (GOLD analysis project Ga0209701, IMG submission 188356) | Vadose zone soil microbial communities from the Eel River Critical Zone Observatory, Northern California, USA - CZOApr15con2H3.8 metaG... | ecosystem: Environmental > Terrestrial > Soil >... | reverse complement strand
CTCGTGCTGCTGATGACCGCGCCCGGGCTGGCTCTGTTCTACGGCGGAATGGTCCGGCAGAAGAACGCGCTCGCCACGCTCATGCAGAGCTTCGTGGTGCTGTGCCTCGTCTCGATCCAGTGGGTGCTCTTCGGCTACAGCCTCGCGTTCGGCCCCGACAAGGGCGGCCTGCTGGGCGGGCTGGAGTACGCCGGCTTGCGCGGAGTGGGTTCGGCGCCGAACGCCGCCTACGCGGCGACCATCCCGCACCAGGCGTTCATGCTCTTCCAGATGATGTTCGCCGTCATCACCCCGGCGCTGATCACCGGGGCCTTCGCCGAGCGGAAGAAGTTCTCGGCCTTCGTGCTCTTCGCCTTGCTCTGGACGACCCTGGTGTACGACCCGCTGGCGCACTGGGTCTGGGGCGACGGCGGCTTCCTGCGCAAGCTCGGCGCGCTCGACTTCGCCGGCGGAACCGTCGTCCACATCTCCTCCGGGGTCTCGGCGCTGACCTGCGCGATCGTGATCGGCAAGCGCAAAGGCTACGGGCAGAAGCCGATGCCGCCGCACAACCTGCCGCTCACCGTGATCGGCGCCGGACTGCTCTGGTTCGGGTGGTTCGGCTTCAACGCGGGAAGCGCCCTGGAAGCGTCCGGGATAGCGGTCAACGCCTTCGTGACCACCAACACCGCGGCCGCCGCGGCTGCGCTCGCCTGGATGGGCGCGGAGTGGCTTTCGCGCGGCAAGCCCACCGTCCTGGGCATGGCCTCGGGAGCAGTGGCTGGCCTCGTCGCCGTCACCCCCGCCTGCGGATTCGTGCGGCCGCTCGCCGCGATCGCGATCGGCGGGGTGGCGGGTGCGCTCTGCTATGCGGCGTGCAATCTCAAGACGCGGCTCGGCTACGACGACTCGCTGGACGTGGTGGGCGTCCACGGCGTGGGCGGCACGTGGGGAGCGATCGCGACCGGACTGTTCGCCTCGGTCGCGGTGAATGCAGCGGGCGCCGACGGCCTCTTCGCCGGGAACCCGGCGCAGCTCTGGAAGCAGCTCGCCGCCATCGGGGCGACGATCGCGCTCGCGGTGCCGGTGACGTTCGGGATCCTCAAGCTGGTCGACGCCCTGCTCGGGCTGCGGGTCACGGCGGAGGACGAGATGACCGGGCTCGACCTCTCGCAGCACTCGGAGAGCGCCTACGCGCTGGGAGGTCCGGCGCTGGGCGAGCACGTCCTCCCTCCCAATCATTCCGACGCCGCCCGGGCGCCGGCGTCGCTGCGCGAAGTGAGATCGTCGTGAGCGGGCGGGCGGAAGGCCTCGTCGATCGGATCGTCGAGGCCGCGGTGACGCGCGCGGTGCTCGGGCGCCGTGGCGTTCTGCGCGGCCTCGGTGGAGGAGCGCTGCTCAGCGCGATCGGGGCGTTCTTCCCGCTCACCACCGCCAAGGTGCTCGCGCAGGAAGCAGCCGGCGCTCCGGAGAAGAAGGAGCTGAAGATCGGGTTCGTCCCCATCACCTGCGCCACGCCCATCCTGATGGCCGACCCGATGGGCTTCTACGCTCGCCAGGGCCTCAAGGTGACGGTGGTGAAGACCGCGGGCTGGGCGCTCATCCGGGACAAGGTGCTCAACCGCGAGTACGACGCCTCGCACATGCTCTCGCCGATGCCCCTGGCCATCAGCCTCGGCCTCGGCTCGCGCGCCGACCCGACGTACGTGGCGGCGATCGAGAACATCAACGGCCAGGCGATCACGCTCCACCTGAAGCACAAGGAGAGGCGCGACCCGAAGCAATGGAAGGGGATGAAGTTCGCCGTCCCCTTCGACTACTCGATGCACAACCTGCTCCTGCGCTACTACGTCGCCGAGCACGGGCTCGACCCGGACAAGGACATCGAGATCCGCGTCGTCCCGCCGCCGGAGATGGTCGCCAACCTGCGGGCGGGAAACATCGACGGGTACCTGGGGCCCGAGCCGTTCAACCAGCGCGCCGTCTACGAGGAGGTCGGCTTCATCCACCTCCTCTCCAAGGACCTGTGGGACGGGCACCCCTGCTGCGCGCTCGGCGTGCCGGACTCCTTCGTCCGGCAGAACCCGAACACCTTCGCGGCGCTCTTCCGCGCCATCGCCAGCGCCACCGCGCACGCGCACGAGCCTGCGAACCGCATGGACATCGCCAAGGCGATCGCGCCTGCCAACTACCTGAACCAGCCGCTGCCCGTGGTCGAGCAGGTGCTGACCGGTCGCTTCGCCGACGGGCTCGGCAAGATCCAGAACGTCCCCGGTCGCGCCGACTTCGACCCCTTCCCCTGGCACTCGATGGCGGTGTGGATCCTCACCCAGCTCAAGCGGTGGGGATACGTGAAGGGCGACCTGGACTACCGCAAGGTCGCGGAGCAGGTCTTCCTCGCGACCGATGCCCGCAAGCGGATGGCCGAGATGGGTCTCGCCGCGCCGGAGAAGACGTACGCGCTGCACCAGGTGATGGGCAAGACGTTCGACCCCGCGAAGCCGGAGGAGTACGTGAACAGCTTCTCCATCCGGCGGAGCTGACGGATGCGGCTGCCGACCCGGATCCGCGCCGCGCTCGGCTCGCTGCTCCTGCTCGTTCTCTTTCTCGCCGCCTGGCAGCTCGCCACGCTGCCGGGCCACGATGCCCGGAGCGGCGACCCGGAGTACGCGGCGCTGCTCGGCGCGCGCAAGTCCGGGCTGCCCGCGCCTGCGCAGATCGCCGAAGCCGCCTGGGCGCAGCTCAAGAGCCCGTTCCACGACGGCGGGATGAACGACAAGGGCATCGCCATCCAGCTCGCCTGGTCGCTGGGCCGCGTGCTGCTGGGATTCGCGCTCGCGGCGCTGGTCGCCGTCCCGCTCGGCTTCTTCGTCGGCACCTCTCCGGTGGTGCACCGGGCGCTGAACCCTTACGTGCAGCTGCTCAAGCCGATCTCGCCGCTCGCCTGGATGCCGCTGGCGCTCTACACGATCAAGGATTCCTCGGTCTCTTCCGTGTTCGTCATCTCCATCTGCTCGCTCTGGCCGATGCTCCTCAACACCGCCCACGGCGTCGCGTCGGTGAAGCGCGAATGGCTGGACGTCGCGCGCACTCTCGAGGTCTCCGCCGCGCGAAAGGCGTTCCTCGTCGTGTTGCCCGCGGCGGCGCCCACCATCCTCACCGGCATGCGCATCTCGATGGGCATCGCGTGGCTGGTGATCGTCGCCGCCGAGATGCTGGTGGGCGGCACCGGCATCGGCTACTTCGTCTGGAACGAGTGGAACAACCTCTCGCTCGCGAACGTCATCTTCGCGCTCTTGATCATCGGTCTCATGGGGATGCTCCTCGATCTGGGATTCGCCACGCTGGGGAAGCTCGTTGCCTATCAGGAGTGACCGCCCGTGAAACCGTTCGTGTCGGTGGAGCAGCTCGGGAAGGTGTACCCGGGCGCGCGCGGCGAAGGGCCGCTCTGCGTCTTCGACGCCGTCAGCTTCACCATCCACAAGGGCGAGTTCGTCTGCCTCATCGGCCATTCGGGGTGCGGCAAGTCGACCATCCTCAACATCGTCGCGGGGCTCGACGCCGCCACGTCGGGGCGCGTGCTCGTCGACGCGGCCGAGGTCCGCGGCCCGAGCCTCGACCGCGGGGTCGTCTTCCAGCACCATGCGCTGCTGCCCTGGCTGTCCGCGCGGAAGAACGTCGCGTTCGCGGTGCGCTCCCGCTGGCCCCGGTGGAGCGAGGAGCAGGTCGCGCCCCACGCGCAGAAGTACCTGGACCTGGTGCACCTCACAGGTTCGGAGCAGAAGAAGCCGGCGGAGCTCTCCGGAGGGATGAAGCAGCGGGTCGGCATCGCCCGCGCGTTCGCCATCCAGCCGAAGATGCTGCTCCTGGACGAGCCGTTCGGCGCGCTCGACGCGCTGACGCGCGGATTGATCCAGGACGAGCTGCTGCAGATCTGCGCGGCCACGCACCAGACGGTGCTGATGATCACGCACGACGTCGACGAGGCGATCCTGCTCGCCGACCGCATCCTGCTCATGAGCAACGGGCCGCGCGCGGGCATCGCCGAGGTGGTGAAGAACCTGCTGCCGCGCGGGCGGACGCGGCAGACGATCCATCGCGATCCGCAGTACTACCCGCTGAGAAACCACCTGCTTGACTTCCTGGTCACGCGATCGAAACGCTACCGGAACGGCGCCGCCAACGGGGCGCCGCGCACCACCCCTCATGAACCCGCACAGGAGGCGGCGCAATGACCCGAGCCGAGCTGACGGAAAAGGTCGTGGCAACCAAGCTGAAGAAGGGACTCACCTGGGCGCAGATCGCCAAGGAGGTGGGCCGGAGCCCCGTCTGGACGACGGCGGCGCTCCTCGGGCAGATGACGATGAACAAGGAAGAGGCGCAGAAGGCCGCGAAGCTCCTCGGGCTCACCGACGACGAGATGGCGCTCCTTCAAGTCATCCCGACCCGCGGCTCGCTGGACACCGCCGTCCCGGTCGATCCGACCATCTACCGCTTTTACGAGCTGGTGCAGGTCTACGGGACCACCTGGAAGGAGCTGATCCACGAGGAGTTCGGCGACGGCATCATGAGCGCGATCGACTACGAGATGTCGCTGGAACGGATGCCCGACCCGAAGGGCGACCGGGTCAAGATCGTGCTGCACGGGAAGTTCCTGCCGTACCGGAAGTACTGAGGCGCGCGCGCTAGCGGGGCACGTCGGCAGAGACCTTGCCGACCAGCGCCGGCTTCTGCTTCGCGGGCTCGCCCGCCGGAAGCAGGAGCAGGAACCGATCGGCTGCCCCGCTGCGCGCCTCCGGCCGGACCAGCTCGCGGAGCGGTCCCACCGCCTGCGCCGCGCCGCCGCCGCGCGGGTTCGTCATCAGATCGCTGACGTGGCGGAGGTCCCGGTAGGGTGGACGATCGGTCGACCCGACGTAGAGCCCGTACTGAGTCTTGGGAGAGAGGCCGACGAAGCTCATCTCCAATCCGTCGACGACTCCCAGGGCACGGATCGAAGCGAGTCCCTTCGCGCTCCCGCCACCAGGCGGCGCCATCTCCACCACGACGGGTCGCTGGCCGATCGGCCGGAGGCCCTGATCGCCGGTCCCTTGCGGGACGGCGTTGGACACGAAGACGAGCGCCTGGGGCGCCTGCCCGCCCGGGATCCGCAGCAGCTCGCGCCTGGCCACCGTGTCCAGGACGGCCACGGAGTCCGCGTTCTCGAGCCCTACGTAGACCCGGCTGCCGTCGTCGGAGGGCCAGATGCCGTGAGGCAGCGAGCCGGTCGCGATCGTCGCGACGAGCCTGGGCGCCGCGTCGCGCGTGAACACCTTGACCGCATCGGCGCCGCCGATGGTCACGAAGGCGAAGCTGCCTGCGGCGTTGTCGACGCAGGCGGCGTGGTTCGTGATGGGACCCGTCTCGAGGAGTGCGGCGACGCGATAGCCGCCTTCGCCGGGCGCAAGCACCGTGACCTTGCCGATGTCCTTGTGGGTCATCCAGACCTGGCCATCGGAGCAGACGTCGAGGTTGGGCGAGAAGGGGCTCGCCACCGGGATCTTTTGCACGACCTCGTGCTTCGCGACGTCGACCACGTCGAACTCGGGCGAGAAGCTCGAGACGACGAACCCGAGCTTTCCGTCGCGGCTGAAGCGCACCATGCCGGGACCGTCCGCGACCGGGATGCGGCGAAGCTCCTTTCCGTCCGGGTCGAGCACGGCCACGTGCGCCTCGCCGCGCACCGAGACCCAGACCTCGGAACCGTCGGGCGTGAAGAAAGCCTCGTGCGGCGCACGGCCCACGTAGGCAGTGGCGCGGACCTTGTTCGTGGCGGTGTCCACGAAGGTGACCGAGTTCGACGCGATGGACACGACCACGAGCGTACGGTGATCGGGAGAGAAGCCGAGCCCATGCACCAGCGCCTGCCCTCGGTAGAGCGGCGACAGCACTTCGGTCCGCGGCGCGCCGAGGGCCAGCTCGCCGACCGTCCGGTTCGTGGCCGGATCGATGACCGTGACCGTGTTGGAAGTCTGGTCCGCGGTGTACACGCGGTCCTTCGAGGTCGGGGCGGCGGCGAGCAGGAGAGCGGCCAGGAGCAGGTTCATGGATTCTTCCCTTTCGGGGTTCCGGCGTGCTTGGCGTCGTAGCGGGCGAGCCACAGCTGCATGACCTGGATCTCGTTCTGCTGGTCGGCGATGATCCCCTTCGCGAGCTGCTGCAGCGCCGTGTCCTTGCCGTAGACGAGCAGGACCTTGGCCATGTCGATGGCTCCCTGGTGGTGCGGGATCATCTGCGTCACGAAATCGTGGTCCGGATCGCCATCCTGCGGGGCCGCGCTCATGCCATGGTGCATGCGGGTCATCGTCTCCGACATGAGGTCCTTGAAGCTGCGCGCCGTCGAGGCGACGAAGGGCTCGGTCGCCGCCGCGGAACCTCCGAGCGCGATTCCGAGAACCAGCAGGCTGACGAGACGCATGCGACCTCCGTGGTGGCGCTAGTACCACAGGCGCCAGCAAGAGTCGGCACCGTTGTGGATCGCGTGCATGGTCGCGTATGCTGCGCGGTCGCAGAAGACGGAGCGCGGAATGGCTCAGACGGTCCTGGCCGCGATCGCGCAGACGGTCCGCGGGATCGCCGCCGCCCTCCGGGCGCGGGCGAAGATCGTCTGGGGAGTGACGGCGGCGGTGTTCGTCTTCAACCTGGCGGCGCCCGTCGCCATCCTGTCCATCGCACGCAAGCCGGTCGACTTCTTCACCTTCAACCCCTGGCTCTCACGCTTGCCGGAATACCTCCGGTCCGAGGAGGCCCTCTCGAAGAAGCTGTCGTTCCTCTCCAGCATGGCCATCGCCTGGTTGAGCTCGGACAACGGCGGGGAGGGCATCGAGTGGGGGTTCATCATCGACGTCCCGACGATCGTCCGCATCCTCCTCACCTCGCTCGTGTTCGGCTCGTACTTCGCGCTCTGGTCGTACCGGCGACGCGAGGGCCAGGCCTGTGGGCCCGGGTTCAAGGCGGCGCGGCCTGCCGGCGTCGCCGGGGCGTTGACCAGCGTGTTCGGTCTCACCACCGGTCCCTGCACGCTGGCCGGCTGCGGCGTTCCCGTCTTGCCGATCGTCGGACTGGCCTTCACCGGTCTGTCCAGCGGCACGCTCACCCTCTTCACCACGCTGTCGCGCATCAGCATCGCCGTCGTCCTCTCCGCCATGGGGCTCGCGGTCCTCTGGTTCGGGTGGCGCGTGGGAACGACGCGCATCGACGGCGCGCTCCGGACTTCCTGAGGAGGGTGCATGGCCCTCGAGTACGCGTTCGAGCTCGCTGCCTCGAGCATCCGCTTCGGCCCGGGCGTCACGCGCGAGGTCGGCATGGACCTCGCCGAGATGAAGGCGCAGCGGGTGATGGTGCTGACCGACCCCAACCTCGCCAGGTTCCCGCCCGTGGCCAGGGTCCTGGAAAGCCTCCGCGACAACGGGATCGCGTTCGCCCTGTTCGACCGCGTCCGGGTCGAGCCTACCGACGTCTCGTTTCGCGAGGCGATCGATTTCGCGACGGAGGGACGCTTCGACGCCTTCCTCGCCGTCGGCGGCGGATCGACGATGGACACGGCCAAGGCCGCGAACCTCTACTCCACGTATCCGGCGGATTTCCTCGATTACGTCAACGCGCCCATCGGCAAGGGCCGGCCGGCTCCGGGGCCGCTCAAGCCGTTGATCGCGGTACCGACCACCGCCGGAACCGGCAGCGAGACCACCGGCGTGGCGATCTTCGACTACACCCCGCTGCACGCCAAGACGGGCATCGCCCATCGACGCCTGAAGCCGATGCTCGGAATCCTCGATCCGGAGAACACGCGAACCATGCCGCCGCAGGTGGCGGCGGCGAGCGGATTCGACGTGCTCAGCCATGCCATCGAGTCCTACACGGCCTTGCCGTTCCAGCGCCGCCCGCGGCCGGAGCGCCCCGTCCTGCGCCCCGCCTACCAGGGCTCGAACCCGATCAGCGACGTGTGGTCGCTGGAGGCGCTGCGCTGGGTGTCGAAGTACCTCGTCCGGGCCGTCGAGGATCCGGACGACGACGAAGCTCGCGAGAAGATGCAGCTGGCGGCCTCGTACGCCGGGGTCGGATTCGGGAACGCGGGAGTGCACCTTCCGCACGGGATGTCCTATCCGGTGTCCGGAATGGTGCGGGACTTCCGGCCGCCGGGCTTCCCGGTCGACCATCCCATCGTGCCTCACGGGATGTCGGTCATCCTCAACGCTCCGGCGGTGTTCCGCTTCACGGCCGAGGCCTGTCCGGATCGGCACCTCGTCGCCGCCGGAATCCTGGGAGCCGACGTGTCGCGCGCCAGGCCGGAGGACGCGGGCAAGATCCTCTCGGACCGGCTGGTCGCGATCATGCAGCGGCTGAAGGTCCCGAACGGCCTGCGCTCGATCGGCTACGGCAAGTCCGACATTCCCGCGCTCGTCCGCGGCACGCTGCCCCAGGCGCGCGTGACCAAGCTGTCGCCCCGGCCGGCGGACGAGGCGGACCTCGCCCACCTGTTCGAGGAAGCCATCGCTGGCTGGTAGCGGGCGTCGCCTCTAGGTGGACTTCTCGCGCCGGCCAAACAGCGACAAGAACCAGCTGCCGTGCTTTTCGCCTTCGCGGTCCGCGATCGCTTTGTCCACCACCTGCTCGAGCTCCCCGTTGTCGAAGAAGATGCCGTGGCAGCTGTCGCAGCGGTCGGCACGGACCACCTGGTGCTGGTATTCGGTCATCGCGCCCGAGCAGCGCGGGCAGCGCAGCTTTTTCACGCCTTCGACGAGGGTGGCCACGGCGCTCCCGCTTCCGGCTCCTTGCTTGGACCGTTCCTGGGCGGCGATCCGCGCCTCCAGCGTTCGCGCCTGCTCGCGCGTCGCCCGGAGAGCCGCCTCGGCCCCGTCGAGCAGGCGGGCCTTGTCGGCGAGCTGATCGCTTCGGGCTCTGAGCGCGGCCTGTGCCGCCTGCAGCTCGCGCTCCAGCTGCTGCGCGCGCCCTTGCACCTCGCGCGCATCCCGTTCGAGCTGTTGGGCGCGCGCCTCGGCCTGCCGCACCTTCTGCTCGAGCTGCTGGAGGCTGGTGTCGGCTGCCGGCTGCGCATCAGCCCGCTTCGGGGCAGGTTTCATCGAGCCGCCCTTCTTCGCCCGCCCGGTCGCCTTCCTCGCGGCGGTCTTGCCGGTCGTCTTGGCTGCCATGTCCCCTCCCTTGTGGGGAAGTGTGCCGGAACGGTGCTTGGGTGAAAAGGTCCGGAGTCGGGCTCGTACATGTCCGATCTGGGGGGGCCGTCCGCGGTTCTGTACATGCCGGGGGTTCGAGCCGGCGGCTCTGTACAGCGCGTACATGGCGGGGCCGGAGGAGTGTCCCCCCTCTCCGGGGTCATTCCGCTGTCAGATCATGCGGGACACGCCTTACTTATCGCACATGGGCCGTCGCCGCCGGGCTGGGTGAGTGTGGGCCTGATGCGCGGCTTTCGTTGCCTGGCGGTCGACTCGCGACGATTTCTTTCCTGCGCGGCCGCCCCGGCTAGACTCATCGGCGCGGCGAGCGGCGAGGGTGAGCGCTCGCGTGGGGGAACCGGATGAGGAGAGCGCTGTTGAGTGCCGTTGCCGCCGCTGCTGCTGCTGGTGCTGCGTGCGGGTCGACCGTGGATCTGGGCCAGAACTGCAGCATGAAGGTGTCCGTGAACGGAGGAGCGCAGCAGACGGTGTCTTGCTTCGCCGCGGGCGCGTTTGCGCCGAGCACCGGGAACGCGGTGAGCATTGCGATGACCGGTGCCCTGGCGGACGTGCAGGCTGCGCAGTTCGCGATGACGCTGCCCTCGGCGCCGAGCGCGCGCACGTACGGCGCCGCCGACGTCAGCACCGCGGTCGGCCAGGTGCAGACCGCGGGCGGCGCGCTCTATCTGCAGAACAAGTTCGGAAGCATCGGGACGTTCTCGGTCGTGTTGACGAACGTCAGCTCCGCCTCGGCCAACGGGCAGACCGCCTACTTCCTCCACGGCTCCGCAACGGTGACCCTCGCGGGACAGTCCGGCGCCCCCGGGACGGCGACGATCACGGCCACGTTCTGACGCTTTCCGTCCGTCTCGAGCACGACGTCGACGTCGGGGCGCGCGCTCGTGGAGCGGGTGCGCGGGTTCAGGGGACGGCCGCCGACGTCGTGGCCGCGGGTGCCGGTTTCACGGGGACCATCCAGGTGCGGAGGATGGCGTTCCAGTGCGCGTCGCTGATCTGGTCGTTGGGCGTGATCCAGATGTGCCGTGCGCCACCGCCGATCGAGGCGGCGAGCGCGGCGGTCAGATCGTCCGGCGGGACGGGCTTGCCGTCGCGTCCCCACAGGCCGAGCGACAGGGTCCAGCGGCCCGGCTCCAGCGTCGCCGCCAGGCGCGCCGCCAGATCGCGAGAAGCAGTAGGCGGCAGTCCCTCCAGCGCGTAGTAGTTCCAGACCACCAGCCGGTCGGCGAGGCGCTGGAGGCGCGCATAGTCCTGCCCGTGGTCCTTGCCGTCGCGGCGCAAGTCCTTCCAGCTCGCCGCCACGTCCAGGTAGAGCGGCTTTCCGTGCCGGTGCGCCGCCGCGGCGGCGCGCTCGACGAACTTCTCCATCAACGAGCTCTTCCATTCCCAGACGCTCGGGTCGTCCACGTTCACGCGCCCGCGCCAGTCTCGAGGCCAGGCGGTGCGGCCGGTCGCCTTCCGGTAGGAGACCAGATCCACGGCTGCGAAGGAAGTGTGGCGGTACGCCGCCTCGGTGACGTCGACCGCGTCGACCGGGTAGTTCGCCGCGATGTACTCGATCATCTCGAGCACCAGCTCGCCGAACTTCCCTTCGGCCAGCTCGGTGAGGCTGACCTGCTCCGGATGAGCGGCGCCGTCGGCCTGGACGGCGCCGGTGCCCGCGTGGGTCTGGATCCACTTCGGCGCGTAGAGGTCGATGAAGGCTGCGACCTTGAACCCCTTGTCGTGCAGCTCCTGGGAAGCGGTGAGCAGGAGGTCCTTGCGCTCGCCCTTCTGGTGGTTCGACCAGCGGTCCTCGTGCCCCGCCCAGCGGAAGTAGGTCCACTCGGTACGGCCGGCGCCGATGCCGATCGTCTCGCCCATCCCGATCAGCGGCCGGTCGAGGACCTTGCGGGTGGCATCGCGCCAGTCGGGCCAGGCGTCGAAGTGGGTGGAGAGCGAGAGGTGGAAAGCGGGCCTGGCGGACTCCTCGCCGGCGAGATGCAGGGGCGCCGCCGGCGCAGGCGCGTCCGATCGGTGCCGCATCATCCAGGTCCACGTCGTCACGCCAGCCGCGATCGCCACCGCCAGGAGCGAGGCGGCGAATGCCCACTGGCGCGGCACCTCGGGCGCCGGACCCAGCCGGCGGATCTTCTCCCACTTCTCCTCGGCCCTTCGCATCTCTTTCCACCAGGAGTAGACGGCGACTGCGTTGTAGAAGTACGAGACCGGGACGATCAGCGCGCCCCAGGGAAGGTAGAGCAGATCGCCGAAGTCGCGGTCCAGCACGATCCCGTAGATCGCCACGGCGAAGAAGAAGGACAGACCCAGCCAGCTCGCGACCTCCCACGGTCCGTCGATGGGCAGCCAGCCTCGCGTCACGGCCAGCGGCAGACCCAGGAGCAAGCCGACCTGGAGCAGCGGCACCAGGGCCATGTTCGCGAAGTTGACCGGCAGGTACCAGGAGAACGGCCAGGCGCCGCGGCGGAAGAAGAGGCGGCGATGGAGCCTGGCAACCTTGAGGTAACTGCGCATCCAGCGGACCCTCTGCTTCCAGAGGGCCCCGAAAGTGGCGGGGCAATCGGCGAGCACGGCCGGCTCGGGGTCGAACACGATCCGTTTGCGGCGCTCGTGCAGCCGCCAGGTGATCTCCAGATCTTCGCCCCAGAGCGGCCGGAAGCCGCCGATCTCCTCGAGCACGCGGCGCCGGACGGCGCCCAGGTTGCCGGAGATGATGGGCAGGCAGCCGACGATCGAAAGCGCGCGCCGCACATAGCCCGTCCCGATGTGGGTGGTGATCGCGAGCAGCTTCTGCAGGCCCGTGCGGGCCCGGAGCGGCGTGTCGTTCCCGCCGACGGCGTCGATGGTGGGATCGGCGAACCAGCGCACCGTCTTGGCAACGGTGTCGCGCAAGAAGAGGCTGTCGGCGTCGGTATAGAGCACCACCTCACCGGTGGCGGCGGCGACGCCGGTGTTGAGCGCTCCGGCCTTGCCCGCGTTCTGCTGCCGGATGAGCCGGATGCGGCCCTGCTCGTGCAGGTCGCGGATCCGGTCGGCGGTCCCGTCTTGCGAGCCGTCGTCCACCACGATGACTTCCAGGTGCGGGTACTCCGATTCGAGGAGGGTCTCCACCGCGACGCGGATGGTCCGCTCCTCGTTGAACGCCGGCACGACGACGGTGACGCGGCCGCTGAAGGGCGGGAGGCGACGGAGCGCGCGCCTCTTCCAGACCTCGTACGCGATGGTGAGGGGGAGGTAGACCACTCCCTGGATCCCGAGCAGGAAGACCACGAGACCGAAGGACCAGAAGAGCGCGCGCAGCAGGTCCATGTCGTCAGCGGACCATGTTCAGCGTCCGGAACGCCATGGCGAAGTGCACGCCGATCTGCATCCCGCGGTGGGCAGCGCGTCCCTGGATGACCTGCGGGTCCATGTAGGTCCGGTGGTCCTGCGTGCGGTGGAAGGCGCAGGCCCTGAGGTGGTCGTCGATGTAGTGCGTGATGTCGACGTAAAAGTTGGGAGTGAACTGGTCGGTGGTCGAGACGTCCTCGTAGCACAGGACCGTGCGCACCGAGCGCGCCGCCTCGCGCGTCGCTGCGAACACGGCGCGGTGGTCTCCGTGCACGTCGACGTCGGCGTGCGTCAGCACCATCGTGGCGCCCAGCTCTTTGATCCTGGACTCGATGACCTGCTTGAGCAGGGAGATCTTCTCCTGCAACCCAGTGTCGGGGAAGTCGAGGATCCAGTACCCGTCCAGTCCGAGGAACTCGGCCGCCTTCTTCGTCTCCAGCTCCCGCTGCCCCTGACGATCGGTGCCTTTCTCACCCTGGGTGAGGGTGAGGCCGTACACCCGGGCGCCGCTCGCCTTGAGCTTCACGAGCAACCCGCCGCAGCCGAGCTCGATGTCGTCCGGGTGCGCGCCCAACGCCAGCACCACCTCTCCCGCGAACTCGGGAATCCTGGGTTCCAGCCGGAGCGCCGTCACGAACCCGACCCCCAGGCCGAGGAAGAGCACCACGTCGCTGACCGCCTCGAACACCCGCGCATCGAACCAGCCCCACGGCATGCCCTTGAGCGAGTGGGTGAGGATGCCGAGGACCAGGAAACCGGGCACCACGTACATGGCGAACGTCCACGCCGCCGGTTGCCGCCGGAGCGAGCGCCGCCACCGGCGCGCGAGCAGCAGCATGGCCGGCAAGAGGGCGACGTAGGCGAGGAGCTCGAGCCAGTCGATCGCCGTCCGCACCGGGACCAGCCTGGTCTCGCGGTCCAGCTCGCTCACAAGCTGGTTGGCGTCCGCGCTGGTCGGGCGCATCCGCACCGCCAGGGCGGCATGCTCCCGCGCCAGCGAGAGCTTGCCCAGGGCCAGGTAGACGCGCCCCAGCGCCACGTGGCTCTCGGGGGCGTCGGGAACGAGCTGCGCGACGCGGAGCCAGGTCTCCAGGGCGTTCGGCCAGTCCTGCTTCTGCTGGTAGGTCTCCCCCAGATGCCGGAGCACGTCCGCGTCGGAAGGCGCGAGCTGGTCTGCCCTCTGCAGGGCCTGGATGGCCTCGTCGAGCTGCCCCTTCTGCGAGAGCATGCGCGCGCGCTCGACGTGCAGATCCACGTCTTTCGGATAGAGCCCGAGCGCGCGGTCGATGACCGCGGCGGCCGAGGCCGGGTCACCGCGCAGGAGCCGCGCCCGCGCGAGTCCCTTCATCGCCTCGTGGTGGTGGGCGTCGTGCGAGAGCACCTGCTCGTAGAGCCGCTCCGCTTCCTCGAGCCGATTCGTCCAGGCGAGCACGTCGGCGAGGTCGCTCTCGAGGCCCAGGTCCATCGGACGCAGGGCGATGGCGTCCCGGTAGAGGACGATTGCCTTGTCGTAGTTGCCGCTCCAGGCCTCGAGCTGGGCCAGATGGGCGAGCGCATCGGAGTCGCCGGGGGCGAGCGCCAGGAGGCGTTCGTAGTCGCGAATGGCGTCTCCGAACCTGCGCGCCGCGGCCTTGGACCGGGCATCGCGCCGCAGGCCCTCGACACCGTCCTTCGTACCGGGCGCCTCGTCTATCCGCACGATCGCGCGCGGCTGCAGCACCTGGGCCGGAGGAGCGAGCGCGATCGCCGGCGCCGCTGCGGCGGCAGCCAGCGCGAGCGGCGCGATCGAGTGGCCGAGGGGCGTCCGCATCGGAGCTAGAAGAGGACGGTGCGGTACTCGACGTTGAAGAGGAACGTCGGGTCGTTGCGGGTGGAGGTGGTGGTGACGTCCGCGGCGCTGGGGTTCGACACCCATTTCACGCCCGCGCCCAGCGCGAGGGGGCGGGTGAGCTGGTAACGGACGGTGGCCCACCAGATGTTGCCGTTCTGCCCGGCAAAGGCGGGGCCGGCGCTGGTGGAGTAGCGATCGAAGACCCACTGGAAGTTGAACGAGAGCCGGTCGATCGGCCGGAGGTCCAGGCTGGAGATGATCGACCAGTCGAACCCGGAGTCGAGGTCGCGGTTGGGGATGTACTTCACCCCGGCGCCCCAGGCATCCGCCTCGTACGAGAGGCTGCCGCCGACGAGGAACTCGTTGCGGAATGTGACGCTGGTGGCGGCGGCGCAATCGGGCTGTCCGGCGCCCAGGCAGACGGTGCCTGCCGGGGCTCCCGGGACGGGGCGGCCCAGAATGAGCGTCGCGGCTGGATCGGGATCGCGCAGCAGCGAGGCTGTGATCCCGGCGGCGAACCCGCCGCCGAGCCGCGCTTCCACCTCGCCGGTCACCTTGTGGTTCAGGATGCGCGTCGAGCGGTCGTAGAAGAAGTCCGGCGCGAAGAGCTGGTACTCGAGGCCCACGCGCACCCTCTGGTCGAACCAGTGCGAGACCTCGACCGTGCCGCGCGGCACCTTGTCATAGGCGTTCGAGTCGGGCGTTGGCCGGTTCACGCCTGTGTAGTTGTAGCGGCGGAAGGTGAAGTCGGCCTTCACGTACGAGTCGCGCGAGTAGAACCAGTAGGCGTTCGCGTATCCCTTGACCGCGTCGTAGAAGATGTTGTCGGTCCAGCTCCCGCCGGCGTGCAGCTCCAGCCGGTTGAAGCCGCCGTAGACCAGCTCGCCTTCGAACGCGTTCTTCGAGGTGCCGGGCTCGCTCCCGCCCATGCGGGCGTCCAGCCGCATGCCGCGAGACAGGTGCAAGCTCTCCAGGTCGTCCTGCGCCTCGCGGTCGCTGGGGTCGAGCTCCGTCGCCCTCTGGAGCGAAGCCTCCGCGTCCGCGAACCGGCGCAGCGCCTTCTGGGTCCAGCCGACGTGCTTCCAGCCGTCGGCCGTCTCGCCGGTGAGGCTCATCTCCGATCGGTAGGCCTCCAGGGCTGCCTCGTACTCCCCTTGCTTGCGCAAAGCGTCCGCGCGGGCGCGGATCTGATTGACCACCAGGACGTCCAGCGCAGGGGCAGGCTCGGCCGCCCGCGCGGAAACGCTCCGCGCACGGGCGGCCTCGCGCGGCTGAGGAGCCGCGAAGGCGGGAGAAACCAGGGTGCAGGCCAGCAGTGCGGAATTCAAGCGCATCGTCCGTTCCTCCAGGCTTCGTCGAGAGCGTCGAGCACTTCGCTCGCCGACAGCACGTTGGCGCCGAGCCTCGCGTTCACCTCCAGCACGGCGGGGCTTCCGTCGGCGGAGAGCCGGATGTCCATGTCGATGGGTCCCTCGAGTCCAAGGGACCGCGCGGCGCGCACGCCGAGACCGGCGACGTCCGGGCGCTCCACCCGCTCGACGCCGAGCGCGTTTCCGACCAGGCCGTCCTTGAGACCCGTCTTGCGCAGCACGACCGCGGCCGGCACGCTGCCGTCCCTCTCGACGAAGAGGTTCAAGTCGTACTCCTCGCCGGACAGGAACTCCTGCCAGACGACCTCCTCGGGGCTGGCGCACGCCAGGTCATCCGCGCCGTGGTGGACGACCACCCCGCGGCCGCCGCGTCCGAAGCGGGGCTTCGAAAGGAGCGGGAAGCCCAGCGCCTCCGCCAGCTCCTCGTGGGGCGTGGCGGAGGAGAAGGTGGCCGGCACCGCCACGCCGGCGCGATCGAGATCTTCCGCGGTCCGCAGCTTGTCGTTCGCCACGTCCACGCCCGACGGGTCCGAGATGCAGAAGGCGATGCCGCGCTCGCGGAGCGCCGTCCGCATGCGGGCGACGACGGGCAACTCCTCCGTCACCGTGGAGACGACCAGCGCCGCCTTCTCCCGCACGGCCATCGCGAGGAGCACGGCGACGAAGCGCGGGTCGCGGGCGGCGGGAACGAACCGGAAGTCGGTCGCGGGGGATGCCACCTCCCGCACGTCGGTGCCGACGACGCGGTAACCCTTGTTTGCAAAATAGCTCGCGCCGGCCCTCCCGGCCGGTCCTCCCACACCCGTGATCAGCACCGTTTCGCACATCGTTTTCGATCTCACTCCCGGTCATGTCCAAATGAGACACGCGATCTCGCCGCGCGGGCACCGTACTGCGAGAGGGGGAGTGCGTGGCCACGCCGAACGAAGCGACCTTGTGGGCGCGTGGCCCTGCGGTGCCGCGCCCCGTTCCTGCTCGCTCGTGTGGAAAGGTGCCGCGCTGTAGGCCGGGCGATTTGATTCAGGAGAGCGCGAAACGCTGGAGCTTCATCACCAGCGACTGCACGCCTTCGGAGAAGGTGGGGTGGACGAATTCCGCCTCGACGATGGCGCGGGCAGGCGCCCCGGACTGCATCAAGGTGACGAAGATGTGGATCAGCTCGCCGGCCTCGGAGCCGACGATGGCCGCGCCGAGCACTCGCTCGGTCTTCGGATCGAGGAGCACCTTCATGACGCCGGCCTTCTCGTCGACCTCGACGGCGCGCGCGACCTCCGCAAACCGCATCGTCGCCACCTCGTACTGGATGCCTCTCTCTCGCGCTTCGCGCTCGGTGAGGCCCACGCCCGCCACCTGGGGATCGGTGAAGGCCGTGTACGGGATGTGGCGGCCCTGGCGCCCGCGCCGCGAGCGGCCGAGCAGCAGGTCGAACAGGATCCGGTGATCGTCCCAGGCCGTGTGCGTGAACTGGGGCTGGCCGATCACGTCGCCGACCGCGTAGGTCCCGGGAGCGCTGGTGCGGTACTCGTCGTCGGCCACGATGAAGCCCTTCGGGTCGAGCGCGATGCCGCCGGCGTCGCATCCGAGATCGTCGGTGTTCGGCCTCCGGCCGGTCGCGATCAGCAAGTGGGAGCCGCGCAGCTCCTTCCCACCCGAGAGTCGCAGCGCGATGCGGCCCGCCTGACCGGAGACCCTTTCCGCTCCGGCGCCCAGCTCGAGGCCGATGCCCTCGTCGCGGAACACGGCCTCCAGCGCCGATGAGATCTCCGGGTCCTCGCGGCTGAGCAGGTGAGGGACCACGTCGACGATGGTGACCTGCGCGCCGAAGCGGCGGAACATCTGGCCGAACTCGCAGCCGATGTAGCCGCCGCCCAGCACTATTAGATGTGAAGGCAGCTCGCGCAGCTGCATGACCGTCTCGTAGCTGAGCCAGGGCACGCGCTCGAGACCCTCGAGCGGCGGCGCGGCGGGCCGGGCCCCCACGTCGAGGACCACGATGTCCGCGGTGTGTGTGTCGCCGGCCACCTCGATGCGCCGCTCGCCTGTGAAGCGGGCCTGGCCGCGCACCAGGGTGAGCCTCTCGCCGCCCTCGCGGAGCCGTTTCTCCGCCCCCTCGCGCCACCTGCGGACGATCGCGTCCTTGCGGTCGACGACCGCGGGCAGGTCGACCTCCACCGGCCCCGCTCGCACTCCCAGCCGGGCGGCGGTGCGCGCGACGTGCGCCGCGCGCGCGCTGGCGATCATGGTCTTGGTGGGCGTGCAGCCCGTGTTGACGCAGGTTCCACCGATCTCGGCGCGCTCGGCGAGCAGGACCCGCTTGCCGGCGCGCGCGAGCCGGGCAGCCAGCGGAATTCCCGCCTGCCCGCTCCCGACGACGATCACGTCGAGCTTCATGTCGATTCTCCTCGCTCAAGCCGGCCCCGTGACCCCGGCGCAGGTGCGGAAGCCCGCCAGCACGTCGCGCCGATCCGGCGGATAGAAGTTCCGCCAGGTGTTCCGGAGCAGGCGCCCGCGGGTGGCCCAGCAGCCCCCGCGCAGGACCTTGTGCAGAGTCGCGAACCAGGGCAACGAGTACTCCTTGTAAGGGTCCGCGACGAACCCGGGGTAGGGCTGGAAGTCGCTCGCGGTCCACTCCCAGACGTTGCCGATCATCTGCCGGCAGCCGACCGCGCTGTCGCCCGCGGGGTGGCAGCCGACCTCGACGGGTCCACCCGCGCGGCCATCCAGGTTGGCCCGCGCCTCGTCCGGCGGATCGTCTCCCCACGGGAACCGGCGCTTGTGAGGCGTGGCGGCCGCGAGCTCCCACTCCGCTTCGGTGGGGAGCCGCCGCCCCGCCCAGCGGCAATAAGCGTCCGCTTCGAACCAGCAGACGTGGATGACCGGCTGGTGCGCGGTGAGCGGCGACAGCTCCGCGAAACGGCGGACCAGCCAGCGCCCTCCGGCCGCGGGGTGCCAGTACACCGGGTGCCTGGCGCCGGTCTCCGACCGCCAGCGCCAGCCGGCCGCGCTCCAGTGCCGCTCCTGGCGGTACCCGCCGTCCTCGACGAAGGCGGCGAACTGCTCATTAGTCACCGGCGCGCGGGCGATGCGGAAGGGCGCCACCTCCACCGGGTGGGCCCACTTCTCGTTGTCGAAGACGAACGGCTCGTCGGGCGTCGCCCCCAGCAGGAAACGCCCGCCCGGCACCTCGACGTCTCCCGGCAGCGGTCCGCCTCCCGGAGCGGGGCGCCCGGTGGCGAAGGCCGGGGCAGGGTAGCCGAGCGTCTGGCGGGTGTAGGTGAACGCCTCGTCGTGCATGTCCTCGTGGAAGAGCGCGAGCCGGTGGAAGTAGGCGAGGCGATCGGGCGCGGTCCCCAGCGCTTCCAGCGCGGCGCCGAGGACCCGCTCGAGGTAGGCGAGCACGGCGGGCCGGGTGAGGAGGGGCAGGTCCCAGCGGGTGTCGTGCGCTACCGTCGCCGAATCGTAGAGCGCGTCGCCGTCCGGCAGCAGGGACGGGCGGCCCCGCGCGTGGCGCAGCGTCCAGAATTCCTGGAACCAGCCGAGGTGGCCGACCTCCCAGAGCAGCGGGTTCACGATCGGCAGGCGGGGGCCCATCCACTGACCTTCGTCCAGGTCCCGGACGAGGAGGAGCGTGCGGGCGCGCGCGTCGCGAAGCTCGGCCGCGAGTGGATCGGACACGGCGGCGAGCATACTCTCCCCCGCCGTGCGCGTCGCACTCGTCTGCCCTGCGCCGCCGGGGTCGCGGCTCGGCAACCGCATCACGGCGCTGCGCTGGCGGAGGATGCTCCGCGAGCTGGGCCACCACGCCTTCATCGTGCAGCCTGGCCCGGTTCCCCCGGCCGACGTCCTCTTCGCGCTGCACGCGCGCAAGTCCGCCGAAGCCGTGCGCAGCTCGCGCGAGCTGCGGCCCGGAACGAAGGTGGTCGTTGCGCTGACCGGCACGGACCTCTACCGCGACGTCCACACCGACGCCTCCGCCCGGCGCTCGCTCGAGCTGGCCGACCGGCTGGTGGTGCTACACGACGGGGGTGCCGCCGAGCTGGCTCCCCGGCTGCGGCCGAAGGTCCACGTGGTTCCCCAGTCGGCGACCGCGATGCGCCGGCTGCCGCCGCTGCGGCGGTGGTTCGAGGTGCTGGTCGTCGCGCACCTGCGCCCCGAGAAGGATCCGCTGCGCACCGCGCAGGCTGCGCGCGGGCTGGACGCCGGGTCGCGCGTTCGGGTGGTGCACGCCGGCGCCGCGCTCTCCCAGCAGATGCGCAGGGAGGCGCTGGCGGAGATGCGCTCCAATTCGCGCTACCTCTGGCTGGGCGAGCTGCCGGGGTGGAAGGCGCGGCGCCTGATCGCCCGCGCCCGGGTGCTGTGCATCACCTCCGAGATGGAAGGAGGAGCGAACGTCCTCTCCGAGGCCGTGGCGGCAGGCACTCCGGTGCTCGCCTCTCGCATCCCCGCCATGCGCGCCATCCTCGGCGCCGACTATCCCGGGCTCTTCCCCTTCGGCGACACGCGGGCGCTCGCCCGGCTCCTGCGGCGCGTCGAGACCGACCGGCATTTCCTCTCCGAGCTGCGCCGCCGCTGCCTTGCGGCGCGCCCCAGGCTCTCGCCGGCGAGAGAGAAGGCCGCGCTCCGCGCAGTTCTGGCCGAGCTGGCCTGACGCGCCGCGTCCCGCCCCGGGGCGAGTCGGGTCCGGGGAGTCGCCCGCCTCATTCCCGTGACGAGTCCATGGTCAACCTCGCCAGCAGGTAGAGCCTCGGCTCGATCGAATCCAATTCGACGTACTCCGCGTCCGGCGAGTGGTAACCGAATCCCATCAGCCCGAAGTTCTCCAGGACGACCGGCTTGCCCGACAGCGCGGCGAAGGCCGCGTCGGTGCCGGCGCCCTTGCTGGACTCGTCCACGCCTAGCTGCTTCCCCAGCTCGGCATAGATCGCCTGTGCCCGCTTGGCGAGCGCTCGCGATCGCTCGGTCACCTCGAGCGGCGGGCGGCGGCGCTCGAACGTGGCCTCCACCTTGGTGTCCGGGACGAGGTGGCCCTTCGCGACGACTGCGCGGAACGCCTGCTCGACCGTATCGAAGTCGGCGACGCGACGGACGCGAACGTCGGCGCTGGCGGTCGCCATGTCGGGAATCACGTTTCGAGTGGTGCCCGCGCTCGCGATCGTCCAGTTGAACTTGATCCCGCGCGACGCGTCGCCGAGGTCTCGCGTCTGCAGCAGCTGGTGCGCCAACTCGAGCAGCGCGTTCCGGCCGTCCTCGGGGTTGACCCCCGCATGCGCCGCCCGGCCGCGCACCGCGATGGTCGCGGCGGCGATCCCGCTGGTCGCGAGGGCGAGCTCGTCCCTGGGCGCCGGCGAGGGCTCGCAAGAGAATACGAAATCGTGCTGCGCTGCCAGGCGAGTGATCAGGGCGCGAGCGCCGGGCGTGCTGAGCTCCTCGTCGCCGTCGATCAGCACCGTCAGCGTTCCGTACTCCCGGAAACCGAGGTCGTTCAGGACGGCCAGCGCGTGAAGGACGACGGCCACGCCGCCCTTCTCGTCGGCAACCCCGGGTCCGTAGGCGCGGGCCCCTTCGATCCGGAACGGGCGCTTCGCGAGCGTGCCGCGCGGGTAGACCGTGTCCATGTGCGCGAGCAGCATGATCTTGCGCGTTCCCGTCCCCTGGAACCGCGCGACCACGGCCTTGCCGGTCCGTGGCGGAGTGTCGAAGAGCATCACGGCGTCGGCGCCGGCCTCGACGAGCTCGACCTTGCCACCCAGGGCGGCGAGCCGGTCCTTCAGGACGGCGGCGATGGCGTCCAACCCTTCCCGGTCGCGGCTGCCCGATTCGATCCCGACGAGCTGGCGGAGCGTCTCGATGAGCGCGGGCTTTTCCTTCCGCACGAGCGAGTACACCGCCTCGACCGGCGCGGCGGCGGCGCTGAGAGAGCAGGCCGCCACGGCGAACGACGCCTTCGCAGCCCAGCGGGCGGAGAGTGCCATCGGTCCTCCTCGACGGATCGTCGGCGTAGCTTACTGCGGCCGGCAGGTCGCGCGAGCCCGCACCAGCAGGACAGCGCGGTTGCGCATTGGCAACTTCTCGGGACGACCATCGCTCGGGGCAGCGTGCCGGAAGGACTCGGCGGCTACCCGAGCGTCTCCCAGATCCGGCGCTTGAGCGCCGAGAAGGCCGGGGAGAACCGGGCCTCCAGCGAACGCGGCCGGGGGAGGTCCACCGGGAAGTCGGCCTTCACGCGGCCCGGACGCGGGGAGAGCACCGCGATCCGGTCGGCCAGGTAGAGGGCTTCTTCCACGTCGTGCGTCACGAAGAGGACCGTCTTGCGCCGCCGTTCCCACAGCCGCGCCAGCTCGTCCTGCATCCGGGCGCGCGTCTGCGCGTCGAGCGCGCCGAACGGCTCGTCGAGGAGGAGGATGGCCGGGTCGGTGGCGAGCACGCGCGCCACTTCCACCATCTTCGCCATGCCCGCCGACAGCTCCTTCGGGTACGCTTCCTCGAACCGCGACAGCCCGATGAGGCGGATCAGCTCGCTGCTCACCGCGCCGCGTGCAGCGGGGTCGACCCCTCTCGCGAGGAGCCCGAACTCGACGTTCTCCCGGACGGTCATCCAGGGAAAGATCGCGTCCTCCTGGAGCACGTATCCCCTCTCGCGGCCTGGACCTTCGACGATGGACCCGTCGCAGCGGACCGACCCCGCCGCGGGCCGGAGGAAGCCGGCGAAGATGCGGAGGAGCGTGGTCTTTCCGCAGCCCACCGGGCCGAGCACGGCGAGGAACTCGCTGTCATGCACGTCGAGGGAGAGGGCTTCCAGCGCCTGCGTCGGCGTCGGGCCGGAGTAGGTGTACCCGACGTCCACCGCCTGGAGGCGGAGCCTCGGCGGGTCCCCTGCGGTCACGCGGTTCGCCTCATCCAGCGCGTGGCCTTCGCGTGCGCCGCCAGCGCGAGCAGGTCGAAGGCGAGCACCAGCGCGCCGATGGTCGCGATCCCGACGACCATCGTCGGGACCCGCGGGTAGGCGCCGGCGAGCGTGAGCAGGTAGCCGAGGCTCGGCATCCTCGCGTCGATCAGCTCGGCGACCACGATCGTCACCCAGGCGAGGCCGAGCCCGATGCGCAGGCTGGCGAAGATGTGCGGCAAGGCGGCCGGCAGCACGATCTTCCGGAACGCGAGGCCTGGGCTGGCGCCCAGCGCGGAGGCTGCCTCGAGGTAGACGCGCGGCACGCTCCGGACGCCCTGGTGCGCTCCCAAGAGGGTGACCACCGCGACGCTGGCGGCGATGAGCAGGACCTTCGAGCCTTCGCCGTACCCGAACCACAGCACGAACAAGGGCAAGAGCGCCAGCGCCGGCGTGAACCGGAAGAACGTCACCCACGGGTCGGCCAGGTACTCCGCGCGCGCGGCGCGGCCGGTCGCGATCCCGAGCAGGATCCCAAAGGCTCCACCGAGGACGAACCCCAGCAGCACCCTGCCGGCGCTCACCGCGATGCTGCTCGGGAGGATCCCCGATTCCAGCAGGAATGCGGTCTCCTCCAGAAGCGATCGGTACGGCGGGAGCAGCTGGACGTTCTCGACGTAGTGGGTGCCCAGCCAGATCCGGTCCGGCAACCGGCCGCGACCGATCTCGGCGGCGATCCCGTACACGACGGCGAGCGTGCCAACGCTCAGGAGCGTCCGCATCATCCGGTTGCGGCGCATCGGGAACATCCCGTCACCTCACCCAGCGCGTGAGCCGGGCGGTCGCCGCCCTCGCCAGAGCGTCCATCGCCCAGCCCGCCGCCGCTAAGGCCAGGATGCCCACGATGACCACGGCCGGATCGGCTTTCGTCTGCGTCCGCGACGCCCACAGGCCGCCGCCGACGATGAGGTTCCCCATCCCGTTCTCCGACATCAGCATCTCGGCGCCGACCGCGGTCATCCAGGCGATGGCGACCGCGTACCGGAGCCCGGCGAGCACGGCCGGACCCGCCGCCGGAAGGACGACCTTCCTGACCAGCAGCCAGCGCCGCGCGCCCAGCGATCGCGCAGCCACGACGTACGTGGCCGCCACGTCGCGCACGCCGTGGTACGCGGGGATGACCATCGTCGCCGCGACCGCGTACACGATGGGGATCAGCCGGTGCGCCTCGCCGTGGCCGAGCCACAGCATCACGTACGTGATCAGCGCCAGCGGCGGCACCGACCGGAGCAGCACGTAGATGGGGTGCAGGTAGTCGTCTGCGCGCCGGCTCCAGCCCATCAGGACGCCCAGGAGGACGCCGAGTGGCACACCGGCGGCGAGACCGAACAGCACCCGGGCGGCCGTGACTGCGAGCGAGTCCTGGAGCGTCACGCCCTGCTGCAGCAAGGTACCCACGTGATCGCTGGAGTGGACGTGGTGGCCGGCGTGGATGTCGTTCTCGGTCACGGGAGGCGGACGGGCGCCCACCACCAGCTCGGTGAACGCGACGGCGATCGCCTGCGCTGGGGGGACGATCTCCGGGCGGAAGAGGCGCGCGTTGGAGAGCAGCGTGTAGGCGAGGACCGTCGCCAAGAGCGACGCGAAGCCGAGCACGAACCGCTGG
>Ga0209701_10000425_pt1 | contig 24320 bp, 26 predicted proteins | sample CZO8metaG_4_FD_188356 | JGI IMG/M metagenome (GOLD analysis project Ga0209701, IMG submission 188356) | Vadose zone soil microbial communities from the Eel River Critical Zone Observatory, Northern California, USA - CZOApr15con2H3.8 metaG... | ecosystem: Environmental > Terrestrial > Soil >... | reverse complement strand
GCTGAGATGGCTCTCCTGCCCGAGACGGCGGAGACAGCAGCGTAGGAAGGAGCTTGCGACCGCTATCGATCACCGGCCCGACCCACGGGCACCTGCATTAGCTCACAGAAGATCGCCGATCGGCGGTAAGAGAACTGAAGGCCCTAATTATCGGACCCAGGTCGGACCCAAGTTTGGGATTTCCCAAGTGGCTGCTTCCAAAATTTGCTGATAGCCCAGGGGATGTTGGTCGGGGCGCGCGGATTTGAACCGCGGACCCCCTGCGCCCAAGGCAGGTGCGCTACCAGGCTGCGCTACGCCCCGACTCTATTGCTTCACTGATTCTAAACCACTTCCAAAAACGTCACCACTACGGAAGGTTTCGCTTTGTTTCGTTTCTGGTGCAAACTGTGTCAAAACTGTGCCAAAACCCATCAGTTCACCCTCGCTGTGTCATAACTGATGTTCTGATCGATTTTCTGATCAATGTTCTGCTCGTTCGCGTGCCGATTCAGCTTGATCAATGCCTCGCGCTTCATCTGCAGTTTCATCTGCGAATACTTCTTGAATACCTTCGCGTCTCCCTGCCGCAGCAACTGTGTGACCCACTCATCGGCAACGCCGCCGGCACTGAGCCGCGTCGCATAGGTGGATCGCAAATCGTAGATGCGGAAATACGGGACCTTGGCGCGCCGCAAGGTAGCTTGCCAGACGGTCTTCAGAGTCTTCTGATGTCCGCTCGGGTTCTCGTCACTCGGAAACAGATACGGACTGCACGGAGACAAACGAAGTTGGTCCCGAAACGCCTCCACTGCAATTGGCGTCAACGGCACCTCTGCGACTCCATTCGGTGTCTTGGAATCGGGAATCCAGACCACCGCGTTCTCAAGATCCAGATGCTGTTTCTTCATGGGCATCAACTCCTTGTACACGCGCAGCCCCGTTTCGGTAATGATACGCACGATGTTGCGCAGGTATTCCGGAGCATGGATTTCGAGTTTTCGTTGTTCTGACCACGTGACATAGTGCGGGCGGAACAAACCTTTCACCGCGACCGGGAACTCTACCCCGGCACAGGGGTTGGAGGGCAGTAGTTTTTTCCGAACAGCAACGTTCAACATGCGCCGCAGCACCCGCAACTCCTGGTGAACCGTCGCTGGCTTGAGTTCCCCACGCTCGATAAAACCGGCAGTCGTCTTTACGCGCACGCGGTCCCGAAGCCGTTTGCGCAAGTACAACTCGATTCCGTCGGCCGTGAGGTCGGCCAATTTGTAGCCCTGAAACGCAGCTTTCAGATGTTTGCTGGCTCGCATATTGGCGTTGTGAGTCTTGGCAGCGCGTAAGGGCGGCTTGGAATAGTTCTCCAGGAAAAAATCCACCCATTCTTCGAACCCCATCTGCTCGCCTTTGCGGACAATCTCAAGAACTCGATTATCCCTGGCGTGCAGCCGTTCGCGAAGTTTCTTGTTCGCTTCCTGCCAGTCTTGAGTGAAGGTTGATTCTCGGATGCGCTTCCCGGTTCGATCCAGGTAGCTCATCCAGAGAACTTTTGTACCGACTCGTTTGTAGACAACACCATCGTGTTTCCTAGGTCTTGCCATCTCCCACCTCTTGTTTGAACGTTGCGCGGAATGGCTCAAGATCCGATCGCAAGAAACGGATGTTTCGACCCATTACGCGGAGGTGGGGAATCTGCTTTCGCTCCACCCAAAGATACACTGTCTGTACGCTCACGCCCAGGTAGGTGGCCGCTTCACGCACGGTGAGGGGAAGTTCCTCGGGGAAGAAGGGCATACCGGCGCTTACGGCACTGATTGCGGCATTCGGCTGGACCTGCTTGGAACTCATGGGGCTCTTCATAAGCGGTATTGATCCTTATGTCAAAAGCGTAAATAGCAATTGGTTGTGCCGGACCTATCATGCGTGGGCGCGTTGTGTGAAGGGACGAGCTGGCTCAGAGAGGGGAGACGGCACGCTTGTCTAGGCGCCGCAAGAGGTTGGCCTGGGGACCGGCCCGCAGCACTTTCTGGAGCAATGTGTCAGGTGACTAAGAAGAGCAAGGTCTCGACGCAAAGATTGCGGTGTGCGTGACGTCGCTGCTACTCTTACCGATTGCGGTTTGACTGGATGTTGACTGAGTTCGCCGGGTCCCAATCACGTTCCACAAGCCGACTCCCAAGGAACATCATTCGTTCTGTACGGGGATGAGCTGAAACCCGAGTTGTGCGGCTTGTTTCCGAAGTCGGTATTGAGCGCGCTTTATGGCTTCTTCGTCGCAGCGGTGAAAGACACTTTCGTTGTAGGCTTCCCTAGTGCCGAGCAGATGGTAAACAATCCGAGCGAGCTTGTGAGCCGTGGCGGTGATGGCTTGGGGTTTGCCGAGTTTCCGAGTGATGCGCCGAAAGAACTCACCGAGATAATCTTTTGCATGATGCAGCGAGTTGGCCGCCATACGTAGCGCAGTGGCAACGCGGCTCCTGACGCGACGACTCTTGGTATAGAGCACTTTGCCACCACTGATCTTATTCTCAGGACAAAGTCCCAACCAGGATGCAAAGGCGGAAGCATTGCGAAACCGGGACACATCTGTGCCGATCTCGCATAGGATGGTCTGGGCTGTAATCGCGCTGATGCCAGGCACGTTGGTGAGATCGACTCCGAAGATTCGATACAGCTCACCGCGGAGGTCGAACGTCTTCGGCTCATACCTGCGCCGTTGATATGCGGAAGCCTTGGTTCGTTTGGGTACGGTTGGCTCCGCAGTTGTCGCTGTCTCCAGACTGCCGAGTTGACGTTGAATTCTCCTGATCCACTTCGACGACCAGCTGTTGGTAGTAGTGGAACGCAGCCAGCGACTGTCGGAGCGCGAACAAGTGCTCTGGGCGATAGTCACCCTCAAGCGATTTCGCGATCGTGTCCTCACTGCTCTTCACGCCACCATGACAGAGCCGAGCTAAGGTCACAGGATCTCGTTCGCCAGCGAGGATTGCATCCAGTATCCGGAAGCCACTCAGTCCGGTGAGGTCGTTCAGGACACGGTGGATCTGGAGGTTCATTTGGTCAAGCGCCTTCTGCATGTGCAGCACATGCTCTGCCGCCATCTGGATCAGACTGCCGCGGTGTCTCCAGAGAGAGCGAATAGCACAAATGAAGCCAGGAGGGCGGAAGCTGGCTCGCAACAGACCCATAGAATGGAGATACCGAAGCCACTGGCAGTCGGACACGTCGGTCTTCCTGCCGGGAACATTCTTTACGTGCTGCGCGTTGACGAGGCACACCTCTAGCCCGCGGGTTAGAAGAAAGGTCAGAACCAAGATAATGACGTATGTTGTTGATTCGATGGATGCTGTAAATGTTTCACAAACACGAAACTATGTCATATAGGAAAGTTTTCCTTTACAACGACTTTCACATTTGTGAAAATAGCCAAGACATGCCGAGCCAAGGGGCCCAATTCGAGCAAACTGTTCTTGATGCGCTGCGAAAGCAACTGCCGGTCAAGGACCTCCCGGGTGTGCGCATCACGCAAGTCCGGCAGGAGCCGGAACGTCCGTTCGACGTCAGTTTTGAATTGACCTCTGGCAAGAACCGGATTCTGGTGTTTGGTGAAATCAAACAGGCCCCTTCCCCTAAGCTGCTGGCCGAGATTGGTCCGTGGATGCAGCGCATGAAATCCTTGAAAGCAGATGCGGCGTTCGCGGTCGTCGCCCCTGCAATCTCTCCGCAGGCGCAAGCGTACTGCGTCGAGAACGGCATTGATTTTCTGGATCTGGCAGGAAATGTCTCCATCCAGGTGCCCGGCAAGTTCACGCTGCAACGCCTGGGACGGCGCGGCCCGGAAACAAACCAGGCTGTCGACTCATCGCGCAACATGAATGTGTTTTCAGGGCGTTCGTCGCGCGTGCTGCGAGTCCTACTGGAAAAGCCGAAATTGTGGTCGCTGACCGACGTCGCGAAAGAACTGGCGGCGGAAGCGAAGCGCATCGAACGTATCCTTCGCCAGCCCATAGAATTTGCGGTCAGTCAGGGGTCGATCTCCAAAGTCCTTTCCAGTTTGGAGGAGCAGCTTTGGATCCGGCGGCAAGGGGCGGCGGTGGTGGTGCCCGAGCCCCGCCGCCTGCTGGCCGAGTGGGCGGAAAAATATAAGGAGCGCTACCGCTGGCGCTTACGGAGCTCCTTCGAGCTCCCCAATCCTTTCGGAGGCGGCGTGAACCGGATCAGCGAGCAACTGCAGGAGCAAGTCAGCGGCGCTTACGCTTTCACCGCCGCCGCCGCCGCTTCTCTGGTCGCGCCGTTCGTTGAGCTGGACCGCGTGGACATCTTTCTCGGCAGCGAGGAGAACGGCGCGCGCTTGCGCAAGCTGGCGGAGCGTGAATCCACCGGGCCCAAGCTGCGACTGATCTATCCGTATGACAATGGCGTGTTCCTGTATTCCAGGCGAGAAGGCGGCGTGCCGATCGTGTCCAACCTGCAAACCTATCTGGACCTCTATGCGCGGGGTGGGCGGGACCTCAAGCAGGCGGACTATCTATTGAGCAACGCCATTGAGCCGCGGTGGAGCGCCGCGTGATTCCCGAGCCGCAGCGGACGTATGTGCTCGAATTGCTAGCGGCGCTGGGGCCGGCGGCGGCCGATTTCGTCATCGCCGGCGCACAGGCCATCAAGTTCGCGGTCCAGGACGCGCGCGGTACCAAAGACGTAGATTTCATCCTGAACTTGATTGCCCTCCGGGCTGAGCCACTCCAACTGGACGCAGTGCTGAAACAGTTGGGGTACACCGCAGTCGCGGGGGCGCGAAATTTCCAGTTTTCCTGGAGTCGCGGTCCTACGGAAACCCAAGCCCGCTGTAACCATTCGTTAATTGATCACTTGGTTTTCGTGGCTGAGCGTTCTCAATCGGCAATTCCCGCCCGCAGTGATCCTTTGCCCAGGACGGAATCAGACCCCAACGCATGGTGGAGAAGCGACGCGAGGGTTTGGCCTTTTCTTGCCTTACGGTTACGACGGGCTGGGTGGGCGCAATCTTGAAGCGGGGAATGACCTCGACTTCACCTTGAGCTTGAAAGCGTTCGGCCACTTGCTTCTGAGAGCGCGTCTATCTGAATCTGCCACACATAAGAGACCCAGCTAAAAATCCGTTTCTTTTATCTCCATCATAGTGCTGCTTGCCGACTGTTTATGGAAGGTGCGAAAGCCCCTACATGGGTTTGCGCATCTGATAGGGTCTGAGGTACAGTTTCCCAAAGTGGCCCGAAGAACCGCAACTTCGATCGTTCTCCTGAGTATGGTGGTGGCTGGGATTTTTACGCCAACCGCGTTTTGCGCGCTCATGTGTGAACGCCATACCAGAGTTGAGAGTCCACGCCATTGCGTTCAGTCTTCAGATACGATGCCGGGAATGGTTCACGACCATTCCGCCATGAATCCTTCAGCGGTTGAGGCCATGAGTCTGGTGATGGTGTCGCAATCGTGCCAGACAGACTGTGTGACTGCGGAACGTCTTGACGCTTCGAGGAAGGTTGTTCCTCAGGTGACTGTGGTCCAGACCATCTCCGTAGTCCCGGATACTACGGCCGACTCTCTCGTCCCGGATTTCTCCGCCGCATGGGGGTTGAACAGCGGCCCGCCCGCTCTCCCCTACGCCCGTGCTGCGTCTTTTTCCATCCTACGCATTTGAGTTTTCCCTCTTCCCTCTAGAAGCGCCATAGCCAAAGCAGCAGCTTGATTCGACTGCCTGGCGGTGCATCTCCCTTCGATCCAATGTCCAAGGAGTCTTGTACGGACAGCTGGGTCCGTCAACTCTTGTAGAGGACGAGCTATGAAGAACAGACGGGATTTCCTGAGAAATACTTTTGGTCTGGGCGCCGGTTTGGCGGCCGCACCTCGCTTGTTCGCGGCCCCCACGCAGGCGAGCGGAGAAATGGACATGGAGCACATGGACCAGCCTACCCATCGCAGGGGAGGGATCGCTTCGGTGGAAACGCCGGATGTTCCGCAACTCCCCTGGCGCATGGCCGGCGGGGCGAAGGAGTTTCACTTGATCGCGGAGCCGGTGAAGCAGGAATTGATGCCCGGGAAGATCGTAAACCTCTGGGGCTACAACGGGCGGGCGCCGGGGCCGACGATCCAAGTGAACCAGGGTGATCGGGTGAGAATCATCGTGGATAACCATCTTCCCGAAGCCACCTCGATGCACTGGCATGGATTTGAGATCCCTGTCGAGATGGATGGAGCGCCGGGCAGCAGCCAAGACCCGATCCCGCCGGGCGGCCGTTTCGTTTACGAGTTCACGCTGCATCAGGCAGGGACTTTCTTCTACCACTCGCACATGGCGATGCAAGAAATGATGGGGATGATCGGGGCCTTCATCATGCACCCCAAGAAAACCTACGATCCTCCGGTCGACAAGGACTTCGCGATCATCTTGCAAGAGTTCGCGATCCTTCCCAACAATCCCATTCCGAATTCGATGAACATGGAGTTCAACTGGCTGACCTTCAACGGCAAGGCGGGTCCAGCGACCACTCCCCTGATTGTCCGGCTCAACGACCGTGTCCGCCTGCGCTTCATCAATCTCGGCATGGACCACCATCCCATTCATGTACACGGGCACACCTTTGTGGTGACGGGCACCGAGGGAGGCCGCCAGCCCAAGACCACTTGGGGTCCCAAGAACACGGTCCTAGTAGGGGTGGCCGAAGCGTCTGATGTCGAGTTCGTCGCCAATAATCCCGGTGACTGGATGGTCCACTGCCACCTGCCTCACCACATGATGAACCAGATGTCTTCGGTGGCAGGCCCGATGACGCGAGGTAGTAGCGGTATGCCCGCTGGCTTAGGCATGGAAGAGGGCATGGGCATTTTGCGCGATGGACATGCCACTTCCGAGGACAAAGGTCCGAGTCTGGGTCGTGGAATGGGTGTGGGCTCCACTCGCGACCAGAGGGTCAGTAACGGACCACTCTCGACTCCCCAGGCGAAAGCCTCCATGGACAACATGCCCGGCATGCAGCACGAAGGAATGCAGATGGCAGCGCCAGAAGTGGCGAAAGACGCCAACTCGGTTCCTGGATTTCCGCAGGACGCCTTCATGGAAGGGCCGGGGATGGCGATGGACAAGATGGTGGAGAAACCGGAGAACCACGGGCTTCGTCCCGGCTGGAGTGGATTCATGCAAGGGATGATGACGTTTCTGCGAGTGCTTCCACCCGAGATGTACGACAAGGTGATGAGTTTGCGCGACCAGCAGAAGGGTAAGCTCGAACCCATGCCGGGAATGGAGCACCAGTAGTAGGGCTGGGTAGATGAATTGAACAGGAGAACGCAATGAAGACACAAATTTATCCGGCAGTATTCACCAGGGTCTCGGGCGTATTGCTGGCCGTTCTGACGATGCCATTCTTGGCATTCGGACAGAACCAGCCGATGCCGGGCATGCCGTCACCGGCAACAACGACTCCGTTACAGGAACAAGCAGCTACCCAAAGCGGCCTCACGCTGGCGGAGTTGGAGCAGTTGGCCCTCAGTAACAATCCAACGCTGGCCCAGGCGGCTGCTGAGATTCGTGCCGCGACAGCCCGGAAACTCCAGAGTGGACTCTATCCCAATCCCACAGTGGGGTACCTGGGAGAGCAGATACGGGGCGGAGTCCAAGGCGGAGGGGAACAGGGTTTCTTCGTCAGCCAGGACATCGTCCTCGGCGGGAAGCTCGGACTCAACCGGCGAGTGCTGGATCAGGAGAAGAAGCAAGCGGAGGCCGAAGCAGAGGAGCAACGCCTGCGCGTCATCAACGGCGTGCGGATGTTCTACTACCAGGCGCTGGCGGCGCAAGAGATGGTCGCCCTACGTCACAAGCTCAGCAAGTTAGCTGAAGATGCGGTGCAAACCTCGCACCAGCTCGGCAATGTTGGGCAAGCGGACCAGCCAGACGTGCTCCAAGCGGAAGTCGAAGGGGAGCAGGCAGAACTGGCGGTGGTGGCGGCGGAGCAGAAGCAGCTGCGGGTCTGGCGTGCCCTGGCGGCAACAGCCGGGAAGCCGGAGATGCCGCTGACGCACTTGGCCGGAACTCTCTACGAACTGCCCGAGGACAATTCCGACCAATGGCTGCAAGCAATCCTGCAGGACAGTCCAGCCGTCAAGATCGCCGAGTTGGGCGTGCTTCGAGCGGAGGCGTCTTTAGGTCGGGCGAAGCGTGAACCGATTCCCGATCTGCAACTTCGGGGCGGGCTCCAGCAAAACCGCGAACTGGAAGCTACCACTAACCGGCCTATCGGCTTGCAGGGGTTCGCCGAGGTCGGCGTCCAAATTCCCATCTTCAACCGGAATCAGGGGAATGTGCAGGCTTCCCGTGCCGACGTGGAACGCGCCCAGCGGGAAGTCCAACGTGTCCAGCTGGTACTCCGCGAACGGGCGGCAGCACTGGTGCAGAACTACGTGACCTCGCGCGCGACCGTAGAGAGGTACCGGAACCGCATGATCCCGCGCGCCCAGAAAGCCTACGACCTTTATGTGAAGAGTTACGGCGGGATGGCGGCCGCGTACCCGCAGGTGCTGATCTCGCAGAGGACCTTGTTCCAGTTGCAGAGCGACTACATCGCAGCCCTGGAAACTCTTTGGGGCAATTCGACTGCGTTGAGAGGGTTCCTTTTGACCGACGGTCTAGAGGCTCCTAGCCGTCCGGGGGGAATGGACCAACCGGTTCGCGAACTCAACGTGCCTTCGTCCACTTCCATGCGGCCGCAGTGAGCAGGAGGAGAGATGCGAAGAAATCGAGTTGTGTCGCTGCTGGCGGTTGCCGCCGTGGTCCTGGTGGTTGCGGGAGCGGTGGCTGCGGTACGCCGCGGCTTCAGCGCTCGTGACCAGCCTTCGGCACTGGAGACTTACGTGGCACGGACCGCCCGGCGCCTGGCCGTCCCTTCCAAGGCGAAGGGGGAGAAGAACCCGTTTACGGGGTCACCGGAGTTGATGGCGGAGGCGAGAGCACATTTTGCCGACCACTGTGCCATCTGCCACGCCAACAACGGGAGCGGGAATACGGAGATCGGACGGAACCTGTATCCCAAAGCTCCCGACATGCGGCTGGCGCAGACCCAGAATCTGACCGATGGGGAGCTTTACTACACCATTCACAATGGCATCCGGCTCACCGGAATGCCCGCATGGGGCACGGAAGAGAGAGACGACGACAGCTGGAAGCTGGTGCTTTTCATAAGGCATCTGCCTCAGCTCACGCCCGCGGAGGAGCGGGCGATGGAAGCGCTCAATCCGAAGGCTCCAGCAGAGAAACAGGAGGAACTAGAAGAGGAGCAATTCTTGAACGAGGGCCAACCCGGCAATCAGGCACCCAGACCACCAACCCGTCAGAATCATTGAGGAGAACTTATATGAAACGCATTGTCGCAGTCGTTGCTTTGTTGTTCGCGCTTTCGCTCATGGCACTTGCTCATGGAAAAGAGAAGCACGTCATGGGTACGGTCACGAGCATTTCCGATAGTTCCATTACGGTTGAAACCACGGCAAAAAAATCGGTAACTGTAGCTGTGAGTGAGAAGACCAAATTTGAAAAGAGCGGTTCACCCGCCACCTTGAAGGATCTGAAGGTAGGCGACAAGGTAGTCGTCCGTGCGGATGTTTCAAGCGACAAGCTCGTCGCAAACGAGGTGCACTTTGGCGCGAAGGCTACGGAGTCCATGGAGGGAATGGAGGGCATGGACCATAAGTGAAAGCGCGTTTCGTTGGCACCAGGAAAGTGATCAAGATGTCCACTGAACGACGACGTAAACATTTCCTCCCCAATGAGACGTCGGACGACGCAGTGGGGAGCGCAGACCCGATTCTCTAAGAGGGGCGTGAGACCGGGCCGCGCTCGACACGGGCAGCAAAGTGAGAAATCTACGGACCGCTCGCTCTGCGCCCGTGTTTCCCAACATTATGTAGGGGACACATGAAGCCATTGTCGAAGTCTTACATTCCGGCACTCGGATATCGTTGCCTGACGCGGTTCTACGATCCCGTTGTTCGTGTTACGACTCGGGAGGCTACATTCAAGGAAGCGCTGCTCCGGCAAGCGAGCATTCACGATGGACACCGAGTCCTCGATTTGGGTTGCGGAACTGGCACTCTCGCCGTCCTGGTAAAGCATGCTCATCGAGGTGCTGAAGTGTTCGGGTTGGACGCCGATGCGGAAGCCTTGAATCTTGCGAGAATGAAGCTGGCAGCTGCCGGCATTGAGGTGCAACTGGATCAAGGATTGGCATCGGCCCTGCCCTACGCGGGCGAATCGTTCGACCGGGTTCTATCAAGTTTGTTTTTTCATCACCTGCCTTCCGCGTTGAAGCTGGAAACCATGCGAGAAGTTCTGCGTGTCCTACGTCCAGGCGGAGTGTTCTATATCGCTGATTGGGGAAGGCCAACGAATCCCGTCATGCGGCTGGCTTTTATCGGGGTCCAACTTCTCGATGGCTTCGCCACAACGACCGATAACGTGAGGGGTCTGCTGCCGGACCTCCTTGGGCTCGCCGGATTCGAAAACGTGGAAACCACAGACTCTTACTCAACACTGTTGGGAACGCTATCGCTTTACAGAGCGCGTAAGGCATCTACCCGTTTGGTTGGATCTGTTCCAACCGCGTGCAAATGACAGGCGTGACACTTGTGACAACTCGCGATCTGTCGGAGGTCAAACATGCTGCAACGGTACAAGGAGATCTTCTACGGCCTGCTGTTTGGCCTCGGTGCTTCGGTGATCGACGTGTTCATGCATGCTTCCATGGAGCAGCAGGGATTCTGGACGGAATTGTTCCGGCTTCAGGCGGCAATGGCGGCTTATCGCGGATCTTTCATCGTCTTTGGACTTGTTCTGGGCTGGTTGCTGTGGCGAAAGAATGAAGTCGAGCGTGACTTTCGCAGCCTGCTCGAAACTGTTGAGCAATTTCGCCGGGGGATCAACGCGCCGGCGCTTCTTATTCATACCAAACTTCAGCTATTGCTGACTCGAGGCGATTTCCATCTTCCGCCCGAAGCAGAGGAGATGGTCAGGTTTGCCTACGAAAGATCGCGGGAGATCGGGGCGTTGGCCGAGCAAAAGATCCCGCCGGTAAAGGGAGCCTGAGGATTGGCGGTGCGTTCTACCCACTGAAAAGGGAGGGAGCCGTGTTGAGATTCTTGAAACTCCCACTGTTACTGGTCGTTCTTGCGACTACCGTCTTTGCTGCCGGTCCTGATGAGGCCGGAGTCAAGAGTGTCATTCAGCAATTCCAGGAGGCGCTGGAGCGCCGTGACGTCGCCGCTATCGGAGCGTTGGTCTCGCCTGACGTGGTGGTCCTGGAGAATGGACATCGCAACGATGGATGGGGAGATTTCCGCGACAACCACTTGATTCCGGAGTTTAAGGAGCCAGCCGCGCCTTCCAAATGGGAATTTGTGAAGGTCGTGACCAGTTCTGAAATGGCGTGGGGTTATACCAAGGAGACAATCGACGTGACCGGGAAAGACGGCAAACACGTCGGTTATCAGGTCTGGTCTGCTTACGTCCTCCAGAAAATGGGCCCCGCTTGGAAGGTCGTCTTGCTGAATTGGAGCGTAAAGCGAATTTGATAGCGGAAGTTGCACGCGTACCAGGCGGCTGGAATCGAGAGGGGCCGTTTGCGGGATGACATCGTTACGATAAAAGGCCCGCGCGGTACCGTGGGCCTATTCGTAAAAAGTACTCTCAGAAGTTAGCAAACTGTACACATGTTCGGCCGCGCATGCAAGACGAATTGGTCTGCAGAAGGCTAGGGCGTAAGCGAATCTTTGTAAAACATTGCAAGTCGAATGGCGATCATCTAGTACGAATGCCTGGATGCTGTCCCAGCGGTGTCCAGTCTACTCGATTCGGAGTTCAAAATGGACCACATGACGCACCAAGCCACTGGACAACCGGCGGACCCACATGCCGGTCACAAGATGTCGGCGGCTCACGCGAGTCACGACCGTCACGCCGGACACTCCGTCGCCATGTTTCGCGACAAGTTTTGGTTGAGCTTTGCTCTCACAATTCCAGTGATTTTCTGGTCGAGCGATGTCCAACACTGGCTTGGGTACAGAGCGCCTTCTTTTCCCGGCTCCAACTTGATCGCCCCAATCCTCGGAACGGTGGTCTTTATTTACGGCGGTCTCGTTTTCATTCGTGGGGCATGGAGCGAGCTGGCCGACCACAAGCCCGGCATGATGACCCTCATCAGTCTGGCGATCACAGTTGCCTTTGGAACTTCGCTCGCCGCAACGTTCGGCCTCTTCGAGGTCGAGGTTTGGTGGGAACTCGCATCGCTGATCACCATCATGGTTCTCGGCCACTGGCTGGAAATGCGAGCCATCTCTCAGGCCCAAGGTGCGCTCAATGCGCTCGCGGCCCTGCTCCCGGACAGTGCTGAACGCGTACGCGGCGAAGAGATTCAAACAGTTCCAATCTCTGAGTTGCACGTGGGCGACGTTGTCCTCGTGCGGCCCGGAACCCGCGTTCCGGCAGATGGCACAGTCGTCGAGGGGGCAGCGGATGTTGACGAGTCAATGATTACCGGCGAGTCCCGGACGGTCTCGAAGGGTCCCGGGGCCACGGTCATCGCGGGGACGGTCGCTAGTGGTGGAAGCCTTCGAGTCCGCGTTACGGCCGTCGGGGAGCAGACCGCTCTGTCCGGCATTATGCGGCTCGTTGCCGCCGCACAAGCTTCTGGGTCTCGCACGCAAGCCCTCGCCGATCGTGCCGCTGCCATCCTTTTCTACGTGGCCGTCGCCGCTGGCGCGATCACACTGACCTACTGGTGGTTTGCAGGAGACCGAGAACACGCCCTGATCAGGACGGCAACTGTCCTCATCATTGCTTGCCCGCACGCCATGGGACTTGCGATTCCGCTGGTGATTGCAATCTCGACATCACTCGGTGCTCAGAACGGTCTCCTCGTCAAGGACAGGCTCGCACTTGAACGCGCGCGCAATTTGGACATGGTGATTTTCGATAAGACTGGAACGCTCACACGCGGATCCCCTGCGTTGTCCGGAGTCGCGGCTGCGCCTGGCACCAACGAAGGTGATTTGCTCGGAAATGCGGCTGCGGTCGAAGCCAACTCCGAACACCCGCTCGCTAAAGCAATCGTCGCCGAAGCCAAGCGCCGAAACCTGCCCGCGTTGCAAGCTGCCGACTTCGAAGCGCTAGCCGGTCGACGGGCGCAAGCACGCGTAAACGGCAAGGGCATCGTAATTGGCGGGCAGCGTCTGCTCGCCGAGGGTAGGGTAACAGTGCAGCCGGAAGTCGAAAAGTTGACGACCTCGTGGGCGTCCGAGGGAAAGACGGTTCTGTATGTTGTCGCCGATGGGCGACTTCTCGGCGCTTTCGCCGTCGAAGATGAGATTCGGTCCGAATCAAAGGAAGCGATAACTGAGCTTCATCGCCTTGGTATCAGGGTCGCGATGATCACCGGAGACTCGAAGACGGTTGCCGACTCGGTCGCCCGCCGCATCGGCATAGATGAGGTCGCAGCCGAGGTTCTCCCTGCCGACAAGGCTTCGGCAGTGAAGCGCTTTCAGTCGGGCGGCAAGAGGGTGGCAATGGTTGGTGACGGCGTGAACGACGCACCTGCGCTGGCAACCGCAGATGTGGGAATTGCAATTGGTGCGGGCACCGATGTGGCGATCGAGTCCGCTGGAATCGTACTGGTGCGCAGCGACCCCCGTGACGTTGTGGGAGCGATCAAACTGTCTCGGGCTACCTATCGAAAGATGATTCAAAATCTCGTTTGGGCGACTGCCTATAACCTTATCGCGATCCCGGTCGCAGGGGGCCTTCTCGTCCGATGGGGAGTCGATCTGCCCATGAGCATTGGTGCAGTCGCAATGAGCCTCTCCACCATCATCGTGGCTGCGAATGCACAGCTGCTTCGCCGGCTGAAACTGCAGGCCGCGGTCGCATAAAAAATGGGCCAGCTGAGGCAGGAGCTCGAATTGGGAGTAGAAATGAGGCGTGAAACTGTAACCAATCTCGCAGTCGTGACGAACTAATGGATGTACGGTCGAGTGAACCCGAACTTCGCGCCCTGATGATTGCGGGCCTGGACGGAGACGCGACAGCGCACAGGGCGCTGTTGGAAAAGCTCAGCGGCCAACTGCGGGCCTATTTCAAAAGACAGCTCAATCGTATCGGCAGAGGTCCGGTGGAGGCGGAGGATCTGGTGCAGGAAGCCTTGATTGCGATCCACACGCGCCGGCACACGTATGACCGTTCGCAGCTTTTCACCCCCTGGGTATACGCGATCGCCCGCTACAAATTTCTGGATTACCTGCGCCGAACGAAAGTGTCGGCAGCTGACGTACCGATTGACGAGGCGCAGGAACTAGCGGTTCACGACGACAGCGCGCATGTCGAAAGCAGCTTGGACCTGAAAAGACTCTTGGCTGAGCTTTCGCCCAGAGCCAGACAGACCATTCAATACGTAAAGCTGGATGGGTTAAGCGTGAGCGAAGCAGCGGCGCGATCGGGAATGTCAGAATCGGCAGTGAAAGTATCGGTGCATCGGGGCTTGAAAGCCCTGGCGCGCCTAATCCGTGAAGAGAAGCGATCATGAAAACTGACGAACTCATCGACATGCTCAGCACGAACGTGGAGCCCGTCAAGCAAGGACGGCTCAGGAAAACGTTGGTGTGGGCCCTTGTCGTTGGCGGTGCGGCCGCTTTCTGTGTGATGCTGGCAACCGTTGGTCTCCGGACTGGGCTTACGGATGGCTTCCTTCCTGGCTACCTTACCCTAAAGCTGCTGTTTACACTGAGCCTGATTGGAGTGGGGGCGGCGTTGCTGGAAAGGTTGATGCGGCCTGGCCAGGACGGGCGAAAACTCTTCGCGTTTGTGCTCCTTCCTTTCATCATTGTTGTATGTGCAGGCGTTGCTTCGCTCGTATTTGGGCAACCGATGGCATGGGGTCGCATGATTTTCGGCATGCAATGGGCGACCTGCCTGCTTTGCATCCCCCTCTTTGCCGTCGTTCCATTTGCAGCGTTGATTTGGGCTTTACGAAAAGGGGCACCCACAGATTTGACGCGAGCAGGCGCAATCGCGGGACTTGTCGCTGGGGCACTAAGCGCGACGGCCTACGCATTTCACTGCCCAGACGATTCCGTGCCGTTCATCGCGATTTGGTACGGTACTCTGGTCGCGCTTTGTGGCGTGCTTGGCGCGATGGTCGGCCCTCGGCTTCTGCGGTGGTGATAGGTTCGCCTGAACACGAAAGAAAGAGCCGCGCCACTCTGACATAGAGCAGCGCAGGTCCTTCGCCTAGTGATGACAGAACGGGCAGCGACCGGTGCTGCTGACTGCCGCGAACAGTGTAGTTGCCTTCGCACCAACAGCCGTGAGAACCACGGCAGCGAGTGCGTACCATTTCTTCATGTGCAGTTCTCCTTTCAACCAAGATCAGGCTAAACCCTGTAGCCGCCTATAGAGTCAAGCGGATTTTGAGCAGTGGCGCGTTGTTCTTCATACTTAGGCGGATTCCAAAGTGCGCTCAATCAGCACGCAGATCGCATCAGCCGAAATCGTCTGCTTCCCCGACTTCTTCCACTGCTTCACTGCTTGGCTCAGGCCATCGCGAAATTTCGACAGCTGGGTTATCTGCTGTTCGACCGACCGCAGATGCCGCTCCGCAATGCTGACCACTTCACCGCACGGGCAATGCCCGCGCTCACGCATCCGTAGAATGTCTCGGATTTCATCAAGCGAGAACCCGAGCGACTTGCCCTGACGAACAAACCGCAACCGCTTCAAGTCGTGCTCCGAATAGACTCTGTAACCAGAATCCTTTCTCTGCGGTTCCGGCAACAGTTTCAATCGTTCATAGAACCGAACGGTCTGCACAGTCACGCCAGACCGTTTTGCAAGCTCGCCTATTTGCATAGCATAAGCTTAAACCCTAAACCTAGCTATAGAGTCAAGGGCTCCGATGGCACGACCGCCGGGAGGGTGATTGACATTTTTCGTCTTGCACGTGTAACCGATGGCGGCCTGTTTGCGAACTCATCTATAGAGGCAGATCAAGAGGCGGGGACACCAGAACTGAGGCTTTACCGATCTAGCTTTGGGGCTTTAGATCTGAAACTAGGGTAATTTGAAACTTTTTTCGAGCTGTTGCCTCTAACGACTGACAGGAATAGACTTATGGGCGTGAGACTTGCAGCTAAAGTCGGCGTTTCGGCCTTGGCGCTGCTATTAGCGGCGCTGCCGGTGATGGCATGCACCATACCGGGTGCTGCGATGACCCCGGTCGAGCGTGATTGCTGTAAGCGTATGGCGCAAGAGTGCGGAAAGACTGGCATGAAGCAGTCTCACTCGTGCTGCCAAACCACGCCAGTACCCGATCGCCTCTCTGCTATTAAGAGTTCGTCGGACATCGGTTCAAAGCATCTCGCACCCGTTGTCCTGCACGGGCTGCCGACGATGCCAGCAGTTGCAGCAGTTCCGGATTCTGGTTTGCCGCTCTCGGCACCTGATATACACTCACCCCCCGTCTCACCTCCTGCCAGTATTTCTGTCCTGAGAATCTGAGCTTCTTTCCTCTGAGCTGCTAACGCACTCGTGCGTCTGCACGTTCGTGCGCCTACAAACATGCGTTTGTGATGCGGAGGAAAGATGCAATTCACTTATTTATCCCGACGTCTCTTCGGGTGGTCTTATATTTCATTGACTAGCGCAGCTTTGTCTCTTGGAGCTTTGCTGCAGCCCGGCGTTGCGACCGCTCAAGAGCCAGTGAGCCCACAGCCGCCCGTTTCTGGTTCCCCATCTCCGGCTATGGCTGAGCATGGGGGCGCGCCGACTTCTCTGCGCGAGTTGGTGCAGGAGGCCGAGCAGAAGAATCCCCAGATTGCGGCGTCGTTTCATGCCTGGCAGGCCTCGCGAAATGTTCCGAAGCAGGTATCCGCGCTACCCGAGACTCAACTGTCAGTGCAGCAGTTCAGTGTGGGCAGCCCACGGCCGTTCGCCGGATACAGCAACAGCGATTTCGCTTACATCGGTTTCGGCGCGTCGCAGGACATCCCCTACCCGGGCAAACGGCGGTTGCACGCCCGCGTCGCTGAACACGAATCGGACTCCATGGAAGCGCAGACCGATTCAGTCCGCAGAACTGTGGTGGGAAATCTCAAGATGGTCTATTTTCAGCTGGCTTACATTCAGCAAACCCTCGGGGTTCTGCAAAGAAGTGACGAGCTGCTGAATCAGGTGCAGGAGGCGAGCGAGTCGCGCTACCGCGTGGGCCAGGGCAATCAGCAGGATGTGCTGAAAGCTCAGTTGCAGCACACCAAGATTCTTCAAGAGATCGCACACCACCATCAGGAAGAAGGACTGCTTGAAGCTCAGATCAAGCGGCTTTTGGGCCGTCCTCAGGAGTCTGCGCAGATCGTTGCTGAGACCCTCACGGTGCGAGCCCTTCCGTATTCCGCAGCCGAACTTTTGCAAAAGGCGCGCGAACAGAATCCTGACGTGCACTCGAAGCAGGCTTCCATTCAGCGGCAGGACACCCAGGTCGAGCTGGCGCACAAGAATTTCCGTCCAGACTTTAATGTGCAGTACGCGTATCAGCACACCGACGGAGATACGCGCGACTACTACATGGCGACGTTTGGTATTCGGCTGCCCAATCGTGGCCGCCAGAAGGCCGAGTTGGCTGAAGCGGAGCAGAACCAAGAGCGCGCACGGAAAGAGCTGGACGCTGAGTCGCAGCGTGTTCTATCGGAAGTACAACAACAGTATGTGCGCGCAAAGACTTCCGAAGAACGGTTGAAGATCTACAGCGACGGTCTTGTGCCGCAATCGGAAACCACCTTCCGCTCCGCGTTGACTGCCTACCAATCGAACCGCCAAGACTTTGAGAGTTTGCTGTCTGGCTTCCTCGATGTTCTGAACTTAGACCTGGAATACCGCAGGGAGTTGGTAGAGCACGAATCGGCGCTGGCTGAACTGGAGCGCCTCACCGGGATAGATGTCCGATGAACGACCGCGACTTCAAAACGAATGCAAATGAAGGATCAAACATGCTCCCTACAGAACACAACAACTACCGCCGGGCGTTTTGGATCGCACTGACCGCCACCATGGTGATGGCGATTGTGGCGTCAGTCTTGTGGTGGCGTTTAAGCCATACCGGACCTTCGTCGCGGACTGGCAACAGTTCCGCCAGCGAGTCCATGGACGCAATGGCACAAACTTCATCGGCAACCACCCCAGATTCCGGAGCGGGACGGGCGGGGGATGCCGAGACTGGCAACATGCTAGAGACGCAGCGTGCGCCAATTCAGCTCACGCCTCAGCGGATGCAAAGCATCGGCATTGTGCTGGGGAAGGTTGAATCCAAGCCCGTCAATTCGGATCTGCGCTTCTACGGCAATGTACAAGTTGACGAGCGGCGGCAGGCCTATGTGCAAACGCGTTTCGCCGGATGGATTCGCAAGGTCTATGCCGACACCACAGGCAATTTTATTGGCAAAGGCCAGCCCTTGTTCACGATCTACAGCCCTGACCTAGTCTCGACCGAGCAGGAATATCTGCTGGCCAAGAAAAACTCGGAGTCCTTGCAGCAAAGCAAAGTGAGCGGAGTGGCTTCGGGCGCCGCTTCGCTTTTCAGCGCTGCCAACGAGAGGCTCCTGCAATGGGAAGTCTCTCCTGCTGAAATCGAGAAGCTCGATCAGACGGGCAAGGCCATCACGGATCTCACCATCTCTTCTCCTGTCTCCGGTTACATCACGCAGAAAAACGCGCTGCCCAATATGTACGTTCAGCCCGAAACCATGCTGTACACGGTGGCTGACCTCTCCGATGTTTGGGTGCTCGCCCAGGTATTCCAAAGCGACGCAGGGAAGATCAAACCGGGTGATCCCGCTGAGGTCACAGTCGATGCGTACCCCGGACGAGTCTTCAACGGACGCGTGGACTACGTCCTCCCGCAACTAGACATGAACACGCGCACGCTGCCGGTGCGATTAGTGTTTCGGAATCCCGGCCTGAAGCTCAGGCCAGGAATGTACGTCAATGTTGGCGTCAAACTGGCAATGGGCCGTCAACTGGTGGTTCCTGCCTCGTCGGCATTTCATTCCGGAACCAAGAACTTGGTGTTCGTCTACGGCGGCGAAGGCAACATCGAGCCGCGGGAAGTCGAGTTCGGACCGCAAGTGGGCGATCAGATCGTGGTTACCAAGGGTCTCAAAGCAAAAGAACAGATTGTTACGTCGGCAAATTTCCTGATTGATTCCGAAGCACAGTTGCAGGCGGCTGCTGGAGCATTTGTCCCTCCGCCTCCCGGTGCGGGTCAGGCAGCTTCGATGAATGCCCCTGCACGACAGCAAGCCAATGCAGAACTAACAACTGACCCCGACCCTCCGCACAAGGGCAGCAACATCGTCCGCGTGAAACTAACAGGCCAGGACGGACAGCCAATCGCAGGCGCCAACGTGACGGTGACCTTCTTCATGGCCGCAATGCCGGCGATGGGAATGGCCTCAATGAAGACCGTTATCAACGCCAGCGACAAAGGCGGCGGCGTGTACGAAGGCAAAGGCGATCTCGGCTCCGGCGGCACTTGGCAGGTCACCGTCAGGGCGCAACAAAACGGACAGACGATTGCCAATAAGCAGCTCACGCTCAATGCCACGGGAGGTATGTAACCGTGATCTCCCGAATCATCGAGTGGTGCGCGCACAATCGCTTCTTGGTTTTTACCGGGGTGCTTCTGCTCACGCTGACCGGAATCTGGTCCATGGGCCACATTCCTCTGGACGCCCTGCCAGACATTTCAGACGTGCAGGTGATTATTCACACCAACTGGGAAGGTGAACCGCCCAACATCATCGAAGATCAGGTCACCTACCCGATCGTCACTGCTTTACTGGCTGCACCGCGGGTGAAAGCGGTACGCGCGCAGACCATGTTCAATGATTCGTACGTCTTTGTTGTCTTCGAAGACGGGACGGACATTTATTGGGCCCGTTCTCGGGTTGTGGAGTATCTGCAAACGATCGCCGGACGGCTTCCTGCAAACGTACATCCTGCCATTGGCCCGGATGCTACGGGCGCTGGTTGGGTCTATGAGTATGTGCTCGTCGATCACAGCCACAAGCAGAGCCTCGCCGATCTGCGAAGCATTCAGGATTGGCACCTGCGTTATCAGCTCGCAACAGTTCCGGGCGTGGCCGAAGTCGCCAGCATCGGCGGGTTCGTGCGCCAGTATCAGGTCAACGTCGATCCCAACAAGCTGCTTGCATACGGCATTCCGTTGTCGACAGTTATCGACCGCGTGAAGTCGAGCACGAATGAGGTCGGTGGACGAGTGCTCGAGCTGAGTGGTACGCGATATATGGTCCGTGGCCTGGGCTACCTGAAGTCGCTCGAGGATCTAGGGAACGTGCCCGTCATGGCGAAGAACGGGACGCCGGTACTCATCAAGGACCTCGGCACGGTCTCATTTGGCCCGGACATCCGTGAAGGCGTCGCGGAGTGGAACGGTGAAGGCGAGACCGTAGGCGGCATCGTCGTCATGCGGTATGGGCTGAATGCTCTCAACGTTATCAATGGCGTCAAGAAGAAGCTGGCTGAGATCAAAGGATCGCTGCCGCCGGGAGTCGAAGTCGTTTCCAGCTATGACCGCGGGGGACTGATCAGCGAATCCATTAATACTTTGAAACATAGCCTGCTGGAGGAAGCGATCATCGTTTCCCTGGTCATTATTGTGTTCCTGTTTCACTTCCGCTCGGCGTTGATCCCGATTCTCACCTTACCTATTGCGCTCGTGATCTCTTTCATTCCCATGTACTACCTAAACGTCAGCTCCAACATCATGTCGCTGGGCGGGTTGGCATTGGCGATTGGCGTTTTGGTGGACGCCGCCATTGTGATGGTCGAAAACGGCTATAGGCACCTTTCCGAGCGCCCCGCACCAGAGTTTGACGCAGTCGGGAAGATAGATGACGCGAATGGACCAGTCCTTCACCAAGAGACAAGTGCACGTGCAGCTAAATCGACGAAGAAGGCAGTTGAACGGGAGCGGGTGCGCATTCTCATCGACGCCGCCAAGCAGGTGGGCCCCGCGCTGTTCTTTTCGCTCCTTATTATTGTGGTCTCGTTCCTCCCGGTGTTCCTGCTGGAAGCACAGGAAGGACGCATGTTCCGTCCCCTGGCATGGACTAAGACCCTGGCTGTGGGCTTCTCGTCGCTGTTGGCGATCACGCTGGTCCCCATCCTCATGGTCATTTTCATTCGAGGCAACTTACGGCCCGAATCGGAAAATCCGATTTCAAGAATTACGCAGGCACTCTATTTGCCGGTTTTAAGACTCTGCCTGAAATACCGCAAGACGACGTTGTTGCTCAATCTGGCATTTCTTGTGGTGACGTTTCCCTTGATGTTCAAGATGGGCAGTCAGTTCATGCCGCCCTTGTTTGAAGGCTCATCGCTCTACATGCCCACGGCACTTCCCGGCATTTCGATCACGCAAGCTTCGCAGCTCTTGCAAGAACAGGATCGAGTCCTTCGGTCTTTCCCTGAAGTAGAGACCGTGTTCGGCGTCGTGGGCCGTTCCGACAGTGCGACCGACAATGCTCCCCTCGACATGTATGACACGACCGTGATGCTAAAGCCGCGCGAGAAATGGCGGCCGGGCATGACCTACGAAAAGCTCATTCGCGAAATGGACGAGAAGCTCCAATTTCCTGGGCTGACGAACACTTGGACCATGCCGGTTCAAAACCGGCTCGACATGGCGCTGACCGGGATCAAGACGCCCGTAGGAATGAAACTTCAGGGTACGAATCTGGAGCAAATCCAGCAACTGGGAGCACAGGTACAGCACATCTTGTCAGGGTTGCCGCAGGTCCGCTCGGTTTTTGCTGAGCGGGTTTCCCAGGGTTTTTACATCAATGTGGAGGTCAATCGTCCGGAAGCGGCGAAATACGGTTTGACCATTGCCGACGTGCAACAGGCGGTGGAATCGGGCATTGGAGGCATGAACGTGGCCGAAAACGTCGAAGGCCGCAGTCGCTATCCGATCAATGTCCGCTACCAGCGTGATTTTCGCGACAACGTCGAGGAGCTTAGCCGGGTTTTGATCGCGACCCCTGCCGGTGCGCAGATCCCAATTTCTGAAGTAGCCAAAGTTTCTTTCTCCCGCGGTCCGGCGATGATCCGCGATGAAGATGGACAGCTCACGGGCTACATCTACATTGATCTCAACACCACTGACTACGGCGGCTTCGTAGACCAGGCCAGCAACATGCTTCACCAAAAATTGCAGTTACCTGCGGGATACACCTATCAATGGTCGGGGGAATATGAATTCCAGCTTCGGGCCAAGGAACGGATGAAGCTCATTTTGCCCGTGGTGTTTTTCGTGATTTTCCTGCTCCTCTACATGGTTTTCCACTCCCTAACTGAGGCCATGGTCCTGATCTTCCCTACGTTCTATGCAATGACCGGCGGGCTGATCTTGCAGTGGCTGCTTGGCTACAACTTCAGCGTCGCCGTGTGGGTCGGCTATATCGCACTGTTTGGCATCGCGGTCGAGACAGGAGTCGTCATGGTTGTGTACTTGCACGAAGCGCTCGATAAGCGAGTGAACTCTGGACGCGCTCTTACAGAGGCCGATATTGAGGAAGCAGCAATCGAGGGTGCTGTGCACCGGCTACGGCCAAAGTTGATGACGGTCTGTGCCGTTCTCGCCAGCCTGATTCCGATCCTCTGGGCGAGTGGTATCGGCTCTGACGTGATGAAGCCGATTGCCGCTCCCATGGTCGGGGGAATGATTACGTCAACGATTCACGTACTGATTCTGGTTCCGGTTTTCTTCGTGTTGATGAAGGAAAGAGCACTGCGGCGTGGCACGTTGCGGCCGGAACCCGCGGAATAACGGAGGGAGTTTTTTGAAGTAGTGAGTAGTCAACCAAATAACCGTAGTCAGTTGGCACCGGGAACGAGGATGTGCATTTTGATCCACTCCGGCTGTGACCTGGCACACAACCGGAACTTAGCTCCACAGGAGGAACTATGAAAACAACAAAACGCAAAGTACAGATGGCTCTGACAATTATTTCTCTAACGTTCTTGGTGCTCTTGGCAGCCGGATACAGCGCAGCGGGACAACGACCGTCCCTTAGCAGAAAGGAAGTCAAGGCGTTGATCGCGAGTGCCAAGACTAAGGAAGACCACCTGAAGCTGGCCGAGTTCTACAAGACTGAGGTAGCGAGACCGCAAGCGGAAGCGACGGACCACGACGAAATGGCGGAGATGTACCGGAAAAACCCCAGCCCAATGGCCGTCAAGCATCCGGAGGCAATCGGCGAAGGCCACTGCAAGGAAATCGCGCGACGATTCCGCGAGTCTGCCAGCAAAGCGCAGGAGCTGGCAACCATGCACGAGGAAATGGCGAAGGCAGCGCAGTAGCAGCCATGCTGAATAAGGAGAACTTCCAGAGGAGGCGTGCTTTGTGTTGACGAAAAAACGGAACACCAGAACGCCGCCTCCCTGGGGCAAGGAGGAAGCCGAGTGTAAGCGAAACGAACGGAGATCTGAACGAAAGGAGAACTCTAATGAAGACGTTAAGAATTGCAGCTACTATTTCCGGACTATTGGTGTTGGTCAGTTTGGCCATCGGGCAAACAACGCCTCCAACGCCGGTCCCTAATCGTGATGCCGCCGGTGTTGAAGAACTGACTGGACTCGTCAGTGATGCCACTTGCAAAGGTATGCACTTTCGCAAGGCTGTGACTCCGTTTAGCTGCACGCTGAAATGCGTGCATGACGGTGCTGACTATGCGCTCATCGTGGGCGACACCGTCTACATTCTGGAAGGCCACAGACCCGAACTCGACAAATTTGCCGGGGGCCGCGCCACGATCAGAGGGCAAGTGAACGGAAACCGGATCGTCGTGGACTCGGTGATGAAAGCTGAGAAGAAACCGAAGGTCGGAAATCGAGCTGACGGATGATGGGATTAAGACTAAGGCACCATTTCGTCACGTTCGAGGGCGCCTACTTTTATCAGCCCACACAGATTCGAGGTGGACATGCAGCGTAAGCGCAAGTCGAAAAGCTCCTTCGTGTCAGTGCATTGGCCGGTTATTTTCCTCGGCACTGCGGCGATCGCGCTGCTCTCGGGCGTGGCCTACAAGGTGTTCCACGAACCGCCGGCGAACCCCAAACCAGCTATCGCAGCGGTGCCTGTGTATTACAACCGCGCGGGAGATGCGATGCCCTTTCCAGCAACGCTGGAGCCTGCGAGCTTCAAGCAGACGGAAGTGCGGGAGGCATATCAAACTGCGAAAGAAATACCGGAAGTGCT
>Ga0209701_10000421_pt1 | contig 24431 bp, 18 predicted proteins | sample CZO8metaG_4_FD_188356 | JGI IMG/M metagenome (GOLD analysis project Ga0209701, IMG submission 188356) | Vadose zone soil microbial communities from the Eel River Critical Zone Observatory, Northern California, USA - CZOApr15con2H3.8 metaG... | ecosystem: Environmental > Terrestrial > Soil >... | reverse complement strand
GGAACGAAAGCTGGCATCGAGATCGACCGGAATCAGCAGAAGGTCGTTGCCGGCCTTGAAGGCGTCGACGGAAGCCCGGCCTATGTCATTGGCGTACATCCGCGTCAACCCAGCCATGTCGAGCGCGTCGGTCACCACGATCCCCTTGAACTTCATCTGGTCCTTGAGCAAGCCGGTCACGATTGCGCTGGAGGTAGTCGCCACGCGGTTGGCATCCGGCTCAAGCGCGGGAACCGTGACGTGCGCCACCATGACGGAATCCACGCCCGCTTCGATCCCGCGTCGAAACGGCGGCAACTCCACAGAATCCAGACGCGCCCGGTTTCCGGTGACCTGTGCGACGCCGAGATGCGAGTCGGTCGCCGTGTCGCCGTGCCCCGGAAAATGCTTGACGGTCGTCAGCATGCCGCCTGACCGCGCACCCTTGACGTATGCTGCCACCAGTTCGCCAACTTGCTGCGGATCTTCACCGAACGACCGGGTGTTGATAATCGGATTTGCAGGGTTGGAGTTCACGTCCGCGTCGGGAAAGAAGTTCCAGTGCACGCCGATGGCGCGGGCCTCCAGAGCCGTGATGCGTCCGAAGCCCTCGGCATCTTCGAGTTTCCCCGCCGCGCCGAATGCCATGGCATGCGGGAAGACCGTCGCGCCATAAAGACGCATCGAGACGCCGCGCTCGAAGTCAGCGGCAAAAACCAGCGGCAGCTCCGACGACTGCTGCAAGCGATTCAGTAGCTCAGCCGCTTCATAGGGCTGGTTCCGCATTAACACAGCGCCATCGACCGGCACGCTCATGCAGAGTCCCCCGATGTGATACTTGCGGACACTGTCGCGCAGGGCGATCCATGCCGGGTCGGCCTCGTTCATGAACGTAACTCGCGTCCAGATCATAAACAGTTGCCCGACCTTTTCTTCGGGGGACATCTTCCGCAGCGTCTTCTCCACCCATTTCTGACCGTCCTTGTCGAGACGGGTGGGCCCGGGCTGCTGAAAATGGTCCTTTTCTTTGGCGGAGCTGAACAGAGTGCTGAAGATGAATGCGGCTAACGCAAGACGTCGAAGCATGCAGTTGACGATAGCAAATTATTCGGAACAACGCCGGGATGACATCTAGTGCGAAGGATTCGCCGGTACCACGATCAGCTTGGACTTGCCTGTAATGCTGGTGCCCGTCCGCGATGCCGCTTCCACGACGACGGTTGGAGGATCAGGAATGTTGGCAGGTGCGGTGTAAAGCCCTGTGTCAGAGATGCTGCCGCAAGCCGACTTCGAGCAACCGGCGCCGGAAATGCTCCATGTCACAGACGCATTTGTAGTCCCCTCTCCCGAAGCAAAAAATTGTAATGTCGAGCCAGTGGGAACCCGAACGTCGGCGCATGGGGAGATGCTGATCCTGAACGTAGCATTGTAGTAGAAGAAAAAGCGTAATCCGATACGCTGACCCGGGAACTCCGCGGGCAGCGCGGCGAACGGACCGGACGCAGCGATGCTTCCCCACGCGGCTCGGTCGAGCGCCACATCGCCAGACGCGCGGTGAACGGTCATGCCGTTGATTTTGCCATCCTTCAGGACGACAAATTCAATCGAGACTTTGCCTTGCTTCAAGATCGGCGGATACACCGACGGCGGCATCAGCTGATACCAGTTCTTGCGCACGATTTGTGTCATTCTCGCCAGATACGGGCCGAAGTCTACACCCATCGTGTCGGTCAGAATTTCAGCCTGATCCGCAGGTTTCCCCGAGCTGGAGCACGGATTCGAAGGCAACAAAATCTCGGTGGAGTCACTAGCGTTGGGAGGCGGTTCAGTCTTGGTTTGAGCGAAGACGAGACTGGAAGTTACCCATACCGCGATGCAAACCCATGTCTGCTGAATGGACATGTATGCCTCACCCGATCGACTCGCAAGAACGAGACCTTACTTCTCCGCCACCACCGTCTCCCTGGCCTTCTTCAACTCCGGACGCTCGGAGCTCGACCCCTCGCACGTCTTAACCAGCAGCGCGTAATACTCGGCCGCCTGCGAGGTCTGGCCCGCCATCTCCGCGGCGCGCGCCGCGCCATACAGCGCGTTGAAACGCTTTGGATTAAACTTGAGGTCGCCTCGATACTCTGCCAGCGCGTCGCCAGGCCGCTTCAGTTCCAGCAGCAGATCGGCCAGCATCTCGCGCGCCGGCATCGAAGTCTGCTCTTCGCCCACACTGTCTTCGTGGTCGGCACCTTTCCTGAGAGCCGCTATGGCCTCGTCATTCTTTCCATCCCCGTGCAGCACCCAAGCCGACGCTTCCTCCCGGAGCATTTCTACGAAATCCGAGTCGTACCTGTTCTTGTGTGCCACCCGGCTTTTGCCGATGGCCTCGACCTCGGCCAGATCGTTCTTCGCCGCCGCCAGACTTCCGCTGCGCGCATTGCCAATCGCCCGCGCCCAATAAGTGTAGGCACGATCGCCCGACCCAGCCTTGGCGATCACTGGTAGCGCAGCCGCTTCCGTCCAGTGATGCAGTTCCACGGCATACATCGCCGGAAACTTCGACAGGGCGAAGGCCTGCATATCCATGCCCTCGCCCATGTGCATCTCGGGCATGGTCTTCACTTCGTCGATGACCTTTTGCGCATCGGCCTCCCGCCCGCTTTGCAGGTACGCGTAAATCAGGAAATCCATCGCATGATACTGATGTCCCGCGCCGCCCATGTGCATGGCCGCGGTCTTACGCGTGGCGTCTATCGAAGCCCGGTTCGATTGGATCGAAGCCGGCCAATCTCCCACCCGCGCAAAGATATGTGACGGCATGTGCACAGCATGGGGAGCAAACGGCGCAATCTGCGCATAGCGCCGCGCCGCCGGCAGCCCCCGTTCCGCGAGTTGCGGCTTGTCATAACTGTGGATCAGGTAGTGCGCCACGCCTGGATGATTTGGCTCCAGGTCGAACAGCTTCTCCAGAACGGCCCCGGCTTTCTTGCGGTTGGCGAAGGTCGTATCTTCGTCCGGCTCCGACGCCAGCAGCGAGAGCGCATAAAAAGCCGCTGCTTCATGGTCATCGGGATATTTCTGATAGACCTTCTCCATTGCGTCCGAGTAAGCCTTAGCCCGTTTCTCGTGATCCACCTTGCCATTTGAGTAAAACGCTTTGAGCGCGGCAATGTAGTCGCGTTCGCGGTCGGTATTGGCGTGCAACTTTTCGGCTTTCTTTAACCCGCCGAGCTCTTTCTTAATCGTCTTCTTGTCCGGACGGTTCCAAAGCTGATGCCACACACTCATGCCCTCGCCCCAATACGCCATCGCGCACTTGGGGTCCTGCTTTTCAATTTCCTGGAAGGCCTTCCCGGACTCCTCGTACCAAAACGAATGCAGCAGCGCCACGCCCTTTTCAAAACTCTTCTGCACGTCCGGCGCGCATGAGACGGGGAAATGCACCGTGCCCAGCTGATCCTGCGTGAGTTCTTCGTGATGATGACCTTCGTCGGCAACCGCAACGCCGCAGTATGCTACGGCAAGACACAGTATCCAGATCAGCTTGCGCATGAAACACCCCGTTGAAAGCGAGTCTAGTGGGTGGGATGAGAGAGGGTCAAGGAAGGGCCGGGGTAGTGTGCAGCGACGGCAAAAGGGCTGTACCCCCCGTTTTCGAGGGTGGAAAAGTGAGGAGCAGCGTTGGACGGGGGCGTCTATAAAATGCGGGCAAATGCTGATCGCCTTGCGCGCCTTCATTTAGCACAGCACCTCGGCATACAAGCGCTTGACAGGACCTCACGCAGGGCCTAACGTTTGAGGCCAGCGCATCCGGGCTGTTCCCGGTCAACTCAACCCACCAAGGAGTAATTCATGCCGTCGCAGAGCTGAACGGATATGCTGCTGCGCTGCCTCGTAATGCAGGTGAAGTTGAAATACTCGCCTGCTCCTAAGGAGTGATCGAGCCATGAAATCCCTGCATGTTCGCGTCGTCCTATTGCTTCTCGCGCTTCTGATCAGTCCAAATCTGTCGGCCCAACATTACACCGCGATTAGATTGAATGGGGGCCACCAAATAGCCGTTAATGGAATCAATGATTCCGGAATGAGCGTGGGCGGCGCTGGTATTTCTCCCAGATATGCACTTCTCTGGTCAACAACTGGCACTTCCCATGATCTTGGGAATCTAGGCGGGCACTTCGCGGAGGCATTCGCGATCAATAACCTGGGCCAGGTGGTCGGGTATTCGTTGCTGGCGGACAAATCGACCTACCATGCCTTTCTCTGGAAATCCGATACGGGCATGCAGGATCTGGGAAGCCTGGGCGGTAACAGCTTGGCATATGCGATCAACGGCAACGCCGAAGTCGTTGGGGAATTCTACGGCAATAATATCGACCATGCCTTTCTTTGGACCCAGGCCGGAGGGATGCAGGATCTGGGAACGCTCGGCGGCTCCTTCAGTCGGGCCACCGGAATCAACACCGCCGGACATGTGGTCGGCACATCTACGCGTTCTGACGGGACGATAGGGCACGCCTTCGTCTGGACTGCTCAGGACGGGATGAAGGAGCTTGATCTTGGCCAAACCGCCGGAAGCCAGGCATGGGCGATCAACGACTCCGATCAGATCGTCGGCGCATTCATCAACCCGCAGGATAACCAGTACCATGCGTTCCTCTGGAGCCCGACAACTGGCAAACAAGACCTGGGAACGCTTCCCGGTGTTGGCAGTTTTAGCTATGCCCATGCTGTCAACAATAGTGGCGACGTAGTCGGCATCAGCTATGTGATTAAGTTAGGTGTTGCCAAGGGGTTCAGCGTGATCTCGAGGCATGGCGGCACAGTTCAAAAATTAGGGCCGCTCGTCGTACCAAAAATCGGGCTACCGAGGGGTGCCACGGGGATCAATGCTTCGGGCCAAATTGTCGCCAACGGCTCCGGCGCCTGGCTCCTGACGCCACAATAAATGCGAACCTTGTCCGCCGAAAGCCGGGCGCGAGAGCGGATCAGTTGGAACGGGCGTCGTCGTTATTGCTATGGAGTTGTTTTTCTTGAGACCTGAGACCTGCCTACTGCAGCCGAAACCTTTCATTCATCAACCGCTGCAGCCGAGGCTTATAGAGAATGTCGTAAGCAAGTTCCTTGTCGGGAAACATCGCCAGCGCCGCGCGCCGCGCGTTAGCCGCCATTTCCGAAGCTTCTTCGACTGTAAGATCGGGATCCTGGCTGATCACCGACATCACCATGCTGATCATCATCTGCAAACGGCGGATCTTGCGCGATTCATCCAACTGCTCATTCTGCTGTATCCCCGACGGTTCGGCCCTTTGCGGTACTTCCATGCTTTCCCCCTGAACATAACCCACAGCGCGGATCCCCGCTCGCGTTTATTGGATGATTTCCCGAACCCGGGCGTTGCGCTTCCCAAGCCGCCATTGTGGCGACCTTCGCCCAACGATTCAAGTTTCGTTTGGGCCTTGCACCTTTGTGACCCGCAAGACAGAGCCCCGGTGACTGCCGTAATCTGTTAGTACGCAGTTTGACGGAGGACGTTAATGCCAGACACCGCGAATCCCGCGCCCAAGCCCGACCCCAACGAAAAACTGGTCAAGGTCTTCGACACCGAACAGGAACCGGAAGCGCTGGTCGTGCAAGGCCTGCTCGAATCCGCAGGAATCGCTTCGGAGTTGCAGGCGATTGACGTAAGCCAGGATGCTTTCCCGGGCTTGGGTGGCGTAGTGCTTCTCGTCGGCGAAGATAACGCCGAAGCCGCCGCAAAAATAATCGAGTCCTATCGGCGGTCGCCGCCGGTGGACGACGAGACGGCTGAGCTTACCGGATGAGAGCGACGTCCGGAGTGACAGACTTGCCGTCCAGGTAGAAGCTCACCGCGCCCGTCATGTCGGTACGGTACGTTTTCACGCCAGCCTTCTGCAATCGCTCCAACACCTCCCGCCGCGGATGGCCGTATACATTCCGTACCCCTGCCGAGATCACCGCATAGCGCGGATGAACGGTCGCCAGCAGTTCGGGAGAAGTCGAGCCGGCGCTGCCGTGGTGAGCCACTTTCAACAACTGAGCCTCGGGATGCTGTTCCACGATGTGCCGCTCCTCCGCTTTTTCGGCATCCGCCTCCAGCAGGGCCGTGGTGCCCGCCAGCGTAACCGTAAAGACGAGCGACTGGAGGTTGGGCCGCAGCGCTGCCCGTGCTTCGTCGTGCCTGGGACCCAGCACGTGAAAGTGCGCGCCGCCGTAATCGAATTCCTCCCCCTCCGTGCGGACCGTAATTCCCATCCCTGCCCGCTTCGCTAGCTCGAGAATCGGGTCCAGCTCCGGATTCGGTGCATCGGTGCTGAGCCACAGTTCCCGTGGACGGAAATTCGCGATCACACTCGGCATGCCGCCCAGGTGATCCGAATGATCGTGCGTGATCGCCACGGCATCGAGACGCTCGATTCCGCGACTCCAAAGATACGAAGACACAACCTGCTCTCCGATATCGAACGAAGAATGCATCCAGTGCGGTAGCCCGCCCGCGTCCACGAGCACCGTGCGGCCCTCGGGCGTCACGAGCAAGATCGAATCGCCCTGGCCAACATCTATCGAAGTCACTTCCAGAATTCCTGGCCGGACCTGCGGCCGCGGAGGAACCAGCGCGACCCACGCGGCTACCGATGCCAGACTTACCAGGGCAATGAACACCACCAAACGGGAGCGCCGTACTGCCACCATCGAGAGCCCCAGCACCGCCAATGCAACCACAATCACGATGTCGGGAGGAGTGGCGACCCGGAGATCAGCCACCCGCAAGCCGCCCGCCCAGTGCACCGTGCCCGTAATGAGGTTGAGCGCCAGGCCCGAAAGCCACGCCGCTGGTCGTGCAATCAACGATGAAAGATATCCCAGCCCAACCGCTGCCACCGCTGCCGGCATCAGCACTTCAGTCAGAGGAACCACTGCCAGGTTGGCAGGCATCCCCATGGTGGTCGCCCGATGGAAGTAGTACGCCATGGGCAATACGAGCCCCGCTTGCATGAGCGCGGAGATGAACAGCAGTTCGCCGCCGGCCAGCGTGATGCGCATGAGCCCGCCCGGAAGAATCAGGCAAGCGCGGTCCCCGATGAACCGCCGCAGCCGTCCAGCGATCAGCCGCAAGTCAAGTCGGAACTGCGCCACTTCCGGCGGAACGTGCAAGTCGTAGCTCGTGAATCGCAACAGGCGCAAACCTTGCGCGAAAGGCTGCGTCGTCCGCTCCAGTACCGGAATGCCGATCGCCGCGATGATCAGCACCGACAGAAACGTCAATTGGAAACTGGCGCCAAAAACGGCGTGCGGATCGAAGATCAGAACTCCCAGCGCCGCCGCGCCCAGCGCGTTCAGCATGCTTCGTTCGCGATACAAGAAGCGTGCTCCGAGATAAATCGCCAGCATCAGCGCAGCTCGCCATACGGGCGGGCCGACGCCGGTTACAAATGCATACCCAAACGACACCACCACCGTGACGACGCTCGCCGGCGCCTGGTCAAGATGAAACTGGCGCAAAGTCCAGAAAATGACGAACGCGAGAATGCTCAGGTTCATTCCCGACACGACGAGCACGTGGTAAGTGCCCGAGCGCTGAAATTCCGTGCGTGTACCGCCCTCAAGGAACGCATCTTCACCGAGGACCATGGCGTCCATCAGCGCCGCCTGCTGGGGCGGCCACAGCTCATGAATTTTCGTCACGATGCTGGCGTGGATGCGCGTCCGCCAGCGCTCGATCCGGCTCCCGACAAAGCCTGGCAGCTCGTCGACATCGTGTGCGCGCGCCGACCCCAGTACTGCAATCCCGTTGTCCCGCAGATAGGCTTCATAGTCGAAAGCACCGGGGTTTCGATAGTTGCGCCCCGGATGAAGCTTGGCTCGAACCCGTAGCCGCGTACCGTAGGCTCCGCCGGCGGAAAGGGGAGGGATTCGGTTCGGATTCGTCTCCTCTACTTCGACCACTTCGGAGATCGTCAGCCTCACTCCACTACGAATCGCAGCGCTCTTGCCCGCGCTCTCAATATTCTCCGTTTCCAAATCGATCAGGCGGCGAAAAGATCGGGGTCCGTCGGAGCGCGCATATCCCTCGCGCACCACGTGCCCGGTAATCGTGACCTCGCTGCCATCCGCCAGCTCTAGAATCCGAGGATCGCTTTCCGGCGCTCCGCGAATCTGAATTAACAGAGCCCCCAGCAGGAACCACGTTCCGAGCGAAAGCCCCTTAGCCAGCCAGGCGCGCCGTCGCAAGAACCACACCGCCGCCAGCGCAAAGGCGAGCACGGCGACGATCCACCACGTCGCCGGGCGCCACGCGTGGGCACCGACCCAAAGCCCTGTAGAAAAAACCAGCGCAGCCCACAGCAGCGGCTGGCGTCCGGGCTTGGGGTCGCGGGTCATGCAATCTAGGACGGCACTGAGAGAACGTCTTGCCGTGGTATCGGTAGTGTCAGCGGTATAGGTCCTTCGACTTCGCAGAATGATTCGCGTTGCGAATCACTCGGCTCGCTCAGGATGACAATTTGTTAAAAAGCTTGTCCTGGACGACAGTCGCAAAAAGTAGGCAAACGAACGTGAAAGCGGTCAGCGCGCCAGCAGCATCACCGATTCGATATGGAACGTCTGGGGGAAGAGATCGAACAAGTGTGCCTCCTCGATGCGGTAGCCGGCCGCCAGCAAGGGAGCGAGATCCCGTGCCAGCGTGGCCGGATCGCACGATACGTACCGGAGGCGCTGCGCTCCGAGTTCCACCAGCAAGCGGGTCACTCGCTTGCCCAGCCCAGCGCGGGGAGGGTCCAGGACGACCAAGTCAGGACGTTTTCGCGCCGGCCACTTCCGAAGATAGTCCTCGGTGCGCATGCCGACCGCCTTCACGTTCGCTGCGCTATTGTGAACGAGGTCGGCATAGGAAATCTGTGACGCCTCTACAGCAAATATGTGATGAAAACTCCGCGCCAAGGCGGCCGAGAACAACCCTACTCCCGCGTAGAGGTCGAGACCCAAATCCCCGCTAACATTGCCTGTTACGGTTGAATCCAGTTCGTTCACCAGATGCCGATTCACCTGGAAGAATGACCCGGCGCTGACCCGATAGTCCGTATCATTAACTTGATAAAGAACTTCCGATGCGCCGGACTGCGCCAGCGGCTTCAAATCCGCAGATTCTTCCTCCTCCGAGCGCCGCCTCGACGGGAAGAAAGCCAGCCCCGTGATCGCCAGTACTTCCCGCCGAAGCGTTTCCGCCCAGCGCAAGAGAGCTTCCCGGTCAGCGTCCCGCCCGCAGAAGGCCCACGCCAGCAACTTCTGATCGCTGGCATAGGCAAACAGCTCAATCTCCTCCACTGCTGCCGGACACTCGCACCCTTTTAGTTCGAGGAGCCTCGCCATCGCCCGGTTGATCAGCGGCGAACTGATGGGACACTCCCGCACCGCCAGAAACTCATGGGAACCAAAGCGGTAGTACCCCAGTGCGAACTCCGGCGCCGTTTGCACTCGCAGCCGCGTGCGGTTGCGATAGTTCCACGGCGGGGAAGGATGAAGTTTGATCTCAGCCTTCAACTCGATCTTCGCAATCCGCTGTAGTGTCTCTCGCACGATTCCAGCTTTGTACTCCAGTTGCCGTTCGTACGGAATGTGTTGGTACTGACATCCACCGCACCGCTGAAAGTAGGGACAAGCCGCTTCCACCCTCTCCGGCGACCGCTCGACCAGCTGCGAAACCGATCCCCGCGCGAACCCCGCCTTCCCGGGGGCGATCTCCCCTTCGACGCGCTCTCCGGGCAGCACGAATGGCACGAACACAGCCATGCTGCGGCCGTCTGCATCCGGCGGCGTACGCGCTAGACCGTCGCCACCGTAAATCAGTTTTTCGATGGTGAGAAGCATGATGCTGTCGTGTGGGTCCGACACTCTTGTGTAGGTCGGACACTCTTGTCCGACGCTGTAGAGGTTGCTCTTGGTTTTGACTTTGACTTCGCTAACGGCCCAAAGTCAAAACCAAGGGCAACGTCAAAGGCGACGGGCAAAGCCTGCCCTGAGCGAAGTCGAAGGGAGTGCCCGTCCCACATACCCTAATGCATATAGAACAAACTCAGCCGAGGCACTCCGCACCGCTCCAGCAACCGCTTGTGAACATACTGCTTGTGCAACTGCTCGACCTGCGACGCCGTCATGTTCCGACGATACGGAGCCAGATCGCGATCCGCCTCCGCGCGGACCGCAACCAGGTCGGAATCCGGCGTGATAGCCAATAATGCCGCGAACAACTTCTCTTCCATGACCGTCAGATGACGTTCCAAATCTTCCAGGCGCGGCAGTTTCGACTCCACCGCCTCCGCGATCTCCCGCAATGTTCGTGCACTCTCTCGTGCCAACGTCCCGGTGGCGAACCCTTCCCGCTCCGGCAGTTTCGCCTTCTCCAGCCGCTCAGCATTCCCGCGCAGGAACGCCGCAATTTCCGCCGCGTCGAATCCCGATGCCTTCGCCATCGACGAGTCCGCGCCCACCGCAGCTTCTTTCATATCCTCCGCCGCGGTGAGCACCGCCTGCGCGCAGTACGCCAGGCTGTTCACTTTCTTCGATTTGGTCGGACGCTGATCGTACTTATCAAAAGCCGCGTCAATCCCGCGCAGCGCAGCCACTAGCGGGATACCCGCATTCTTCCAGGTCTCGATCAATGCCCAATCAAGCGTGGAAAGGAGCAGCGTGGTACCCCGGCGACGCTGGTAGTGTTCTTCGATTTCCGTGAAATAGTTGAAGTAGTTTTCCACGATGGCTCAGGCAGGTTTTGTTTGGCGCAGCGGTTTACCGCTGTGATAAGAGCATTTCATCGAGGGCTTCAGCCTCTGCTCAACCAATTCAGTGCGCCTTCGGAGACTTGGGCGAGGGCCAGGGCTTGGCACCGACCACCGGCCTTGCGGCCGCCTTGCCGGCCTTCGCGACCCCATCGCGGTGCAGCGGCAGGTTCCGTTCCCAGATGATGCGCAATCCTTCGAGCGTCAGAAACTCGTCAATCTCTTTGATGAAGTGCGAGGCGGTGCCGAACAAGGCTCCCAGCCCGCCGGTGGCCACGACCTGAGTCTGCTCGCCCATTTCGTCGCGCAGCCGCTCGAGAATCCCGTCCACCAGACCAAGATATCCGTAGTACAGACCCGACTGCAGGCTGCCCACCGTATTCGATCCGATCACTCGCGGCGGCTTGCGGATCTCTACCCGTGGCAGCCGCGCCGTGCGCTGAAAAAGCGCGTCCGCCGAGATGCCGATCCCCGGGCAGATCACCCCTCCCATGTACTCGCCCTTCTTCGACACGCAATCGAAAGTGGTGGCCGTGCCGAAGTCCACAATCACGCACGGACCCCCGTATTTTTCAAAAGCTGCCACTGCATTCACGATCCGGTCCGCGCCTACTTCCGCCGGATTCTCGTACAACACCGGCATTCCGGTCTTCACGCCCGGCTCGATGAATAACGGCTTCGTCTTGAAATAGCGCTCGCAAACCTGGCGCAGAACCGAATCCAGCGGCGGCACCACCGACGAAATCACAATCCCATGCACATCCGAAACTTCCAGGTTTTCCATCGAGAACAGGTTGCGGAAAATCACACCGTACTCGTCCACGGTCCGCGCCAAATGCGAACCCACGCGCCAGTTAGCCACCAATCGCCCATAAGGCAGTGCGCGATCGGACGAATCGCCGTCCGCCTGACTTTCCGTTGCCCGGGCAAATACGCCCAGCACCGTGTTCGTGTTTCCGACATCAATGACGAGAAGCATAGTGTGTCGTGTGGGGACGGGCCTCTGACCCGTCCACCGAGCGCAGCTCGCGGCCTTCCGATCCCACGCAACTATTCGAGCCGCACGGTCCCACTTACGACGGTCCGCAAACCCTCTGCCGTCCTGACCTGCAGGAACCCGCGCGGATCCAGCCCTTCGGTGACGCCTTCGATTCCGCCATTCTCTTCAGCCCGCACTTTCCGCCCGCATGCAGACGACGAGTGCTCCTGAAACCGACGCAGAATCGCATCCCGCGCTCCCGCATCCCGGAGCAAACTCCGATACTCGCAGTCGAGCGATTTTAGCAAAGCCGCGCACAACTCCACTCGCGACCACTCTGTCCCGGTCTCGCCCTTCAGCGAGGTCGCAATCTCGCGCAACTCCGCCGGAAACTTCGTTTGATTCACGTTGATCCCGACGCCCACCACCAGATGCCGCACCCGCGTCGCCTCGGAGTTCATCTCCGTAAGAATCCCGCAGAACTTCTTGTCATTCAGTAGCACATCATTCGGCCACTTCAAATCGGGACGCAGCCCCGGAAATGTCTCCGCGACCGCCGACTGCACCGCCAGTCCGGCGGCCAGGGAAAAAATGAGCGCCTCCGACGGCGGCGATGGTGGACGGAACACCACCGAGCAATAAATCCCCGCCGAACGCACGGACTGCCATTTGTGCGCGCCCCGTCCCCGCCCGGCGAGTTGCTCTTCCGCCAGGAAAACGCTGCCTTCGGGAGCACCCTCGACCGCCGCCTGCATCGCCTCGGTATTGGTCGATCCGATTTTGTAATAGTGATGAAGATGCTTCGCGAAGATCGTGCCCTTCACGAGCGGCGCGAGAATCTCCGGCAAGAGCAGGTCCGGGACGGCGCGCAGCTGGTAGCCCGTTGCCGGGTGGCCGGCGACATCCACGCCCAGCCCACGTAATTGCTGAATCAGTCGCCAAACCTCCGACCGGTTGGTGCCAAGCTCGTCGGCGATCTTCGTACCGCTGGCCACCACAGTGGCATGATCCATCAGCAGCCGGACAATGCGCCCCAGGCGGGCGTCCGTCCGCGTCGAAGCTTTTGCCGTTGTACGGGATTTGGCCTTGCTCTTGATGGGGGAATTATAGCGGGAGCGTGAGAAGGTCGTTGGTCGCTCTACTCTAAGGTCTTGGTGGAAGAGCCGGCCTTCAGGCCGGCGTTCAAGCTAAAAATATAGAGGGCTTTAGCCCCTGAAGAGGCGACCATCGGGCCTGAAGGCCCCGACCCTGAACGCCTGACACGGCCCTGAAAGGGCCGCTCTTTCACGCTTGCCAACGGACTCTACGCTGGTACCACCCGCATACTCATATCCACCGCCACCGAGGAATGCGTCAGCGCGCCGACAGAAATAAAATCAACGCCGGTCTCGGCATAGGCCCGCACGTTCTCCAAATTGATTCCGCCCGAGCATTCCAGCGGCGGCCGCCGCGTCAATCGCGAACAAATCTCGACCGCCTCGCGCACAGCCTCGGGCGTCATGTTGTCGAGCAGGATGGCCTCGGCTCCGTGTTCCAGCGCTTGCCGCATTTCTTCCAGAGACCGAACTTCGATTTCGATCGGCTGATTGCCGCGCCGATTGCGAAGTGCCCGCTCGAGCGCGGTCGGTGCCCCCCCAGCCAACGCAATGTGGTTGTTCTTGATCAAAACGCCGTCGGAGAGGTCGAGCCGGTGATTCTGCCCGCCGCCGCAGCGTACCGCGTATTTGTCAATCACACGCAGGCCCGGGATCGTCTTGCGCGTATCAAGAATCCGCGCGCGCGTACCCGCCACCGCATCCACAAATTTGCGCGTGATCGTTGCCACGCCGCTCATTCGCTGCAGAAAATTCAGAATCACCCGTTCGCACGAGAGAATAACGCGCGCATTGTGCGTGATGACGGCGATCTGCTGCCCCATATGCACTCGGATTCCGTCAAAAATCGAAGGATGACTGGTGACCTCGTAGTGCGAAGTGACCGCCCCATCGAGCGCCGCATAAGCATCGAGAATGCGCGGGATGCAGCCGACGCCCGCAAGAATGCACTCCTGCTTGGCAATGATCGTCGCCGCCGCCCGCTGATTCGGATCAATGCAGGCATAGCTGGTCGCGTCGCGCGTAGCTCGATCTTCGTTCAGCGCGTTCTCGATGATCGCGGTGATGCGTCGTGAATTCCAGTCCATATCTCACGTAGGGACAGCCGCCCTCGGCTGTCCAGGCGCGCCAAGCGCCAGCGTTTCCCATTACGCAAATTATGCGGCTCTTCGAGCCGGAGGGCAGCCGAGGGCGGCTGCCCCTACGTCAACTCCTTCACCTTCGACAACGCCTTCTCGCGCAGCACTTTCAATTCTTCCGCCCGCCTGCGGATCCCTTCGACCACATTCGCGGGCGCCTTCGCCAAAAACTGCTCATTGCTCAACTGACGCTGGCCGTTGGCAATCTCCTTTTCCATCTTCTCCAGTTCTTTACTTAGACGCTCGCGCTCCGCCGGCACGTCGATCTTCTTTTCGTATACTACGTGCACATCAAACCGTGCCGTGCTCCGCGCTCCGGACAAGTTGGCCAGCGGGACTTGCGCAAACTTCAAAGTCTCCACATTGGCCAACCGCTGCACCGCGCCACGGTTTTTCTCGATCATCGTCCGAATCGCCGGTTCCTCCGCAAACACCTCGATCGGCACCTTGATCTTCGGCTCAACCTTCAATTCCGCACGCACATTCCGCACGCTAACGATCAGATCTTGTAGCACCGCCATCTCTGTCTCAGCCGCCAGATCGATCTGCGATTCATCTGCTGCAGGATAAGCCGCCAGCGCGATGGACCTCAGTGGAGGCCTGCCATCGTACATCGCCTGCCAGATCTCCTCCGTGATGAATGGCATCACCGGATGCAGCAGACGCAACGACGCCTCAAACAGGCCAGCCAGGTTCGCACACGCGAGCTTCGCCGCCTCGGGGCCGGCCGTTTCCATTAACCGCGGCTTGATCAGTTCGATGTACCAATCGCAGAACTCGCCCCAGAAAAAATCGTAGATGCGATTCGCAGCCTCGTGGAACCGGTAAGTCTTGAGCGCATCATTCACCTCCTGAGTGACCTGGTTGAACCGCGAAAAAATCCACCGATCCTCGAGTGTGACCGTGTGGGGCCGGGTCTCTGACCCGGCCACGGGCCGCAGGCCCGGCTCGACACGATCCACATTCATGAACATGAATCGCGCCGCATTCCATATCTTGTTAGCGAAGGCCCGATACCCGTCCGTCCGGCTCTCGTTGAACGCAATGTCGGTTCCTGGCGCCGCCATCGCGGCCAGAGTGAAGCGCGTCGCGTCCGTACCGAAGCGGTCAATGATCTCCAGCGGATCAATCACGTTCCCTTTGGTCTTCGACATCTTCTGCCGGTCCGCATCGCGTACCAGCGCGTGGATGTAAACCTCGCGAAAGGGAACACTGTCGTTCTTCTTCTCCGCCCAGCCGCTCGCCTTCTTGATCGCCGGATCCTGCTGATGCCCTTCCATGAAGTGGCAGCCAAACATGATCATGCGTGCTACCCAGAAGAACAGGATCTCGTACGCCGTGATTAGCAGCGTCGTCGGATAGAAAACTTCCTGGTCGCGCGTCTTTTCCGGCCAACCCAGCGTGGTAAACGGCAGCAGGCCGGACGAAAACCAGGTGTCGAGCACGTCGGTGACCTGCTCCAGCTTCGCACCGCCGCATTTTGGGCACGTGCTTGGCGTTTCGCGCGCGACCGTCACTTCCTTACAGACATCGCACGTCCAAGCCGGAATGCGATGCCCCCACCACAACTGTCGCGACACGCACCAGTCGTGGATGTTGTACATCCAGTTCAGATAAATTTGCCGGTAGTTATCGGGCGTGATGGTGATCTCGCCCGACTCCACCGCTGCAATCGCCTTCTTCGCCAGCGGCGCAATTTTTACGAACCATTGTTCCGACAGCCGCGGCTCCACAATCGTCCCTGACCGATCGCACTTTCCCAAGGCAATCGTGTAGTCCTTCGTCGCAACCAGAAATCCCTGCTCGGCAAGGTCCTTCACCACGCGCTCGCGCGCCGCAAACCGGTCGAGTCCCACATACGGACCCGCATTCGCGCTCATGCGTGCCTGCTCATCCATGACTTCAATCTGCGGCAGGTTGTGACGTTTCCCCGCCTCAAAATCGTTGGGGTCGTGGGCCGGCGTAATTTTCACCGCGCCCGTGCCGAACTCAGGTTTCGCAATTTCATCCAGGATGATCGGAATCTCCCGCTTCATGAGCGGGAGCAACACTTTCTTCCCGTGCAGATGCGTGTACCGTTCATCCGAAGCATTCACCGCCACCGCCGTATCACCGAGCATCGTCTCCGGACGCGTCGTCGCCACCGTAATAAACTCGTCCGTCCCAGGCGTTGTTCCGACGACGGGATAACGAATCTCATACAGCTTTCCCGGCACTTCTTCGTGCTTCACTTCCAGATCCGATATCGCGGTGCCGCAATCCGGACACCAGTTCACAATGTACTTCCCGCGATAAATCAGCCCCTCTTCATACAGCCGGACGAACACTTCGCGCACCGCCCGCGACAGGTTCTCGTCCATCGTAAAGTACTCGCGGCCCCAATCGACCGACACGCCCAGCCGCTTCATCTGCTCGAGAATCGCGCCGCCGTAGAGCCGTTTCCAATCCCACACACGCTCGACAAACTTCTCGCGCCCCATCTTGAGCCGCGACTTCCCTTCGCTCCTCAACTGCCGGTCGACCATCATCTGGGTAGCGATGCCAGCGTGGTCCGTTCCCGGCAACCACAAGGTGCGGAACCCTCGCATGCGATGCCAGCGCACGACAATATCCATCTGCGTCTGATTGAGCATGTGCCCCATGTGCAGTCGTCCGGTCACATTCGGAGGAGGCAGCAGCAGCGTGAACACGGGCCGTGTCTCGCCCGGCGGAGGCGTCTCGACGTGAAATAGTTTCTCGCGGATCCAGTACTCTGCCCAGCGCGCTTCAATCGCGCCCGGCTCGTAGGATTTTGGCAGTTCGTGCGGCATCAGTTGACGGTACTCAGCAGTCAGCAATCAGCATTCAGGCCCCAATGGCAACAAATGCATCTCCCTAAACCTGAGGAAGAGGCCCCTGGCCAAGTGTTGATTGCTCAGTACCGAAAAGCTGGAGATTTAATCTTAACAGGCGTAAGAAAACAGGAGTCAAACGAGTCCAAGCGCACGGCACTGCGAATGCCGAGATGCTCTATGTGGGCTGAATGCTGAGTGCTGAACGCTGACGGCTTATTTTTTCGCTAACTTCTTCGCAATCTCTTCCACAATCCTCGGACGCAGGTCGGCGAGCACGCTGTCCACGATGCTGGCGATGGAACTGGTATCCGACGCACCGTCCGCCGAGGCGGCGGCTGCCATGGTCTTCGGGGTTTCTTCGGCTTGTTTCGCCGTTTCGACTGCGTCACTCGCAGGTGCTGGCGCTGCCGACCTAATCTGATGCCAATTCGACTTCCCACCCTTCCCCTTCGTTTCCTTGCCCATGGCTTCCTGACCTCCCGGACCGTTCTCCGAAATCGAAACTTCCTCATGCGCCGGCGCTTCTTCCGACACGCTGGTGACCGTCTGCGCGGTCGCCGAGACGCTTTCCATCTCGTCACGACGTACCGCATCCGCGAACGTCGCCGCGGCTACTGCTTCGGGGGCTTCCTCCGCCTGCTTCGCTGGCGAGTCTTTTTGCTGAGGCTCCGCCCGCTCCGAAGCCGAGGCACTCGCCGCCATCGCCAAGGCCAGACTTTCTTCGGCCGGCGTGAAGCGGGGGCCTCTTGATTGGATCTCAGCACCAGTCTCAGTGCCGGCAACGCCCGGTTCGCTACCGGAGCCAGTTGCCGATGTGGCGCTGTTACCAGGCGTCTGCCCGCCCGCGGACGTCGCAAACGTCCGGAACATCTCTGCCTCGAGCGACCCCGACGCTTCTTCTGGACTCAATGCCATCGCCTCCGCGACCCAGCGATTCCCGTTCCCCGCGCCACGAGATAGTTCGTCCGCCAGCGCCGCGCCAGACTCCGCCAGCGTTTGCGGCGCGCCGGGAGTTTGCGAGGGCGTCAGGAACCGAAGCGCTTCCGCCAACTCCTCCGGGCTCGGCGACGACCCTTCCGCCGCGGCTCTCTCTTGAGAACCGGCCGCGACCGAAGCCGGCTGCTGAGTCTCCTCAACCTTGGGTGCTTCCTCTACCTTTGGTTCTTCCGCCTGCGCCGCGGTCTCTGTCTTTGCCTCAACGACTGGCGCGCTCGGCTCGATGCCAGCGGCGCTCTGAGCCTGCATTTCAGAATTCTCTACCGGCGGGGCTTCCGCCGCGTTCGCAGCTGAAGCAAACATAGGTTCGTCATTCTTGTCCACCGGAGCGGGCTCTTGCGCAATCGCCTTCTCCTCCGCCACGACCGCGGGAACCGCTTCTTCCACCGGTGTCGTCTCGACTGCGGCGGGCGCCGGAGACATCTCTACCGGAGTGGCGGCAAGCTGGGCCTCCACAACAGTGGCCGGAACAATTTCGGTTTCCTTCCTTACCTCTGCGGGTGCACTCGCAGCCACAACTTCGCTTTTTGCTTCGGGAACTGGCACCTCAACCGGATCAATCTTCTCGCTGATCGGCGTCACATTTTCCGCCGCGGCGGCGGGCGCTCCATCCAACTTCGCCACCAGGTCGCTCAGCGCGTCCAGTTCTTCGGGCGTGATATCGCGCGGGATGTCGGGAACCAAGCCCGGTTCCTGGGCTGCGGCGGACGTCTTGCTCAATGGGAAAGGAGCGCTGCCTGCGGGAGCTTTGCCCGCGCCCCGCCGAAACTCCCGGAAACTTGACGGGGTAACAAAATCGGGCTCCGGTTCCGGTTCGGCATCTTCTTTCTTTTTCTTGGAAGGAAAGCGCAGCCGGTTCTTCCATCCGGTATCGCTTGCATCGCCTCCCGGAGATTTCTTGACCATCGGATCGCCGCTGAACCGCTCGATCCCGGAAACCGAAGTGCTAAACCGCGAACCGTCGGCCTGGGACGGTACCATGCGGTCTTCCAACCGCGTCAGCGCGCTCAGCAGTTCGCTCGCTTCAAACGGTTTTACGATGAACCCATCGGCCCTCACCCGGGTTGCTTCTTCCGGTTTGAACGGTTCCAACTTGCCGACAGTCAACAGGATGGGAATGCGCGATGTCTCTTGCGAATCCTTCAGGCGGGCGCAGACTTCCAGTCCGCTGTACCCGGGCATGTACACGTCCAGGACGATCAGGTCGGGCTTCAGTTCGGCCACGCGCTTCAGAGCCGCAGATCCATTGTTCACCGTGACGACGTCATACCCGGCGTCAGTCAGGATCTTTCGCCCCATGTTCTGGGCTGTAACACTGTCATCGGCGAGCAGTATTTTCCGCGCCAAGCGTGCGTCCTTTGATGAAAGGAGAGATAACGCGAAAGTACCCTGTCCCCTATTCCAAGTCAATGACTCGCAAGCAGGTAACAGGTTACGACCGTTCTAGTCTGTTGGGAGGAATCGGGTGTGCAGCGGTGTCGGAGACTTCGCCAAAGCCGTCGGACCACCGGAAGGCCATGGCCTACTGATCCCCAAACCGAGTGCGGCTGTGAAAACCTCTAGCGCAAACACAAGAAAGAACCCCAGCCTCGTGGGCCGGGGTTCACTAACTTCACTCCAGCAGCATTGCGGACGCTACCGGTAGAAGCCGTCTCATAGCGTGTGTGGGGTGCGATGAGAGCTATACGAATTGAGTGAAGTCTAGCGAGAGGCTGAAATGAGCACAATACTGCAAAAATACTACCTGACAGAAACGGTCTTCGACTGTCGCAACGAAAGGGGTCCGAGACTGTCGCAACGAAAGGGTCCGAGGGTAGAGACGCGGCGTGCCGCGTCTCCGACTGCAGCAGCACGAGCGATCGCGCTGGAAGCGGGCAAGGCCGATGGGCTAGACCCAGCAGCGTCTCGTCCGCCGACGGAGACGCGGCACGCCGCGTCTCTACCAATCATGTTTGCCGTTCCACGAAACCTATCTTGTTTCGGGGTCAAAAGCCGGATTGTGGGGCGATTCCCCTTCCTTCTATGCATTGGTAGCTCTTGCCGGCTTTGAGATTCTTGAACTCCTCGGTGCGGCCGTTCGGCCATTGGATCACGATGCGGTCGGCCTGGTCTTTCTTGCCGAGGCCGAAAGTGAGCGGCAGTTCGGATTGAGAAAGATAGCTGGAGCCGCTCTTTACCATCCGCGATTGGGTGATGCCTCCGCTTTCGAGACGGACAATCGCTCCGATGGCGTCGCGATTCGATTGGGTGCCGGCGAGGCGGAAGCGGATGCTGTGGCTCCCGCCCTGCGGATTGAGGATCTGATCGTTGCGGAAAAGATAAGCCGGACCGTTGTTGGTGGTGAGGAGCAAGTCGAGGTCGCCGTCGCGATCGAAGTCGGCATAGGCGAGGCCGCGCCCGACTTTCGGCTGGCTGAAGTCGGGACCAGCTTCACGGGTGACGTCACGGAAGGTTCCATTGCCTTGGTTGAGAAACAGCTGTGGTGGTTGGGCGTAGCCGACATTGCCGCGAATGTTTCGGACAGTGTCGTCGATGTGGCCGTTGGCGATGGCGAGGTCGAGGGAGCCGTCGAGGTCAAAGTCGGCAAAGACGCATCCGAACCCGAGCATATTTTTGGTGGGGCCGCCCAGGCCGGCCGCGACGGCAATGTCATCGTACGATCCTTTGCTGGACGGTCGATAGAGTCCGAGCATTTCATTGTCGAAGTTCGTGATGGCGATACCCTGCGCACCGGAATTCGTGAAGTCGGCGGCATCAACGCCCATGCCAGCGCGGGCTTTGCCGTCGATACTGAAGGCGACGCCCGCGTCCACGGCGACTTCTTTGAAGGTACCGTTCCGGTTGTTCCGATAAAGCTTGTTGGGCTGCGTATCGTTCGCGACGATCAAGTCGGGCCAGCCGTCCTGATCGTAGTCGAGGAGGGCAACGCCCAGCGACTTCGAACTGCTGTCGAAGATTCCGCTCGTCGCCGTGACCTCCTCGAAAGTTCCGTCGCCGCGATTGTGGAAAAGCCAGCAGGTCTGTCCGCGATAGGCTTCCGGAGTGCAATAGGACTTGTGTTTGCCGTCGAGACTGCAAAATACGTCGTGCTCGGGTGACCACTTGACGTAGTTGCAGACGAAGAGATCGAGACGGCCATCGCGGTCGTAATCGAACCAGAGAGCGGAGGTGCTGAAGGCTTGCCGGTTGCCGAGGCCGGAGGGCTTCGTTACATCTATGAATGTGCCTTTGCCGGTATTGCGGAACAGACGATTCTGGCCCACGCATGTGATCAGGATGTCGGGGAAGCCGTCGTTGTTGTAGTCGCCGACGGCGACGCCCATGCCATACACGTCTGGGACGTCGAGTCCGGCAGCGTGAGTGACGTCGGTGAAAGTGCCGTTGCGATTGTTGCGGTAGAGCTGGAGGGTCGCGCGCGCGGTGCGATGTCCAGGCCAATCGGTCCCGTTGACGAGGAGGATGTCCTGCCAGCCGTCGGCGTCATAGTCGAGGAAGGCACAGCCGGAGCCGAGAGTCTCTGGTAGGAATTTTCCGCCGAAGGCGCCGCTGTGGTGACGGAAGCGAATGCCGGCGGAGGCGGTGACGTCGGTCAGGCGGAAAGGCACGTGAGGCGTATCGGCGGCCGTTAGAGAGCCTGGGGAGAGGCTGGCGGCAGCCGCGAGTCCTGACAGACCCATGAGAAACGACCGGCGGTTCACGGGATATTTACCAGGCCGTTTCGGATAGCGTACACCACCAGTTCGGCGGTCTTGTGGATGCCGAGGGCGTCCATGATGTTGGCGCGATGAACCGCCACCGTGTTCGCGCTGAGACGGAGTTGGTCGGCAATCTCCTTGTTGGATTTGCCCTCCACAATCAACTGCAGAATTTCGAGCTCGCGCGGAGTAAGGGCAGCGCTGCGCTCGCCCTTCAGGGCGGCAGGCCGGGACACGGCGGGATCGAGAACCGTTTCTCCCGCAGCCACTTTGCGTATGGCGACCGGGAGTTCGAGTTCCATAGCGCTCTTGAGGATGTATCCGCGAGCGCCGGCGTCGAGCGCCTGGCGAACCCAGGTTTCTTCGGAATGCATGCTGAGCATCAGGATGGCGATATCAGGCGAAGCTTCGAGAATGCGGCGGGCAGCGACCAGTCCGTTGATGCCCGGCAGGGCGCAGTCCATCACAATGACCTGCGGCTTCAGTTCCTTGCCCAGCCGGACGGCTTCGTTGCCGTCGCCCGCTTCGCCGACGACGATCATGTCGGTTTCGTCTTCGAGCAGGCGGCGGAAGCCTTGCCGCACAAGGGCGTGATCGTCCACCAGCAGCACTGAGATTTTGTCAGGCATTCGGTTCGGGCGCCTCTCTGGGAACACGCAACCTTACCAGCGTACCGCCATTTGCCGGATGCAGGAATTCGATGGCGCCGTTCACAAGTTCGGCGCGCTCGCGCATCGCGACTAGTCCGATTCCCTGGCGCACATTGGCGGCGGCGAAGCCGGTGCCTCGGTCTTCGACTTCCAAGTCCAGCGACTGGGCGAGAAAGCGCAGCCGCACCCATGCCTGCTTCGACCCGGAATGGCGGGTGACATTGTTCAATGCCTCCTGGACGATGCGATAGACGTGAACCGCCGTGGCGCCCGAGAGCGGGAATGCATCCCCGGATTTTTCATAGGATGTGGCAATGCCGGTTTGTCTTTCCACGGTCGGGAGATACCAGGCGAGAGTAGCTTCGAGGCCGGCCTCATCGAGCATCACGGGGTGGAGCGCTTGCGAAAGGCTGCGCACCGTGTTGAGCGTGTTCTGAGCAATTTCTCGTACTTCGCGAAGGTCCGCGCGCAGCGGAGAGTCTTCGGGCGTATGTTTTTCCGCCCGCCCGAGCAGGGAGCCAACCGCGGTCAGAACCTGGCCAAACTCGTCGTGCAGTTCGCGCGAGATGTAGCGCAAGGTGGACTCCTGCGTGGCGATGAGCTTCTGCGCCAGGTCGCTGCGCTGCTCCGACAGCGCCGCCAGTTGCGCGAACAATCGGCGGTTGGAGTGGATCAAATACAGGCTGGTGAGTACGATGACCGTCAGAGTCGCGGCGAGGAATACATATACCTGGCGCTGGACGCGATCGTAAATCTCCCCGGTGCGCGCGGCGACCTGTTCTTCGTATTCATTGTTCTGGACAAGCAAGCGCGCGACCGCCGTGCTGAGCGCTGCCTGGCGCGCTTGCAGGGAGACTCGTATCTCAGAGCGCGCCTCGTCCTGCTTGCCGCTTTGTGCCAGTGCGAAAGTTCGGTCAGCGGCATCCCAGAACTGGGCGAGCGCTGAGCGCAGAAACTCGCGCTGCTGGGGTGAGCGCTCGACCAGCGCCACTTGCTCTTCGCGGCGTAGCGCGTCGTCGAGGTCAGCGCGAATGCGCTGGAACTGCGTTGCCCAGGCCGAGAGCGGGTAGGGTTCGTCGGCGTCGAGCATGTCGCGCATCGCCAGGGCCAGGGAGTTTAGGTCGTTCTGCACGCGCAGGAGCTGGAGCGAGTCCTTGCGGTTGCGGCCGGCGAGATCGCTCTGTAGCTGCCGCAGGCCTTTAATCTGCCAGACGATGTATGAAGAGTAGGCTACAACCGCGGCCAGAGTAAGGATCAGCCCCAGGAGAAGTCCGGCAGTAGGGGAGCGCTGGGGCTGAGAGGCGCGAGGCACGTGAGGAGAATACGACGCCGAGAGGAGCAATCGCCAGTCGGAGCCGAGAGCTTTCCAGATTAGCCTGCTGAGAAAGTCAGATTTTGGGTCGCGCAGCGGTTACGCTGCGGTAAGCAATTCTTTTGATCGTGGGCTTTAGCCCCAGAGGTACGCCCTTGGAGTTTTTGCGCAGGCTCTGTGGCGATGCCGCAGGCTCTGACCTCTAACCTCGTCAAAATGATTTAGTATCCTTTCAAGTCTCAGACTCTAGCGTCCCATGTCTACAGAGCCCTTGCACATCGAAGAGGTCGGTGGATCGCGGGAGGGAATCCGGGTATTCCGGCTCTCCGGGCCGCTCGTGCTTGCTAACCTGTCTAGCTTTCAATCCAAGTTGCGTGCCGACAGCTCCCAAGCCCTGATCCTCGACTTCACCGCCGTTCCCTACATTGATTCAGCGGCAATTGGTGCCCTGGTGGGCGCCTATGTCAATCGTCAGAAGGAAGGGCGACGTCTGGGGCTGGTGGGGGTGAATCCGCGGATTCGACAGGCGTTTGAGATCACTCGGATCGAGAGTCTTCTTCAGTTCTATGACTCGGTGGTGGAAGCCGAAAGGGCGGTTGCCTAGCTGGGTCAGGATTGATGAGAGCAAAAAATAAAGGCGGCCTGCCGGCCGCCTCCGTCGTAATTTTTGTTAGTGGTTTAAGCGGGCTTGACGTTCTCCGCTTGCCAGCCTTTTGGCCCCTTTACGACATCGAACTGGACCTGTTGGCCTTCCTGCAGGCTGCGAAAGCCGTTTGACTGGATGGCGGAGAAGTGAACGAAAACGTCCTCGCCATTCTGGCGGCTGATAAAACCATAACCCTTAGCGTCGTTAAACCACTTTACTGTTCCTGTTTCCATGTGTTGCTTGTGTTCCTTTGTGTTGAAATGTGCGCTGAGTTTCGCTGAAAGTGCAGGCAGGTCACGCCGTAAAGCGGGGTACTGCTT
>Ga0209701_10000416_pt1 | contig 24500 bp, 16 predicted proteins | sample CZO8metaG_4_FD_188356 | JGI IMG/M metagenome (GOLD analysis project Ga0209701, IMG submission 188356) | Vadose zone soil microbial communities from the Eel River Critical Zone Observatory, Northern California, USA - CZOApr15con2H3.8 metaG... | ecosystem: Environmental > Terrestrial > Soil >... | reverse complement strand
GGGTCGCAGTCCGCCGTGATCGGAATCCCCGCGACCACCCTCTTTGACCCTGTGGCTCAAGCTTGGAGCGCGGCTGCCCCGATGGCCTACGCGCGCTACTACCCATCCGCGATCACCTTGAGCGATTCAAGGGTGCTGACTGTGAGTGGAGCAATTAACTGCCCCACTTGTGATATCCCGGGAACATCCCATAGTGGGATGGCTGTTATTCCGGAGATTTATGACCCAACTACGAATGCATGGACCCAGCTGAACAACGGCAGTTTCAATTTCCCGATGTACCCGCACTTGTTCCTGCTTCCGGACGGACGGGTATTCGTCAGCAGTACCGCGGAAGATCCGATTATCAGCCAGGCTCTCAACTTGACTACGCAAACCTGGACACCGGTGGGCTCTGTGGCATTGGATGGGGGCAGCGCGGCGATGTACCTGCCTGGCAAAATCATCAAATCGGGAAGCGCGATCTATCCCAGCTACCCCACAGCCAGTTCTGCTCCGACGACCTACGTGATCGACATGAACCAGGCATCGCCTGCATGGCGGCAGACTGCATCAATGGCTTTTGCACGCACACAACACAACCTCACGCTACTGCCTGATGGGACAGTCTTGGCAACCGGTGGTTCTGGAGACTCGAATATCTTTAGCCTGGCCGCCGCCGTGTACGCAGCCGAGCTATGGTCGCCCACAACCGAGACCTGGACGACGATGGCAAGCATGCTGACACCTCGGCAGTATCATTCGACCGCACTCTTGCTTCCCGACGGCCGCGTACTGGTAGCTGGTGGCGGCGATCCTCCCTACCCTGGAAGCGGTCTGGATCAGCCAAGCGCCGAGATTTACTCGCCTCCTTACCTCTTCAAGGGAGCTCGACCGGTCATCAGCTCGGCGCCTACGGGTTACATCACGTACGGTAGCAACTTCTTTGTGGAAACACCGGATGCGGGAAGTATTGGGAAGGTAGCACTTCTTCGGCTAGGGGCGGTGACCCATGCCATAGACATGGGCCAGCGGTATTTGTCGTTGACCTTCCAGCAAATAAGTGGGGGCTTAACTGTGCAGGCGCCGAGTACTTCTAATCTAGCCCCTCCTGGCTATTACCTGCTGTTTATTCTCAACACTAGCGGTGTTCCCTCGGTCGCCAAATTCGTAAAGTTCCCGGGCCCGCACACAGATACCCAGCCTCCGACTGCGCCGAGCGGACTTACAGCCGCAGGGTCGACAGGCAAGGTCATCTTGAACTGGACCGCCTCCACCGATAATGTTGGTGTGACGGGCTACAACCTCTACCGTTCTGCTTCAGCCGGCGTCCAGCCGCTCCCGGAGAATCAGATTGGACAGACCAGCTCGACAAGCTACACAGATACAGGCTTCGCCTCGGGCACATACTACTACGTCGTAACTGCGCTAGACGCGGCGGGGAATATGAGCGCAACTTCCAACGAAGCGGTTGTGACCGTGGCAGGTGACCTGACCCCACCGACCGTGTCCCTTACTGCACCGGCGCCCGGCACAACGGTGACGGGTCCGATCACGGTGTCCGCAAACGCCTCCGATAATGTTGGAGTCGTCGGTGTTCAGTTCCTGCTTGATGGTGCGCCTCTTGGGCTCGAGGACACGAGTTCTCCCTATGCAATCCTGTGGGACACGTCAAAAACCACGAATGGCAGCCACACGCTCTCCGCGAGAGCGAGAGACGCAGCCGGCAACACTGGAGTGGCCTCGGCTGTGACGGTTAACGTATCCAATACCGGTCCAAGCGGGCTGGTGGCCGCCTATTCCTTCAACGAGGGTTCTGGCTCGATAACTTACGATGCCTCGGGCAATGGCAACAGTGGCACTATCAGCGGAGCCGCCTGGACCAATCAAGGGAAGTTCGGCAACGCGCTCGCATTCAATGGCTCCAATTCCTTAGTGACCATTGGTGACTCGGCTTCCCTGCATCTGTCCACTGGTATGACCCTGGAAGCTTGGGTTGATCCCACTGCTCCTTTGTCGAGTTGGATCGATCTGGTTTACAAGGCGGTGGACACTTACTTCCTGTTTGCAAATAGCGATTCAGGTGTCCCGGCGGGCGGCGCCACGTTTTCTGCTTTCAGCCCCACTTATGCGGCGTCGCCCCTATCGCTGAACACCTGGACTCATCTGGCGGTTACCTACGACAGCGCTATGGTACGGCTCTACGTTAACGGGGTGCTGGTGGCCAGCCAGGCCCACAGCGCCCCGATCGCTGCCTCAACCAACCCGCTGACCATCGGCGGCGACCGAACCTTCGGGCAGTATTTCACTGGAAGAATCGACGAGATAAGAATCTACAACCGCGCGCTCACGCAGGCCCAAATTCAGAGCGACTTGAATTCGCCTCTACCGTGACATGCTCCCACTCGCCAGAAATCGCAGCCACACAGCTTTTCAGTGGCGAGGTTCACTTTGAAAAGTTCTGGGGGAGGTAACGACAAGAAAATGAAATCCAAGGAAAAGTGTTTGATAGCAGTGGGCCTCGTCCTCACGCTGCTGGGCGCAGTCGATACCTCCCGGTCACAACTCGTGCCCCCCGGAGGAGGCCCGCAAGTGGGCCAGAAAGCGCCCGATTTCGCACTCGTGGACGTTTCGCTCAAACCAGTGAAGATCTCTCAGTTGTTTGATGCACCTGGTTTGCCAAGAACTGGTCAACCCGCTGAAATCGCCAGGCCGAAAGCAGCCTCGTATGTACTTCTGGTCTTCTACCGCGGCTACTGGTGCCCCAGGTGTAATATCGAGTTGCAGAGCTTTCAGGAGAATCTGGAGAGATTTGCCGCGCTTGGCGTGCGCATCGTTGCAGTGAGCACGGACCCGCCAGAACGCACTCTGGAACACGCCAAGATGCTCGGCTACGCTTACACATTCTTGTCAGACCCAAAGGGTAAGGTTATTGAACATTACCACTTGCTGGTCGCCAAGGGCGGCGTGGGAGGTGCTGACATCGCCTTTCCAACCGAGTTGCTACTGGACTCCACCGGCACTGTTCGCTGGTTCAGCTTTTACGAGAGGCGGAGGGCGCCGGGCGCGGCGCCAGTCCTGCGGACGCTCGTCAAAGATTTGGGGCTGACTCCTGTTGTACAATAGTCTGCATTAGCGATCCGGACCGGGATTTCTGCTCGGAAGGAGTTCACTCCGCATTCCGCTTCACCCAGCTTGGGAGCCGACTGTCTCTAAACCCTTTCGAGAGGAAATGCGGTATCGGCCTGGAGCTCTTCGATCAACGAGCCGAGCGGGCAAAACTCGAAATCGCGCAACAGGGAACGCAGCTTCGCTTCCATCCCCCGCAATCCTAGATAATGCCGGACCCGCGCAGTCAGGCTCCCTGTCATGCGTGGTTGGTCGGGGTCGAACTCCCAGGGATGGGCATAGACGCAAATAGGCCGATTCTCGTCACGGTTAATGAAGCGTATCCCCCAGCGCGTGTACCAGTAGGGCAGGAGCCGCAGATATGCGCCGCCGCCGATCGGCGAACGCGCCCGTCCCAGCTCGAGCGTGGGCATGGGGAACTCCACGATGGGACCAGAACGCGTCTCGATGCGAAACGGGGAGCGCGGGGCGTCCAGCATGCCGTAGTTGGGGTGACGCACCGGGAAGATGCTCGAGTCGTAGGTGAAGCCCAACTCCGCGAGCACCTCGAATGCCCACAGCGAATTGCGAGTGATGGAAAAACTCGGCGCGCGGTAGCCGCGAACGGGAACCCCGCCGGCATCTTCAAGCAACTGCTTTGCGCGGCGCGTATCCTCGCGGAACTCCTCGGGAGTCATCTCGTACACGAGGCGATGCCGGTAGCTGTGGCAGGCGATTTCATGTCCGAGATCGGCTATCTCTCGGACAAGCTGCGGGAACCTATCCGTCACCCAGCCCAGGACAAAAAACGTAGCCTGGCAGCGGGCCGCGCTGAGAAGCTCCAGGATTTTGGCGGTGTTCCGCTCTACGCGGCTCTCGCGCGAGCCCCACTCGGCCGCATCCAAGTGCTCCCGAAAGGCGCTGACGTGGTAGTAGTCTTCCAGGTCGATTGTAAGAGCGTTCTTCATTCGCCCTGATTCAGAGGAAGCAAGTCGGGTGCCTTCCTGGGTCGGTTCGCGCAGCCCTTCATCTTACTGAACAAACTAGAGTCAGGAAATAACCCATTTCGCTTGGTTTGCAAACGCTGGTCCACGCGCGCTTGCGGGTGACGCAGGGTCTGTGGCTGGCTCGCCGCAACCGGGATTTTTGAGAAGGCATTTCTCTGGCGAAGGAAGCTTGGCCTACGCCGGACGTGTTGGTATTCTCACTGTTCGAATCCCAATGATGCGAATGCACGACAGCCCCGGAGAGCTGGCGGCGTGCGGGTCCTGACGTTCACCAGTCTGTTTCCGAACCGCTCACAGCCCCTGCTGGGAATCTTTATTTACCAGCGTGTGGCTCACTTCGCCGCCCGCCCGGGAAACACCGTGCAGGTCATCGCGCCGGTGCCTTACTTCCCTCGCTGGCTCCCGTGGACGCGCTGGCGAAAAGCAGGTCAGGTTCCCGCCAAGGAGAGAATCGGCGATCTCGATGTCTACCACCCGCGATACCTTCTGCTGCCGAAGGTTTCCATGCCGCTGCACGGGCTGTCGATGTTTCTCGGATGCCTCTTCTTGGCTCGTCGGTTGGAAAAAACGATCGGCTTTGACTGCATTGATGCACACTACGTCTATCCCGACGGGTTTGCCGCCGTGCTGCTTGGGAAGGTGCTACGCCTGCCAGCGGTGGTTTCCGCGCGCGGAACGGATATCAATCTGTTTCCCTCTTTCCCCACCATCCAGTGGATGATTCGCTGGACTTTGCGGCGCGCCGCAGGCATCGTCGCGGTCTCGGCGGCCCTGCGAGACGCCATGGTAAAGCTGGGGGTGCGGGTGGAGAAGATCTCGGTCATCGGGAACGGCGTGGATGCGAAGCGCTTTCAGCCCCTGGCCCGCGATGCCGCTCGGCGCGCACTCGGTTTGCCGGAAAGCGGGCCGCTGCTCATTTCGGTAGGCACGCTGATCCCCACCAAGGGCCATCAATTGCTGATCGCCGCGCTCGCCGAGATGGCGCCGCGGTATCCCAACATTAAAGCTTACATTCTGGGTGAGGGTGCGTATCGCGCGGAATTGGAAGAGCTGGCGCGCGGGAAGGATGTGCAGGAACGGGTTTTTCTAGTTGGTGAGAGGCCCAACGAAGAGCTTCAACTATGGTTCAACGCGGCAGATGTCAGTTGTCTGTTGAGTTCGCGGGAGGGTTGGCCCAACGTCCTGCTGGAGTCGCTGGCCTGCGGGACACCGGTCGTGAGCACGCGCGTCGGAGGCGTAGCGGAAGTGATTGTCTCACCCGACCTTGGTGTGTTGGTCGAGCCGGAGGTCCGATCCATTGCGGACGGCCTGGAGGCCGCTGTGCAGAGGGACTGGGACCGCGCGGCGTTGGTTCGTTATGCGCGCGCGCGAACCTGGGAGGTGGTGGCCGAAGAGCTCGCGCAGTACTTGACTTCACTTCTGGCTGGTCCCGCTCGCGCGTAGCACCAACACAATGCGGTAAACGACAAGCTTAAACAGCTCGACGAAGACCTCCGCATTGGCGGCCCATCCCTTGCCGTACTCCTGGCCCGGCTGCGGGGCTTCCTCCGGAGCAGCAATCAGCCGGACTCGCAGCTCTGCGGGGAGCAGCGCTCGGCAACACATGCGCACGCGCCGCAAATGTGCGCCGCTCGAAACAACTAAGACCGAGCGGATGTTCGGCCGGGCGCGCAGCCAGGTCGCCAACTGTTCGAGTTCGCTCAGCGTCCCGAGCCTCGCGACCGGAATGAGGTCCACCTGACAGGATGAGCGCTCGAAGTAAACGAAAAAATGCCTCTGCGGCGGGGGCACGACGGAAGCCATTCTGAGCAGGTCGAGCGGAGCAGGCAAGGACAGGTTCGCGAACCGACGGATCTCGAACCGCGCCGTGCTCAACAGGATCCGCGGGGCTTTTCCTTCGCGGAACACGCGCAGGGCATAGGCTTTCCGGCCTTGACGCCCGGCGAGTACAAAAATCAGGTCTGCCTCGCCCAGCGAGTCGGTTCGCGCGAGCCAATCGTACACTCGGCTCAAAGGCAGGAGAGGTCGCCAGCTCATCGTGTGGTCGAGGTACGGTCAGGTCGCTGTGGATAGGCCCCTAGAGAGTGTACATCTCTAACGGCACCTCGGAGATTCATCGCGCATGATCCGCTTGTCCATGCCTCTTCCCGCACCGAGGAGCCTGATCGATTCGCACTACCTACACGCGGAACCTCTTATCGCGCGGCCCATAATCGATTACGAATTGTCATCGCCCGTGGGTCGACGGGAGCTCCGCCGATGGCTCCAGTCCCCAATGGCGGTCGTCGTCTCGTGGGACGTACCGTGCCCGAAGGTTCTCTTCGCCCACAACATCGGAGCACAAATCTGGCGGCACCACTCTCAGGCATCACGCAATCCGATTTGGAGAGCCGCGGACTGGCGCGAATACTAGACCGGATCGACACGATCACCTACGCGGTCCGTAGTTACTCAGAGGTCCTGCGAATAGGTGCCGATCCAGCGTGTTCAGGTTGACTTGGCCTCACAAGTCGCTGAGAGGATCTGAATCGAAGCGCATCACGGAAGCGGGGAACTGGAGCACACAAGAACCCATTCTGCCCGGCCTCAGCGCGGACGGCCAGTGGAAGTGAAGGCGCCGGGCTGGCAGCAGCTTTTCGGCGCAGGCTGCTTGTTCAAGGAGCTAGGAAACTCGGCTGGGTGAGCTGTTACCTTGGATGAATGCAGGCCGACTGGCTAGCTGGTGCAGGCCGAGTGCGCTAGAAAAGGAGTCAGTCTCGCGGACTGCGCCAGGGAATCGAACTTGCCAATATGGGTAAGCTTTTTCCCCAACTTCGGGGCCGTTTCAGTTGCTTGAAGGGCCTCGCTTGCAGCATCTCTAACCTATAGATATGTAAATAGTTACGGTGCCTGCTCGGGGCGTCCTGACGCTCCTTCGGCAGGACGATTGCTCAATTCCTTGCGCATTGTTCCTCAAGGTCTGTCTGGATATGGAGAACAGGTTGACCCAATCCATCAGCGTATTCGGTCTGGGGTATGTCGGCTCGGTAACCGCCGCCTGCTTGGCGCACAAAGGAAACCGTGTGGTCGGCGTTGACCTCAACCCGGCAAAAGTCGAGATGCTGGAGTCAGGTCGCAGCCCGATCCTGGAGCCCCGGCTGGAGGAGATCGTTTCGGAGTCGCATCAGGCTTGCCGACTACACGCCACCACGGATGCTGCCGGGGCTGTGGATCAATCAGAGATTTCTTTTGTTTGCGTGGGCACGCCCAGCCTGCGCAACGGGAAATTGGACCTCAGCGGGGTGCAACGCGTGTGCGCAGAAATTGGCGCGGCCCTGCGCAGCAAGGAGTCTTTTTACTGGATCGTCTTGCGAAGCACGGTGCTGCCGGGCACCACGGAGGCGGTCGTCATCCCCGCACTCGAAGCGGCCAGCGGGAAGCGCGCCGGCAAGGACTTCGCGGTGTGCTTCGCCCCCGAATTCTTGCGCGAGGGCAGCGCAGTGGCCGATTTCTTCGAGCCACCGTTCACCATTCTGGGCACGCGGGAGATCAGCCGGATCGAACCTCTTCGCGCGCTCTTCGCGTGGGCTCCAGGCCGGATTTACGAGAGTTCACCCTCTACCGCGGAGATGGTGAAGTATGTCTGCAACGCCTTCCATGCCCTGAAAGTTGGTTTTGCCAACGAAATCGGCACACTCTGCAAGGAGCTCGGGGCGGACACCGAAACTGTGACCGAGATTTTTACATCCGACACCCGGCTCAACATTTCACCGGCTTATCTCAAGCCGGGCTTCGCTTTCGGCGGCTCCTGCCTGCCCAAGGACCTCCGCGCGCTCACCTACCGCGCCAAGGAGCTTGACCTGCGCTTGCCCCTGCTCGAATCCCTCCTGCCCAGCAATAACGAGCACATCGAGCGGGCGGTGGAAGCGGTTCTGCGCACAAACAAGAAGAAAGTGGGCGTGCTGGGCCTCAGCTTCAAGGCCGGCACCGATGATTTGCGTGAAAGCCCGCTGGTGCAGCTAGTCAAGCGCTTACTGGGCGAAGGCTGCCAGATCCAGATCTGGGACCCCCATGTCGCACTGGGCCGGCTAGTCGGCTCCAACCGGCAGTTCATCCAAGAGGTGATTCCGCACATCGGCGAGTTGCTCTGCGGGGATTTGCAGGAGGTCCTGCAGGGAGCGGAGATCGTGCTGGTCGGCACCACAGCCGTCGAGAAGGAAACCCTCGCCGCATCCCTCCAGCCGAGACAGATCGTCATCGACTTGACCAATCTGGAGAAGGCTCGCCGCCCGGATGGACGCGAAGGGTACGAAGGGATCTGCTGGTAACCGAGGACGACGTTGAAGATCCTCTGGGTCAAGTCCGGCGGCTTGGTTCCTCTGGACACTGGCGGGAAGATCCGCAGTTTCCACCTGTTGAAAGAGCTCGCGCGGCAGCACCAGGTGGACCTGTTCACCTTCTACCAGGAGCACGTCGGCGACGCCCACCCCGATCTGCAGCGATACTTCCACCGTGTTGTCTGTCTGCCGCTACCCATCGCCCCGCCGAAGAGCCTGACCGACTATGCGCGCTATGCCCGCAACTTGTTTTCTCTCCGGCCCTACTCGATGACCAAATACTGCCGCCCGGAGGTGGCCGAAAAGCTGCGCCAGCATCTCCAGCAGCAGAACTACGACGTCATCGTTTGTGATTTCTTCTTGACCGGCGCAGTCATCCCTTGGGACTTGCCCTCCCCCAAAGTCCTGTTCACCCACAACGTGGAAGCGCAAATCTGGCAGCGCCACTATCAGGTCTCTCGCAATCCGGTGTGGAAGGCGGTCTCCTGGCGCGAATACAAGACCATTGCCCGGCTCGAGCGCCGCTACCTCCGGCAGGCGGACTTCGTGCTGACGGTTTCGGAGAACGACAAAGACTTTTTCGCTCGGTTCATCGCCCGCGACAAGATGGCGATCGTGCAAACTGGCGTGGATGTGGACTACTTCCAGCCCACGCCGGGTTTCGAACAGCCCAACGCGCTGGTCTTCACCGGTTCGATGGACTGGATGCCGAACGAAGATGCGATTGTTTACTTTGTGGAGCGCATTCTCCCGCTCATCCGCCGCCGCAATCCGGAGATCACGTTCTGGGTGGTGGGCCGGCGCCCCACGGTCCGGTTGCAGGCGCTGGCGGCCCGCGAGAAGGCCGTGCGGGTCACCGGCACGGTGGAGGATATCCGCCCCTATGTGAGGCAGGCGGCTGTGTACATCGTGCCGCTGCGGATTGGCGGCGGCACTCGAATCAAGATTTTCGAGGCGATGGCCGAGGGCAAGGCGGTGGTCTCGACCTCACTCGGAGCCGAGGGCTTGCCCGTCCGGCACGGAGAGAACATCATGCTCGCAGACCAGCCGGAGCAATTCGCAGAGCAGGTGCTTGCATTGCTTAAGGATGAAACGCTGCGAAACCGGCTGGGGCGCGCGGCGCGCCAGCTTGTCGAGCAGAATTACAGTTGGGCTTCGGTGGCCCAGCAGCTCGCCACGGTTCTCGCTCGGACTGCCAAGAATTCTTCCGGTGACGCTGCTTCGCTGCTGTTAGTGGCTCCGTCCGCTGAGTCAGCCGCGACCAGGAGCCGCTGAGCAACATTGCCGCTCGTCGCCGGTCTTGCCGACGATCAAGCCCCTAGATACCTGCGGAACACCCACGCGCCTAAGCCGAGCCAGTAGACCAAACTCGCAATTCTGAGGCCGATGTAGCGTTGCCCTGCCACCGTCAATAGATGGCGAGGAAGTTTTCGCGGAGAGCGAGGATCTGGACCGCCAAGTCAGAGTTCCTCTCCTCGTACATCTCCAGATCCTTTGTCCGGCAGGGGCTGAGGCTCGCAATCCAAATCCAACCAAACAACATCCCAGCGGAGGAGGGAGATCAGCATTTCCTTATGGGGTATAGAGAATTCCTTGGGCCGGGGACGATAATCCCCTGCGCCGTCGAGCAGAAGTTGAAGTACGCCTCCTCAACTCTCCCATGCCGATCATTCATCGGAAACATCCGTCCGGCCACCGAGCGGCGGGGCACTGGACGATCATTGCCACGGAAGCGCCGCTCTCCCGGCGCTCTCAGTTCTTGTTCTGTTTCGGCGCCTCGGCAGTCTGCGCCTGCGGCATCAGCCGGCCGGTCGCGATTTTCAATGTGCCGTCGGAGGGGACCTTATACGAGACGTTGATGGTGTCGTTCGGATCTATAGTGGCGGAGGTGTACTTGTAGGTTCCCGCACCGCTGACTTCAATCACCTGGATCCGCCACTTCTGTCCGTCCCAGTAGGCGTGTTTGAGGGCCCCGAAATCGCCGTAGAAGATGTGGGGGGTGCCGCGCCGGTCCAAAACCAGCGAGCTCAACGGCCCCGCCCACCCAACGCCCACCAGGGGCGAGAGAGTATCTACGATTTCGATCTTCCACGTGTTTCCCTGTCGGTGCGCATACTTCAAGATGTGCTCCTCAAAGTAGCTGATCCTGGGCAGCCCGTCGGGGCCTAGGACCAGGGAGTTCGCCATGCCGCGATTCCCAGAGGTTTTGCTGTATTGGCGTGAGTCCACCGCAGTCACCACCCAGCTCTTTCCGTTCCAGTACGCGTACTTGAGTTCCCCCAACCCCCAGCAACTGTAGGCGAGATGCGGATTCCCCTGGGCATCCAGGACCATGGAATTCCATTTGCCAGTTTCCCCGTCGAAGTCGATGGTTCGAGCCAGCCATACTCCATCCCGCAGAGCCGCGTACTTGATGTGGAGGTAGTCCGAACGGTCGCGGTCCTTATACTGATACCAGGCGAGATGGGGCGTTCCATCCGGGCCGATGGCCACCGAGCAGGAGAACGAGATAGGTCCAGAGTCCGCCGCGACCTGCTGGGAAATCCATTGCCCGTCCTGGAAACGAGAGTAGCTGAACATTTCGAATGCGTTGAAACAGACACTGGGGTTGCCTTGATCATCGAGCGCGATCCGCGTGTAGCCGTCATCGGCCTTGCCGAGCAGCATTGTGAACCAATGCGAGGAACCTGCGGGTCGGAACCCGTAGGTGACCCCGCCTGGATGGCTAATGTAGCTGACGTGGAGGTTGCCCTGACGGTCCGCCGCCAGCGACGCAAAGCTCCCGTTCTTATCCACGGTATCTGTCGTCCAGGTCCAACTCTGTCCGCTCGCCGCCACAGGCAGCAGCAACACCGCTGCCCAAGCGAGCAGCCGGCCGCGCAGGGTGTTGGACTGCTTTGGTGTTCTAAATTTGACCCCGCTCAACATCCTTATTCCTCCTTTTCAGAGAAAACGAAACGAGAAACTCTTCCTGCGTCCCGGCCGCCGGTGACCAACGTCCCGAGTCGCAGAGAAGCGCTCATGGGCCTACCAGCTCTTCTTCTGGGGTCACTGCGGGACTGGCCTCCCGCTCCCAGGCTGCCAGGGCGACATCGCGCTTGTAAATAATCTTGCTTACCGCAACGCAGGCAATGATCAGGTAAAAGAAGTCAAAATAGGCGCGCCCGAGAAACGCGCCGCTCACCATGTAGGCGACCAAGCTCACTTCCAGCATGTGCGAGTAGTTGATCATCCAGGAGTAGGCGGGCAGTCCCCGCGCCCGTCGGCGCAGACCCCGCAAGGAGAAGATGCAGCTCGCGAGCAACAACAGGAAAAGCGCCAGGCCGACGTAGCCCTGTTCGCCTAGAACTTGAAAATAGATGCTGTGTGGCCCTGTGTAAAGATGCCCGCCGGGCAGGGGTTCGGGCGAAAGGCGTTCGAAGAGCTCCGGATCCTCGTATGTGCCAAGTCCTCCCCCCGTGATCGGATAGGCCCGCGCGATGCTCAGGCCAAACTTCCAGACACCGATCCGTACCATCGCGCTGCTGTCTAACTGGCCGCTGACAAGTGCCTGCATGCGCGTCATCCATTTCGCTGGCGCGAACGACAGGACCAGCAAAACGCAGATCGTCAGCAAGGAACCGGCAATCAGCTTGCGATGCGACTTGATCGCGAGCATCGTCAGGACCACCCCCAGACCGAGCAGGCCGCCGCGGGAATAGGTAAGGATGACGCAAAAGATGCCGCAGACGAACATAATGCGCAGCAGGATCCGCAACAGGCGGTTCTCCTCCTCCTGGGCCAGGAAGAAAAAGATGGGGAGCGACATATTCAGCGCCAGGGCCATGTCATTGTTGTCGGCGATGAAGGTATCCGGCGGCCCCCACACCCGGGACTCTCCCCCCGTACGCATGCCGAACAGCGCGCCCTTGATGGCCAGCAGGCCGAAGCTGAACGACGTGACCAGGTAGAGATACTTCAGCTCCTTCTTCGAGGTCACCAGCAGAACGGTCGCCACCGTCATCAGCAGGATCTTGCTGACCCGAACCAACTGAGTGGTTCCCTCGGCGATGTGAGCGGCAAACAGCGGCTGGTGGGAGGCGTAGAGCAACGTGACCCCGAACCAGATCCACAGCAGAAGGGCGAGAAGCGTCTCGCGCATCATGACCTGGCGATTCATCTTGCGGGTGAATACCAGTCCGACCAGGGTGGGGACAGCGATCACCTCGGCGACGGGGAAGTGATAGGCCACGCCCCAGGTGAAGCGGTGCGGCGAGAGGTAGGAGATCAAGGTCCACATCAAGATCCCGAGGTACGGCCGGAACAGGCAAATCGGCGCCGACCCTAGGACGACGGCGAGGATGAAGATATCGCGCATCGCTTTAGCTCTCGCCCCCCAGGCCACGGGGGCCGTCCGCAGCAGCCTCTAAGGCAGGAGATTCGACCGCCGGAGCCGCCCCGAGTGTATCCTCCTCGACGTGGAAGAAGAGCTGGTTCAACTTGAAGGCAAACATGGCCAGCGAGCAATCTTCTCCAAACTGCACGCGGCGCAGCCGGTAGAGGTCTGCGCCCGGCGTTTGGATGCCCCAGCTCGTCGTCGCCGCCGAGCGGTAGCCGCAACGAGCCAGCAGCGCCGTGGCGGCGTCGCCACAGTCGGCCGGCTGGCCGAAGGGATACGCAAAATCCTGCACCGGACATCCCAGTCTTTTCTCCAGGATGCGTTTCGATTCGAGTAATTCTCGCTCCGCCTCGGCCGGTGCCAGCCAGCTGACCACCGGATGCGTCATAGTGTGCGAGCCAAAAGCAATTCCCGCCTGGTACATCTGCCGGACCTGTTCCCAGGTTAGCATGCGGTCGGCGAGCTCGACCGCAGGGAGTGCCACCTGCTTTTCCAATGCTGCACAACACTGCTGCCGGCGCTGATCGGGCATCCGGCGCAGGCAGGAGACGATTTCGGTCGCAGTCCGGATGCGTGCCCTAGGCGATGAAATCAAGAAACGGCGCGGCCCATCCAGCTCCAGATGAAGCTCTTCATCTGCCAGCGCCTGCAAGGCCAGGAACACGCGGTCGTACCAAGCCACCTCGCCGGTCTCGATGCAGTGGACTGTCAGAAAAATCGTCGCCGGCACGCCATACGTCTTGAGGATCGGAAAGGCCTGCGTGTAGTTATCGCGATAGCCGTCGTCGAAGGTGACTGCCACGGCCTGCCCGGTCGCTTCGGGGTCTCCGAGCTCGCGCAAGAGTTGTTCCAGCGAGACTACGCGATATCGTTCGCGCAGGTACCTCATCTGCGCCTCGAACGTTTCCGGGGCAAGCTTGGAGTAGTACGGGATCCCTTCGGTGCCGATCCGGTGGTAGTAGAGGATGGCGAATTTTGCGGTCGAAACCTTGCGCCAACGGGGGAAGCTCCGCCGCGCGTCCGAGCGCAGCTCGTGCGAGCGGGAGAGGCCCTGGAGCATCCGCAACGCTCCGGTCTGGTAGAGGCCTGCAGCGAGCATCTCTCGCCAGCCTGTCCGGGCGTCGCCCGGAAGCCGCGAGACGGGCATCTTGCCCGTGGCGCTGCGGTCTGCCGGGGCCTGGGCTGTGCCGAATTGGGTGAACTTAGTGCGCAACGGCGCCTCCGCGACTGACTTCCAGATGCTGGCGATGCCAAAGCTCGAGCGCCAGCGCATACCACAGGCCTTGGCCATAGAACACGGTGTGATCCTGGCGGTGTCGCGTGATCAACTCATCTAGAAACTCAGTTCGGAAATAACCGCGCTGGCGCGTGCGCGGGTCACGCAGCACGTCCTGTGCAAGCGCGTTCAACTGGGCATCCTGCAAGAACCAATGGCTGAGCGGCACGCCGAAGCCGTGCTTCTTCTTGTGGATCACCTTGCGAGGAAGGATCCCTTCCATTGCCCGCTTGAAGATGTATCTTTTCTCGAAACCCTTCATCTTCAGCGCGTGAGGAATGCGCGCCGAGAGTTCCGCCAATCCCTGATCGAGCAGCGGAAAGCGCGCACGAACTCCCGCGAGTTCCGCCGTCCCGGTGACTTTGCGCAGGTCGTTGTCCGCCAGGATCATCTTGACGTCCAGGTACAGCAGGCGGTTCAGCTCGTTGCGCGCCGGTGCGGTGCGGAAGTGCGCCTCGGCGATCCCCAGCCACCGGCTTGGAGGAACATCGGAGAGAAACCCGGCGTCGAAAACCTCCGTCGGCTCCACGCTATGATAAAACCCGTAGGAGAGGACGCGGCGCGGGTTGGGGATGCGGGCGCGTTTGATGTAGCGTCGCGGCAAGCTAAGCCAGCCGACCTCGCGGGGCAGCAGCCTGGCCATGGGCTCGATCACTCCTTGGCGGACCCAGCCCGGCAGCGAGTGATACAGGGCGAAGTAATGGTTCCGGGCGTAGTGTTCATTGCCGGCAAAGAGTTCATCGCCGCCATCGCCCGCCAGCAGAGTATCGATCCCACTTTCGCGGGCCAGGCGCGCGCAGTAGTAGGCCGCAATTGCCGAGGAGTTGGCAAAAGGCTCGTCGTAATACTGCGTGATCCGAGGGATGGCCTCGCGAGCGTCCTCGGGGCTCAGGCAGCGTTCGCGGTGGATTGTCCGGAAGCGCGCCGCAGTGATCCGAGCATAGCCGATCTCGTTATAGCGCGTCTCGGGGAAAGAGATCGAGAAGGTGTTGACAGGCCAGAAGCGCTCGGACATGAACGCCACCACACTGCTGCTGTCGGTGCCGCCGCTCAAGTATGCCCCGGTGGTCTCCGAGGCGCAGCCGTCCATGCCGCGATGCACAGCCGAACGCAAACCTTCGCGGACCTGCTCGGCCCAGTAGCGCTCATCCAAGTTCTCGCTCTCGGAGTAGTCCAGGTCCCAATAGCGTTGCTGGCGCACCTGGCCCTTGTCAAAGAACAACCAGAAGCCTGGGCGAAGCTTTTCCATCCCTTGATAGATCGTCAGGGGAGCCGGGACCACGCTGAACAGGAGAAACTGCATGACGGCGTCGCGGTTGATCTCGGCTGGGCGCTCCTGTGCCGCTCGCACCCCTGCGGCCCGTGAAGCGAAAACCAAGCGATCGCCCTCCTGACTCCAGTACAGACTCTTGATCCCGAATCCGTCAATGGCCAACAGGAGCCGCTGTGCCTTGTCGTCCCATATCGCGATGGAAAAGGCTCCCCGCAGTTGTTCGACGAACGCCGGGCCATGGAGCAGGTAGAGCCAGGCCAGACGCTCGGCAAGCGACATCGGGAATGCCACTAGACCCTTCGCCGCGAGCAATTTATCGAGCTCATCCTGATTGCAAAGGTCGGCGTCCACAGCGATGCGGACCCCGGCAACCTCCGCGGCCTGCTGGAACGGCCATCGCCGGCTCGCACCCACGGCGGCCGAACGGCCCGCTACCCCGTCGCGGTCCCGTTCATCGGGAAGCGCCAGAGCCAGGAGCATCGGCTCGAGGTTGGTCCTCGCGATTTCGCGCCCGGGTTGGCAAATTCCACAGATCCCGCTCACAGTGTCTCCCTAAGCTTGAAACGCCTCTCTCCACTTGCGGTACATCAGCACGGCCCATAGATGCGGCGAACGGTCGTACCGGCCAGACTGGTGCTGTTCCCAGAGTTTCTTGAGATAGGCCGGGTCCAGGATGCCGTCGCCCGAGGAAAAAATCGTGCTGTAGGCCAGATCCTTCAGCTCCCCGCGGAACCATCGCGCCAGCGGCACGGCAAATCCCTGCTTGCTTCGGTCGAGTGTTTCCGCTGGCAGCACCGAGGACATGGCCTTCTTGAAGATGTATTTTCCCGTCCGGCCGCGGAGCTTCAGCGCCGCAGGGATCGCAGCGACGCGCTCCATCAAATGGTGGTCGAGCAGGGGCGCGCGCACTTCGAGCGAGACCGCCATGCTGGCGCGATCCACCTTGGCCAGGATGTCGTCGGTCAGGTAGGTCTTGATGTCCACGTACTGGATGCGCGAGAGCAGGTCGTCGGTGTCCGCCCGGTCGTAGTAATGCCGCAACACGTCGAACGACTCGTACCCGCCCAGCTTCTTTTTGAAGTCTTCGGACAACAGCCGGGGCTTTTCATCCGGCCGGAAAATAGAGATGGAATTGAAATAGCCTTCCAGGGGAGATCGCGACAAGCTCTGCAGCGTGGCTCGCCCCCGGAAGACTCGCGGCGCCCAGGCCAGCGCCGGATACCACCGCCCCAGCGGGCCGAAAACGGCGCGGCGCATCGCCGGGGGCACAAAGTGCCGCAGCCGGTTCTCGAACTGGTCGAAGTAATAGCGGCGGTAGCCGGCGAAGCTTTCGTCGCCGCCGTCGCCTCCGAGCGCCACCGTAACGTGCTGCCGGGCCACCCAGGAGACGTAGTAGGTGGGGATCGCCGAGGAGTCGGCGAAAGGCTCGTCGTAGTGCCACACCAGCTTGTTCAGAACGTCCAGCGCGTTGGGCCGCACTACCTGTTCGTGGTGTTCGGTGCGGAAGTGCCGGGCGATCTGCCGGGCGAAGTCGGCCTCGTTGTATTCCTGCTCCTCGAAGCCGATCGAGCAGGTCGTCACCGGCCGATTCATCAGGTGGCTCATCATGGCCACGACGGCGGAGGAGTCCACGCCGCCGCTCAGGAACGCCCCGAGCGGCACATCGCTCATCAGGCGCACGCGAGTGGCCTCGCACAGCTCGTGCCGCAGCAGCTCGCACCACTCGTCTTCGCTGCGGTTCTCCACTTGGCCGAACGAAAGGTCCCAGTAGGGCGCTTCCCGCACACCGCTCGCCGTGGCCACCAGGTAATGGCCGGGGAGCACCTTCCGCACGGCGCGGTAGATCGTCTTCGGGGCAGGGATGTAGCCGAACGAGAAGTAGTCCGCCAGGGCTTGCGGGTCCATCTCGCGGGGGAGGCCGTCGGCCGCGAGCAGAGCCTTCAGTTCGGAGCCGAACAGAATTCGCTTTCCGTCGGCGGCATAGAACAGCGGTTTTTTGCCCACCCGATCGCGGGCCAGCAGCAACTTGCGCTGGCGCGAGTCCCATAGCGCGATCGAGAACATTCCCCGCAGCCGGCGGATGCAGTCCTCTCCGTACTCCTCGTAGAGGTGCACGATCGTTTCGGTATCGGAGCGAGTGGCGAAGCGATGCCCGCGGCCCTCGAGCTCCTGGCGAAGTTCGGGGTAGTTGTAAATCTCCCCGTTCAGCATCACCCAGAGGCTGCCATCTTCATTTGAGATGGGTTGGTGGCCGCCCGAAAGGTCAATGATGCTGAGCCGGCGGAAGCCCAGACCGATGCCGGGGCCGACGTAGATGCCCTCGTCGTCCGGGCCGCGATGCACGATGGTGTCGTTCATCCGGTGGACGAACTCCCGGGAGATAGTCTCCCTGCGCTCGTATTCGAAAATGCCGGTGATACCGCACATAGTGGCTACACTGGACGGCCGGTAGGGATCCCTCGCCGGCCGGCGAGTTCCAGATAAAGTTTCCGATAATCAGCGACCATGCGATCCAGGCTGAACTGCGCGACAGCCCGCTGGCGCGCGGCCGCGCCAAACCGCTTACGCAACTCGGTGTCGTGCGCCAAGCGCTCCAGGCGCACCGCTAGGTCCATCGGGTCTCCCGCCGAAAACAACCAGCCCGAGCCATCGTCTTCGACCAGTTCTGGATTTCCCCCGACGCGCGTTGCCACGACGGGCAGGCCCGAGGACATGGCTTCGAGCAGCGTGTTCGACATCCCTTCGCAAAGCGAGGGCAGGACGAAAACATCCAGGGCATTCAGCACGTCGGGAATCTTGTCGGAGCCGCCCAGGAAGCGCACGCGCCCAGAGAGTGCGGCGGAGGATTCCACCAGCTGCTGATTCCGGGCCAGCTCGGGTCCCGAACCCGCCAGCACGACCCTGACGTCCACTCCCCGTCCGACGAGGAGTTCCGCGGCCAGCAGAAGCGTGGGGTGATCTTTGATGGGCACCATCCGGCCGACCGTGCCGATCACAAAACTGTCCGCGGGCAGGCCCAAGCAATCCCGGGCGTCGCGACGCTGGTCCGGCCGAGGTGCAAATCGCCGCGTATCTACGCCGTTCGGGATCACCCGGATCTGTTCGGGCGAGACCCAGGCTTGTCGCGCATGATAGGAGCGCAGATCGCCCGTGACGGCGAACACGGCGTCGGCCATAGCATAGGCAACGCGGCGCAGCAGCCGCTGGCGGCGAGGAAGTCCCGCGAGCGTCTCCACCTCGTATCCATGCTCGCTGTGGATGGCCACGGGGACTCGAGCCAACCGAGCGGCGGGAATGGCTTCGATCGTGCCCCAATTGCGCGAGTGAACGATATGTGGTCGGTAGGCCCGCATGATCCGCGCCAGGCGGAAAAGAAGAAACTGCCGTTCGGCGCCCGGTTGCCCGGCAATGAACAGCTTTCCGTCCAGGCGGTGGGCCTTCACCAGACCAGGATCAAAGCCCCGCGTGGTGCACAGCCGGTGCTCAAAGGTTGCTTTGTCGAGGCCGGCGATCACTTTCAGGATGCCGTATTCTGTCCCGCCCGTGTCCAGCCGGTTGATGACGTGCATCACGCGCAGGGCGCACGAGCGCGCCAGCGGCTGCGACTCCGCAGCGGCGACGGGGGCCGTGATCGGATTCTCGGTGGGAACCAAGACCTTCATCGTTCGGGCCTTCCGGCCGGCTCCAAGGCGGGGTCAGACGATCCGGCAGCCCCGCAGCGTCTCTACGGGAACCACCGCACGACGCGCGGGCCCACCCACATCGTCAGCCACAAAGGCAACTGTTGCCAGACGCGCGTGGCCAGCTCGAATTTCGGATTCACCGGGGAAAAATTGGGCACGGTCTTGCGCCGCACCAGGTGGACCTGATAGTTCAGCGGCTCGACCTTCATATTCCATTGCGTCTTGAAAGCGTAGGAGCCAGTACCTTTCTTGCTCCGGCCGAAGTCGAACTTGCGGAGCCCCGCCTGCGCGGCACTCTTCATTAGCTCCCAATACATCAGATTGTTTGCGGCCAGCCGCGGCGCCTCAGGGCCCGCGCCGGCGTAGTAAGGCAGGACGGTGTCGCGGAATAGGAATGAGAACACGCCGGCAACCGGCTGCGAGCCGGAATAAACCATCAGCAGGTCGGTGCGGTCGCCGAACTCCGCGACCAAATTCTCAAACAGCGCCGGCGGGAAGACCGGCGTGCCGTGACGCCGCATGCTGTTAGCGAACAGGGCGTAGAAGTCCTTCAGTTGGTCCAGGCCGTGTTGCGTGCGCAGGCCCGCCTTCTCGGCCTTGCGAATCATGTAACGCGTATCTCGGGGCAGGCGCTTCAAGTTGGCTTCCGGACTGGGCTCGAAGACCGTGGAGAAGCTCACGTAGAGAGAGTTGGGATGGAAACCGGGCAGAAGCGCGCCGTTGCGGTTGCGCAGTTCCAGATAGTCCACCTGCTGTGAGATGGCCAGCTGTTTGAGGTGCCCGAGCAAAGTCTGCTCCGATTCCTCATCCTCGGCGCAGATGCCGCCGTAAACCGCCAGCGGCGCTGAGATCAGGCAGCGACCCACCACCCAGTTGGAGATAAAAAACAGGGGGGCAACCGCGGTGATTCTTTCGCCGCGCTCGGCGTAGAAGTAGCAGGCCTGGTACTCGAAGGTCTTCTCGATGACGCGCTTCCATCCTACCAGGTGAAACAAGGTTCCCCGGGGATGGTCAATCACGAAGCGATCCCAGCGTTCGGCCACACTTGGCTCGAAGGCGCGCACGGCCGGAGGGGGCAGTGCAGCCGCAGCGTTCGCAGGCGCGGCCGAAATGGTTTGCAGGCTAGGATTCTCCATCTTTCCTTTCCTGCGGGGTTTCGGTTCGAGAGGAAGCGCGCGCCGGCAAAGCTCCGTCGAATTTTTCAAACAGCCAGCCCTCGTCCGCCTCGAGGTAACCGGCCAGAAGCCTTCTCTGCGCCTCAGAGGGTTCGCGGTAACCGTGGATGATCTTGCTCAAGATCACTTCATTGATCCCCAACACCCTTGCCAGGTGGTTCTGGTGAATCCCCTGCTTGAAGATCTCCAGCTTTAGATTCGGGTACATATCTCTCCTTCGGCGGCCCGTTGCCGGGACCCGCCAACCGCGCCCGGCACTCCCCCACGACCGTGAGACGCCGTCTGCTTTGTGTTGTGAACCCTCACTTCTGTTTCGTATTCCCCGTGTAATAGCGATTGTAGTAGCCGTTCCGGTGCTCGGACTCGGTGGCATTGAACACGATGCCCAGCAGCTTCTTCGGGTCGATCTGGGCGGAGGCCTTCCGGAGCAAGGTGCGCTGCGTCTGCAGGGCCCGCACCACGGCCAGAACGCCGTCACACGGGCTGGCGATCAGCTCAAAATCCGCCAGCGGGAGGATCGGGGGCGAGTCCACCAGGACCAATTTGAAGCTTTCGCTGCACCAGCCGATGAATTCCTTCCAGCGGTTGTCCGCGAACAGTTCCGCCGGCGGGGCCGTTGATGCGCCCGCGCAGAGGGCATGGAGATTCGGCAGGTCTGTGGCGAAGATGCCCTCATTGAATTGCGCTTGACTCGCTAGGATCTCACCGAGCCCTGGTCTGGCCGGCTGGCCTAGCAGCTCGCTCAGACCCCGTGTGCGCAGATCCGCGTCGATCACCAGAACACGCTGGTCATGGAGCTGCGCGCAACAAAGGGCCAGATTCAGGGTCGTCAGCGTCTTGCCCTCGCCCGGGAGGGCGCTGCTCATCACCACTGAGCGAATTCCTTGCTCGGCCTGCAAACGCATCAAGCGTGTCCGGAGTGCCCGGTAAGACTCCAGGGCCTCCTCAGTCGATTCGCTCCCGGCGTAGATGACCGGACTGTCCGAGGAGCGCGCCAGGTGGACCTTCCCGCTCCGGCCGACGCGCGTCTCGGCCAGGTCGGTCGCGACCGCATCCGCCTTTTGGGCGTTTTCCTTGACGTTCTCCAGCATCCGCTGGACGTCCAGTCTTTTTGTCGCGCCTTCTCGAAGGGCCCAGTCCTGGGCCTTCCGGGTTTCATTGAAGAATTTGCTCATGTTTTACTCCCGCGCAGTGGTGCGACCTTGTCTCATGGCTTCGATCCGCAAATCTACTGGCGATTTGGGTGGTTTGGCTGTCCCGGGGAAGTCCGCCAGCGGGCTACGCGCTGGCTCGGCCGACAAAGGATCGGCGTAGCCCAGCTCCGCAGCGGCTTCTTCCACGATGTCCGGTCCGATCTGTTTTCTCTGGGTCGTGGAGCCGATCGTCAAACATCCATCGCAAATCAGGTTGATCAGCCGGGGAACTCCGTTCGACCAGTGATGGACCTGTTCCAGCGCCGGGCCGGGGAACGGGGAGGGACCGCGCAGCCCCGCGGCATGCATCCGTTCGGCGATATAAGCCCGGGTCTCCGCCCCGCTCAGGGCGCGCAGATGGCACCGGCCGGCAATTCGCTGCTGCAACGCGCGCAGCTCTGGCCGGGCAAGCGTCGTCAAGAGCTCTGGTTGGCCAGAGAGGATGATCTGCAGCAGCTTTTCGTGGTAGGAGTCGGTGTTGTTCAATAGCCGGATCTCTTCGAGCAGTTCCAGGGTCAACAGTTGCGCGTCGTCAACGATCAAAACCGCGGTCCCGCCGCGCCTCTGCATATCGAGCAGCATCTGGTGCAGAGCCGTCAACCGGCGCGGCTTGCTGGCCGCCGGGGGACAACTGACTTCGAATTCCTCCAGGATCGCCTCCAGGAGCTCCTCTCGGCTCAGCGTCGGGTTCAGCAGGAAGGCCGTGGCGATCTGGCCCTTGTGGGCCGACTGGGCTGCGAGAATGTGCAGGGTGGCGTGCAGCAAGGTGGTCTTTCCGGTCCCGACGGGCCCGGCCGCAACAATGATCCCCTTGCGCAACAGCACTCCTCCCACCAGCCGGCTCAGCGCGGCCCGATGCGGTTCGGCCAAGTGCAGGAACCGTGGGTCCGGCGTCAGACGGAATGGCTCTTCCTTGAAGCCGTAGAAGGAAAGGTACATGTTAGAGCAGCCGCCCCGTGATGAAGGAGAGCACGAAACCGATGACCGCTGAGCAGGCCACCGTTCCCGCCAGCACACTGATCGAACGTAGGCGCATCTGACGGCGTTGCTGTTTGTTCAGGATTCGGGGAATCCCGACCAAGACGGGTTTGCCCATAACCCTTGCCGCCTCCCGTTCATTCCGGACCGATTCGTCCTGCATCTCGGCGACCGTGGCCAATCCCAACCCGCCCAGCAGCCCGCCGATCAGGCCGGCGAGGATGATCATCGGACGGTTCGGGCTATACGGCTCTTGCGGCACAGGTGCGGAATCCAGGATCACGAAGCGCTCCCCCTTCTGGCGCGTTTCCAATTCGCTGGCCATTTCGGCGGAGAGCTTTTTGTCGAGCAGCCCGTTGTAGTGCACGCGCAAGGTATCGTAGTCGCGCATCATACCGGACATCTGCTGCTCGAACAGCGGCACGCGCTCAAGTTTGGAAGCGTGGAAGTTGATCTGTTGCTCGAGCGGCGCCTGCAGCTTGGTCTGCTCCTCGATCTCCTGGACGAGCCTGTTGAGTTGCGCCTCAAGGACCGGGTTTCGCCGGGTGCCGCGGACCGCCGGCTTGTCGGTTCCCGCTGGCGTCGGCGCCTCCTGCTCTTCCGTGGCTGCCGCTGCCTTCAGCGCGTCGAGCTGAGTCTGCAACTTGCGAACATCGGGATGGCCGGGTCCGTAGCGGCTCCGAAGCTCTGAAAGCCGCGACTCCAGTTTCTGGATCTGCGACTGCCGTCCTGAACCCCTAGCGCCACTGCCATCCGCGTCCAGGTCCACCGTCGGACTCGAGCTCAGCAACAGAGATTGGAGATAAACCCTCTCCTGCTGGGCGCGGGCCACCCGATCCTGAATGGAGCGGAGCTGGATTCGTAGGTTGGTGAGCTGCTCGAGATGGTACTGTTTGGATTCCGGCAGATCCATGATGTTGGCGCTCTTGATTCGTTGCAGCTCGGACTCTTTGGCCTCCAGTTGCTTCTTCGTATCGCTCAGCTCGCTCTCCAAGAATTCTGCTGTCCCCGAGAATTGCTGCGCGCGGGCCTTCAGGTTATCTTCGATGAGCATCGCGGCGAGCTGATTGGCCACCAGAGCGGCTTCCTCCGGGCTCTTGCTGTAGAAAGCGAGCCGGAAGGCGCTGAGTCTCTGAGCTCCCGCATCCACTACTTCGATGCTGATCTTTTTCTGCATCGCCAGAAGGATCTCCTGTTCGCTCATTCTGCCGCGCAGATCGGGGTACAGGTTCAATTTGTCGTACAGGCGTTTGAGCCGGGAGGGCGACATCACCTGCTGGCGGAGGGTGGAGAGCCGGTCCATGATGCTCGAGCTCACCGTGGAGGTCACGTAAACGTTCGGCACCTGCTGGGGGTCCACAATGATTGTGGTCTCGGAGCGATAAGTGTCCGGCAGGCGGAATGCGACCACCGTGGCAATGACGAAGAGCGACGTCGCCGTTAGGATCCACCAGGCACGACGGCGCCGGGCGATGGCCAAGTAGTCGTGCAATTTCAAGTTCGCAAAGAATTCGCTGGGAGACGACTCTTCAGAGTAAGGCTCGGTCACCGAAATTCCTCCTGGACAGGAAGGCTCCGACGATAGTCTTTTCCACTCTTAGGATGAGCAAGTTCGCTTCCAAAGAGCGGCTGCCACACCGTCTTAGATACGCAGTATCTCTTGTGAAATCAAATAGTTACCTCTTGCATATGAATTCCCGGACTGCACTTGCAGGGGCCTCAACGCTAACGTTGGAAATTTATTTCCAAGTTGTCCCATTGAGTTCCCGTTGGCCCGCTTCAAGACCTCGCCGGGCAGCCGCAGCTCTGGCCGTGGCTTCTGCTTGCCAGCCCGGCTCCCATTTATCTGGAATGGACTGCTGCAAATGCTTGGCGGAGGAGCAATGTTTCCATACTTCAAAATGGAGCCTGAAGGAGATCTCCTGATGGGCTATGGGATCCCGTGCGGCGCCCTCCACGGGCGGCCAAAACGAGAGAACCATTCAAAGAGGCAAGGGGAATCAGAGGCTTGCAACCATGCCAGGGCCAGTAGGAGGCAGCCCAGAACCGGCGGTCAGTAGCTCCCCTGCCGCTGGCTGTCCCAGGTGATTCCGGTAGAGAAGAAGTAGTGGCCCAGAGAACCCGAGAGCAAAAC
>Ga0209701_10000415_pt1 | contig 24513 bp, 23 predicted proteins | sample CZO8metaG_4_FD_188356 | JGI IMG/M metagenome (GOLD analysis project Ga0209701, IMG submission 188356) | Vadose zone soil microbial communities from the Eel River Critical Zone Observatory, Northern California, USA - CZOApr15con2H3.8 metaG... | ecosystem: Environmental > Terrestrial > Soil >... | reverse complement strand
CGGCGACGATGATAATAGCCGGCCCAATACTGATGGGTGCGCCGAAAGATCGACCACTGGCAGATCAGGGGAGCGGAAGTGGGCGCCGGCCAGAAGAGGTGGGCCAGTAGATGACGGGCTTCAGATGGGGAGAGCGCGATGAGCGGGGGGCAGGCCACGGACTCCTGCTGGGCAGCAGTCGTGAGGTGGCTGTGGACCGTGATGTCGACGAGGAAGGCGTAGGCGAGCAGCACGAGGGTGAGATGACGATACCAGCCGAGGTAGCTGCGCACTTCATAGTGGTCAAGGCCGAGGGCTTTGGTCGCTTCCAGGTCCTCTTCGATGCGCCAGCGCGCGCCGATGGCAGCCACTATGGTGGGCAGAGGGGTCTCGGGTGGCGCCCAGACCAGGTAGTAGGCCAACTCGTGTGGGTCGTCCAGGCAGCGGCGCACCACGAGCCAATGGCGACCGTCCGCGACCCCAGCATGCACGATGGGCAGGCGAGCCCAGTCAAAGAGGCGCTCGCCTTTGGTACCCAGGCTTTGGGAGAGACGCTGCCAATCCCGCGCGCGGAATGCTTGCTGGGCAATGCTGGCCACATCCGTGAGCAGGAGGCCGGTGCGGGTCTGCACACAGACCACCTCGATGGAAGGGACGGAGAGGCGCGTAAGCCAGGTCCTGGTCCTCCAGGAAGGCGCGCAGGTCGGGACTGTGCCCGTAGACGGTATCGGCCACCACCCAGCGGATGGGCAGCCCGGCGGCCTGGGCACGCTCGATCATCTGTTGGCCCAGTTCGGGTTTGGTCGCAAAGCGGACCGCCTCAGGAATATGAGCGGCCTGCCGCCGGGCTGGGTCGGCGCACCAGTCTTCCGGCAGATACAACTCGCGGTCGATGAGGGCATGCCCCTGCGCCGTGACGTAGGAGAGGAAGACTCCCACCTGGCAGTTTTCCACGCGCCCGGTCGGCCCGCAATACTGGGGGCCGACGCCAGCAGAGTGACGCCCGCGTTTGGGAAAGCCACTTTCATCGACGACCAGGACCGGGAAGGGCGCCTCGCCGGCTGGCTCCTCCGGCGAGGGCAGCGGCGCGCTCAAGCTGAGCGTGACCAGGGCGCGCAGTTCGTCGCGCACCGCGTCCTGGTCCCAGGCGGCTGCCGAGAGCAAGCGTTGCATGCCGTAGGGACGGGCTTGCCGGGCGTGTTCGGCGATCTGCCAGCCATTTTTGCGCGGGATGTCGCTGAGGATGGCTTGTAGGTAGCGCAGGGCATGCTGATGGGCTTCTGGGCGCGCGAAGTGGGGACGCAGCCGCGCATGCAACTCACGCAGATGCTCGTGCCACCTGCTGATCTCACGCAGCGTTGGCCCGATTGGCGCAGGTGTGGTATGCTGAGGGGGCTTCATGCCGTTCTCGCTTTCGACGAAGGATACCAGTCAGAAGGGTTGCAACTTCTAGCATGGCACATCGAAGCGAGAAACGCACGAAGTGGATGTGGTTCCAGGGAACTTTCCCAGGAAGATTCCAGGGACAATTCCTCCTTTTCTAAGTGCAACTGTAGTGCATTCGCGCGTGATACCGAATTTCTTACCTAGGCTAACTGGCCGCATTCCCGCTTGAGGGCTTGAAACGTAAGCGTGTCGCGTTGATCAAAACAACGACCAGCACGGCTAACTGGCCGCGTTCCCACTTGAGGGCTTGAAACTCTCTGTCCATAACCTCTACAATATATGAGCCAAGGCTACCAGGCCGCATTCCCGCTTGAGGGCTTGAAACAAATCAACGCCGAATGCGACCCAGTGAATACCTTTCATGGCTCCCAGGCCGCGTTCCCGCTTGAGGGCTTGAAACAAGGCATTGGCACAAGCAATGGCCACTTTCCAGACACGGCTACCAGGCCGCGTTCCCGCTTGGGGGCTTGAAACTGCTCAATAGAGATAGTGCATCGATTCAGATTGCCAGGCTCCCAGGCCGTGTTCCCGCTTGAGGGCTTGAAACTTCACATATTTCCCGGGTTCTACCTCGACGAATCCCTGGGCTAACTGGCCGTGTTCCCGCTTGAGGGCTTGAAACTTTGCGTCCCCGGACTATTGGGGCAACCATCTTTTTTGGCTAACTGGCCGTGTTCCCGCTTGAGGGCTTGAAACGATAATTGTTATACTGGCATTCTCTGTGCCTACAGGGCTAACTGGCCGTGTTCCCGCTTGAGGGCTTGAAACATTGCCGTTCATAAAATGAGCAATTTGTTGTAAGAACGGGCTAAATGGCCGTGTTCCCGCTTGAGGGCTTGAAACACTTCACAACCGGTGTATGGTGAATACTCGCCATTTGGGCTAACTGGCCGTGTTCCCGCTTGAGGGCTTGAAACGTGTTTGGGTGATAACCCGCGGATACTAATCTTGCCGGCTAAATGGCCGTGTTCCCGCTTGAGGGCTTGAAACTTGAGCTTGTGGCGATGACCGGCTGATTCAGCGTTGGCGGCTCCCAGGCTGCGTACCCGCTTGAGGGCTTGAAACGTGCATAGCACATTTTTTGTTTGCACATATAACCCGGCTCCCAGGCCGCGTACCCGCTTGAGGGCTTGAAACTCGTAGGGCAGCCACTTATCCATGTACCTCTCGTGTGGCTCCCAGGCCGCGTACCCGCTTGAGGGCTTGAAACGTCATCTGGTCTATCTCCTTTTTGCTGTAGTACTCCGGCTACCAGGCCGCATTCCCGCTTGAGGGCTTGAAACAGTGGCTCATTCGCTGGTAACATATAGGCGTAGCTGAGGCTCCCAGGCCGCGTACCCGCTTGAGAGGGTGGGAAGTAATTCAGAAGTAGAATTTGATAGGAAATCAAACGAGCTTGTGAAGTAGTGCTGAATCTGGATGCTATGCAGCGCTGTACGCCTATCGGGCAGAAGAACCGACCCATCAAGTCCCGGCTGGTACCTCTGATGCAGGTGAAAAAGAATAAGTAAAAGAAGAAGGGTGTAACTCCCTTTCCAAGGCACATGGTACAACCACATTCAGGCCTGGTGAACTGAGCGTGATTTTCATACGTTCTTCACCCTTTCATCTGACTCTACAAATCGCGTCAACAGAGAAGGAACGGAAAAATAAAAAAAATACGGCGCAAATGCGCCACAGTTGCGCCCTATTCGATGCTATATCGATTTTTGTGTAATGCTCTGCAACGAGCAAGCCAAAAAGCAAAAAAATACGGCGCAAATGCGCCACAGTTGCACCATATCTAGCAGAAAGCAAACGCGAGTGCTAATTCACCATCACAGCCCGGTTACAAGCGTAACAAGTGACACAAGCGACACAAACGACACAAACGACACAAATGACACAAACCTCATTGAAGACATACTAGTGGTCAGTCCAGGTAGGTTTGTGAGACAGAAATGTAGTGACACCCCTCGCGGGTGTCAGGCCCCACCGCAAACTTCGTGCTTGCTACTCCGGATATTGAAGGGCACTGCCATCCTGTCCATTTGTCCATTGTTTGGCTGACCGGTGTATGATACCTTATGTGAGGTACACGTTAAAGCAACCAAGGAGTATACAGCATGTCCTCTGCGCCCGATACCCCGGAAGAGAAAGCAGCAGCGGATGGAGCCGGTACAGTCGTGCCTCCGAAACCTCGTTTAACCCTGACAGTACTGCACCTGCCCCTCAATGTCTACCTGCTGCTCTTTTTCACATTGGGCAAGGGCTTTCAGCTTAGTATCTCCACCTTGACCGTAAACTATTATGCGCATAGCCTGGGCTACCGCCCCGACTTCATCGGCATTCTGAGCGCCATGCCCGCCCTCGGCTCGCTGGTCAGCGCTATTCCAATCGGCTTGCTGGCTGATCGCATAGGCCGCAAGCCTGTCCTGGTGGGAACCGCCATCTTAACGCCCTTGTTTCTGGCGGGTATCGGGCTGGGGACCGCCCCGTTCTGGCTGCTTGGCTGCGCCTTCATGCAGGGAGTCGTATCGACGGCCTACTGGGTCACAAACCTGCCCCTTCTCACAGAGAACACCACCGAGCGGCAGCGCGTGGGAGTATTCGCCCTGAATAGTTTCCTGTTACTCGGCGTTGGCGCCCTCGGCAATTTGCTGGGCGGGTCCATTCCTGAGTTCGTCGCTGCCATCTTGCATGTTTCTGCTGCCAGCACCGTTCCCTTGCGCTGGGGTGTCCTCACCGCAGCGCTGAGCACATTCATCTTCGGTTTGCCCTTGTGGTTCCTGCGTGAGCCAGAACGCCGGCGTGTGACTGCCAGCCGCACCAGCATAAGCGCGCCATTAGCTACGCGAGAAAAACTGCCCGTACTGCTCTTTGCGAAGCTGCTGGTGTGCGACCTCCTGTTTACAATGGGCGAAGGAGCCGTGGTCGCGCTGATTCAGCTCTACTTTGTCCTGCGTTTCCATCTCCTTCCCGGGCCGCTGGGAATCATTTTCACCATTTCGGGCCTGGCCGGCGGCATCTTTTCGCTAACGGCCCCCCTCTTTGTCAACCGCTGGGGCAAGTTACGCATCATCACCACCGTCATGTATCTCAGTTCTCCCCTGATGATCCTGATTGGTTATGCGCCCGTGCTATGGCTGGCAGTCGCAGGAGAATATACACGCTCCTTCATGCGCACCCTGATCGAGCCGGTCTACGCCGCCTTCGCAATGGAGCGGGTTTCTGACCGTTTCCGCGCCACCCTGAGCGGCTGTTATTCAGTGACATGGAGTATCGGCTTCAGCATCGGCCCAACGATCGCCGGCTGGTTACAGACAAATGTCAACCTCTCGACCGCCTTCGTCTTCGGGGCCTGCTGCTTAACAATCAGCGCTAGCCTGCTGCTCCTGTTTTTTGGCCAGAGGAAAAAAACAGAGCGGTGGCCTATATAGCCTAGCATGTAACAAATTAACATCGATTGGCGTATACTCTAAAAGACTCGAAATGATGCCAGGCCACCAGGTAAAATGGGTCTCCATCCTTGTGGGGAAATGTATTCGTAGGGGCAGGAGTGGTGTTCACAAGGGTAGGTTTTTTTCATAAAGTAGCGGCGGGAGCGGTATGGGTGAGTGGTGGGGACGCCTCGTTCCTTGCACCCTCCGGCTCCCTCTCCATCGCAGATGGAGAGGGCTGGGGTGAGGCCGCGTCCCTCCTCGTACGCCCCAAAAACCTACCCTTGTCAATGGGGGCGGCGGAAGGGAAGGGAGGGGATGCTTGCATCGCCCCGGTAGAGGCTCTTCGTATATCTTATTGCCTGTAATTTGTGGCTGTGGTACTATTAGCCAAAGAAAGTAAGGGTAATCTAGCAAACTCACTATGGAATTTGTAACAACTTTATCAGCAACCGAACCAATTGCAATCACCATCGGCAACTTCGATGGCGTACACAGGGGACACCAGCGCCTGATGCACGAATTGCGTGCCATGGCGCAAGCAATGAACGCGAAACCAGTCCTGGTGACGTTCGTACCGCACACCCTGCTCGTCGTGCGTCCCGATATCGATCTACAATGCCTGACAACGCTCGAAGAAAAACTGGCGCTTGCCGGCGAATATGGTCATGTTCCCGACAGCATCGTGATCAATTTCACACAGGAAGTCGCGCACCTGAGCGCCAATGATTTCCTGGAAAGCTTGCGTCAACGTTTTATTATTCGAGGAATGGTCGTTGGAGCCGATTTCAGCCTGGGGCATAAGCGCATGGGAGACATTACCTTCCTCCAGCAGTATGGAGAAGAACATGCTATAGTAATAAAGCCCATCCAACTGGAGGAGGCCGAGCAGGCGCGCATCAGCAGCACACGTATTCGCACGCTGGTAATCGAGGGCGACATTAGCGAAGCGAATGAATTGCTAGGGCATCCAGTAATTGTAAGCGGCGAGGTAGTGAAAGGTGACGGGCGTGGCAGGCTCCTGGGGTTCCCTACTGCTAACCTGCTGACCGAGCCACACAAGCTGCTGCCCGCCAACGGCATCTATGCCGCACAGGTGCGTATTGGGAATATATTCCCACGTGACGGTCTGGATGCTTATCCCGTCTATAATAGTGCAGTAAGTATCGGGATACGCCCTCAGTTTGGTGGGCAGAAGCGATTGGTGGAGGCGTATTTACTCGATGTTGACCTTGATCTGTATGGCCAACGTATTACGGTGGACCTGATCGAACGCCTGCGCGACGAAGAGCGTTTTGCAAGCATCGATGCCCTGAAGCACCAGATAGCTCTTGACGTGCAACAAACGCGCCGGATATTACAAAAGGAAATGTGAGCAACGTGAAAGCTCGCCAGAATCCACTTTCGAAAGTCGAATCATTCATGCAGCGTATAGTAGAAGGACCTTTTGCGTTTCTTTTCCCCTCAAAGCTACAACCCGCCGAGGTGGCGCGTAAACTGGAACGTGCAATGGAGGACAGCATTTTGCTGCAGGGCGAGGGCCGGCGACTGGCTCCCGATGTCTATGACATCTACCTCAGCGTGAAAGACCACCAGCAATTACTTCCTATCGAACCCACTTTAAAGAGGGATTGGCAGGAACACCTGGTGCATATCGCGCGCCAGCGCCACTTTACACTGCGCATTGTGCCCGTCTTTCGTTTGCATGCCAGCAGTGAACTGCATCCCGGACAGGTTCGCATCGAAGCGCAGATGCTGGATCGCCAGCTCCCGGGTGCTGGAACTAACAGCGAAGGCGGGTTGATGGCAACCCAGGCCCTCAGCGCTGAGCAGTTAGCTCTACTGCAGGCACAATTGCCCCAGGGACAACCACTACCCGGCATCTCTAGCTCCGGCATAGCAACGAGATTTCCCCCTTCACCCGGCAATCCCGGTTCATCCTCGATACTATCCGGAGGATTAACGACTCTACCACAGGCGTGGCTGACTATTCGTTTACCACAAATGCCCCAAAAGGTCTACCACATCGAAAAATCTGTCATTAATATTGGACGCCAGCTTTCAAATGATATTATTGTTGAAGATAAGCGTGTTTCGCGTTATCATGCTCAAATAAAATACCAACCCGATGGACAATTTACAATTTATGATCTTGGCAGTACTAACGGTATTACAATCAATGGCACGCCCCATATGCGCAAGCATACCTTACGCAGCGGCGACCGTTTCACGATCGGCAGTTACGACTTCTATTTCGAGAGAAGGTAGGGCCTGCGAATTATGACGGATGTCTTTTTATTAATCTTGCGACTATTATTAATCGTCTTACTCTACCTCTTTTTAATGCAGGTAGTGATTGCCATAACCCGCGATTTGCGCAAAACGGCTGCAATCAGCGCAGACGTCGCGGGCAAGGCCCCTCCCGTGGTCGGCCACCTGGTCGTGGTTGACAGTGGTCCCAGTAACGTCCTGCCAGGTACGCGCTTTGACTTGCAACCGCAAACAACGATCGGTCGAGGCCCCACCAATACCATTCAGCTAACGGATAACTTTATCTCCGGTGAGCACACGCGGCTATGGTTCCGCAATGGAGTATGGTATGTGCAGGATGCGGGTAGCACGAACGGGACATTTGTGAATAATCAGCCTGCCCGTGATGCCCTTGCAGCTAAGCTTGGCGACATCATTCAAGTAGGTTTTATACGCTTCAAATTAGGGGCATGATAGAGAGGTTTTTGAAATGGCAAGTTTATCGCCCGGGCCGTTGCGGCGTTACCGGTGGAAGGAATTAGGACTCCTTATCATTCCTTTTATGATCCTGCTGCTGGAGATGATCCAGCTGCCGATTGCACAACTCTACCAATCAACGCTACGGACGAACCAGCTATCGATTCCTTTCACACCGGCCATCCTCCCAACAATCCGCGACCTCATTCCGGTGCTTGGCCTGATCGCAGCCCTGGCCGCGATGAACATGTTACTCAGCTTCTTTTTTCCAAAGGCCGACCAGGTGCTTCTACCACTCGTAGGCCTGTTGAGCGGCATCGGCGTGTTGATGGCGCTGCGGCTCGGGCCAGAACCACTTGTAAGGGACCCCATGCTGGGTACGCGCCAGCTGGCCTGGGTCCTGTTTGGCCTGCTTATATGCGCTGCAACCCTATTCCTCTTGCGTAATATGAACTGGCTCAAACGCTACAAATACACCTGGGCATTACTCGGCATCCTGCTGGTAGCACTCACCATCGTCAATGCATTGCGCGTGAAGAACCTGAACAGCCCAACCCATGACCAGTTGAACTTTGGCCCGCTGAATCTCCAGCCATCGGAACTGCTGAAGATCTTTATTGTGGTGTTCTTCGCTGCCTATCTCAGTGAGAACCGCGATGTGCTGGCGGAGGGCAATATCCGCCTGGGACCACTGCGCCTGCCGCCATTACGCCAGTTAGGACCGATCTTGTTGATGCTGGGGATCGCGCTGTTATTGTTCTTAGTCATACGCGAATTGGGTCTCGCGCTCCTGATTTACGGCATCTTCTTGAGCATGCTCTATCTTGGCAGCGGGAAACTTTCATATGTGATTGGCGGTCTGCTTGTGTTTGTCGCGCTTGGCTTCATCGGCTTTAAGCTGTTTGGCTACATACAGGTGCGCTTCGCAGCAGTGTCTCTTGACGTGGTGAATTGGCAGAACTGGTCGCAGGCAACAGTAGATTTCTCGCGTAATGGAGCGGGTCAGATTGTTCAGGGGATTATTGCGCTCTCGAGCGGTGGTATTATAGGAGCGGGATTTGGTCTCGGGCACGCGGGAGCCCTGGTGCCGGTGGTGCAATCCGACATGATCTTCACTGCCCTGGGCGAAGAATTTGGCCTGGCCGGGCTGTTTGCGATCACCGGCATCTACCTGCTCATCATCTACCGTGGCTATCGCATCGCGATTGAGGCCAGCAATGAATTTGACCAGTTGCTGGCAGCAGGACTGACATCGATCTTTGCCATACAAACCGTGATTATCGTGGCAGGCAACATGAAATTTCTACCATTAACCGGCATACCCCTGCCCTTCCTCAGCTACGGCGGCAGTTCGATCATCGCCAACTTTATCATCATCGGTATCCTGCTGCGCATCTCACACAACACAGCCCTTGAACGCGCCGGATTGGCCTGAAAAACTTTGTATTATTGCATGTCTGCTTGTTTCAGAGCATCACACATGCTATACTGCATCTTACACAAGGGGTAATACGCTAAGACATACCAGGATCGAGTAATATGGGTCAATACCAGCAATGGTTACGCTATCAAGAAATCGATAGGCGCCTGCGTGCCCAATTAGAGGCGCTTGAGGCAGAGCTGGCTCAAGCGCAGAGTCGCCTTGATCTTTTGGAGCAGGAACAGGAGCAGTCAGCATCTCTAGCAGATAATCCGCTCATACAGGCACTGGCTGCGCATCTGCAACGGTATAAGGCTCCCCCAAAAAGTACTACAGGTGCAACAACCACATCCTCACCATCTGACATGGGGCAGGCAAAACCTGGGGCATCAATCTCGCCGGCGCTTTTGAACTGGGGAGGGCTGCCGAACTTCGGCCCACATGAGATCGAGGATTACACGCCGGGTGCAGAGAACGCTTCATCATCCGTCAACCATCCCGAAATCGAGCTGCTGCCCGAAGACATGCTGGCATTTTTCGATGAACATGCACATACCGATCCCAGGCTTGAACTACCCTGGTGGCTGCGCAAAATTACTGTCTCCTCTAACAACGCGGAAGGTGCCAGGCCCATTGACCAGGAAACCATGCGCACTAACCGCCTGGTACAGCGCTGGATAGAACGCTGGGGACGACATTCCTCCGCAGCACCTGTGCCAGCCGAGCAGCAGGGGGAGGATTCCCATGAATAATACCTCCCCGCAAAACGGCTCGTATAGCGTCGATGACATTTTCGCAGGGCTGAACCAGCGCGACATCGAGCAGTTCTACGCCGGCTACCAGCAGTGGCACCTGCAACAGCAGATCGCAACTCTACAAACCCGCGTTGACGACCTGTACCTGCAAATCTTCGATATTACAGAGCGCATACAGACTGTCCAACCATCAGCTATCGCTCTTGCAACGCTTGCGCGGCTGCAAGCAAACGGTGTAAACGACGTTGAACTCCTCGACCGCATGCTTGAGCGCGGCGAGAACTGGCTGGATCAAACGATGCAGCGACTCGATTACTGCGAGCAGCTCGATGACTTCATTCGCGATGACTATACACAATGGTGTAGACATGCGTTAGAGGGAGCTTATGACTGGATTGGCTCAATCCAGGATACCAGTACGTCAGTTCCTGCTGAAGAACCCGTTGCTGTCGAAGAAGAACAGGTCGAGGCCACCACAGAGTTATTTCTCCAAAAACTCAACAGCGATGAGGATGAAGACGAAACATCAATGCTGGAAACGACCCTCAAACGACCGGCAATCACACTCTCGTCATCGGAGGAAGCTGCACCCATCCCTGTGGTCGCCGGCGCACCTGCTGCCGCAGAAGCGATTTCTCCCCCTGGAGAACCGGAACCAGCACCTGCAGTAGAAGAGACCTCTGCGATACCGGCTTCTGATATCGATGCTGTGCAAGCTACCTCACAGGAGGACGCCGGTTTTGTGCCCGTGGTAGAAGAGTCCCATCCAGTCGAAGTCAGTTCCGCTACTGAGACCCCTGTAGAACAAGAGGCCGTGTTGGAACAAACCGGCGTGCCAGCAGAGCAGGAACCTGCGCCCGCTTTTGAAGAAACTTCTCTTGAAGAGACTGCTCCTCCCCTTGAGGAATATATCCCTTCACCAGAAGAATCCGCCGCTGCCGAAGCCCTCCTCACTTCTCCCAACGAGCAGCCTGGCAGCCAGGAGTTCATTGCTCCGGAAGAATCACTTGCCGCCGGCGATAGTTCCAACGGTCAACAGCCCGTTATCCAGGAGGACGCCCAACCCGCCACTGAGGAGGATACCAGGCCCGCTTCAGTGGAGCATGTGCCAGTTTCTGAAAGTGAAACCACTTTGCAGGAGCATGTCATGCTCGACGAATCACCTCCTGTCGAGAGCAGTCCTCTCTCCGCTATCGAACAACCCACTCTACAGGAGTCTGTTGAAATTGTTCCTGCTCAGGAAGAACCCTCACTTACCTCGCCCGAGCCACCGCAGCAGATTGAAGAGCCTGTACCATCCGAGGCGCCTCACGCTGATAGTGAGAAAGATGAGGCGAACGTCCAGGCCGGTGTTCCGCAAGACGGCGAGCCGCATCCACAAAACACGGTCGTAACAAAACGACCCAACTTCATCATGCGCATCCTTAAGACTATTTGGTGCTAGCTGAGCCTCTGCGGGACAAACAGCCTGCGACTATTGCAAGCTTAGGCATGGTTCAAATGAACGTGACAGTTCCTACCCAACAGAAAGGTCCAGCCCTGTCATCCTGAGCGCAGCGAAGCATCTCGCTGCCCATCACGACAGACCCTTCGCGGAGTTTACACTGAGCGGAGCGCATGTGCTCAGGGTGACACTGTGTGACTGTTCAAACGGTCAAGGACAATTCGTCCAAATTGAACCTTGCCTTATTGAGGAGACGATGGTGGTAAAGGACCGTGAATTCCAGGCATAGGCACAACCGGGGGAGGAAAAGCCTGCAGCGGACCGCTTGTCATCTTCACCTGTACCTGCTCAAGTTCCGCCACGCGCTGGCGTAGCATGCGCAGCTCACGACGCTCCTGTATAGCTGCTATTGCCGAGGCTAAATACAGCATGCATGCCCCAAACAGGCACGAGATCAGTAACCACAAGCCTACTGGTAATGGAGGTGTCTGCCATAGAAAGAACGACAGTCGCGTGACTGCAGCAAAAGCAGAGAAATTTTCGATCACCAGCACAGCAAACACTCCACCGAAGAGCACAATCACCACGAGCACCATAGATAACACTGTCTCCTCCCTACATGAACTATGTTCCAGCCGTGTACGTATTGAAGATAAACCTCTCCTCCAGGCTATTTTTCCTCATTTCGGGACTTTCCGGGTATACACAAGATAGAGGATTAAAGCAAATTGACGCCAAAGAGTAATAGCCTTATACTGGTATCGGAGTTGTAGAGGCGATGCAACCGCAAGCGGCATGATAGCCATTGAACGATATATATAAAGAAGGCCTGTAGAGGTGCGACACAGTGTTATTCGAAGACTACGCAAAAGAACATCCCGTACACAGTCCGGTACGAACACAATACCTGCAGATTAAACGCCAGTACCCCGATACACTCCTCTTCTTTCGCATGGGAGATTTCTACGAGATGTTCGACGAAGACGCGGAGATTGTAGCTCGCGAACTCGAGATTGCCCTGACACGTCGTGATTTCGGGCGGGGCGAAAAGTCACCCATGGCCGGCGTTCCGCATCACGCCGTTGATGGCTACATAGCACGGCTCGTGAGCAAGGGCTACCGCGTAGCCGTCTGCGAGCAGACAAGCGATCCCGCGCTCTCAAAAGGGCTGGTAGACCGCGAAGTCCTGCGCATCGTCACCCCTGGCACCGTAATCGATCCAACCATGCTGGCTGCCAAACGCAACAATTTTCTCGCAGGCGTGGTCCTGGGGCGCAACGCGGTAGGCATAGCCTATGTCGATATCACTACCGCCGAATTTGCCGTGACCCAATTCAACACACACGAGCCGGAGGTGGCGCTGCAGCAGGAAATAGCGCGTGTCAGCCCCGCCGAGGTGATCGTCGAAGCGCACTATAGCTCCCAGGGCGCCGCATCGCGCAAACGACGCTGGCTGGCGGCTGTGATGAGCGAGAAGCCAGTAACCAGGGTTGGCAGCAATGGTAATCCCAATGCTGACATCGAAGCGACCATAGCGATCACGCATGCCACCTTTGGAGATTCCCAGACCTCACCCTCATCCGGCGAAGACGGGGACGAGGATGACATCGCCCCCCTCGCTCGCCTCTTGCAGGGGGTTGCCGGGCACGTGACACCATATGATGCGCGCTATTTCACGGAAGAGGATGCACGACACCGCCTTCTCACCCACTTTGAGGTCGCTTCGCTGGAGGGCTTTGGCTGCGCTCACCTGCCGCTGGCCATCCGTGCCGCCGGGGCGGTACTGGCGTATTTGCAGGAGACACAAAAGGGACTGCTGCGCCAGCTGACCTCGCTGGAAACCTACTCCATCTCCGGATTTATGACCCTGGATGCCCATACGCGGCGCAATCTTGAGCTTTTTGAGAGTGGACGCAGTGGATCCGTCAAGGGGTCGCTTTTATGGGTGCTGGATAAAACGCGCAGCCCCATGGGAGGCCGGCTATTACGTCGCTGGATCAGCGAACCTTTGCTCAATATCGGGCAACTGCAGAGCCGCCAGCAGATTATTAGCGAACTCCTGGCCGATACATTGACCCAGGCACGGCTGGTAGAAGCCCTCAAAAAAGCTGGAGACATTGAAAGGCTGATTAACCGCGTGCGCCAGCGCATTGCCACCCCACGCGACCTTGTAGCGCTGGCGAGCGGCCTGCGTGCCGCCTCCGAGGTGCAGGCAAGCTTGCCTGCCGGTGCCGGGGCCTCAATGCCCTCGGTAGCACAGCTGGTAGAACGACTCGCGAACAACGACGATGTCATACAACTGATCGAGTCGGCGCTTGTAGATGAGCCGCCGTTAAGTCCATCTGAGGGAGGCGTGATGCGCCCTGGTTACAGCGCAGAGCTTGACCAGGTGAAGGAGGCCTCGCAAAACGGGCAGAAGTGGATCACGGGGATGGAGCAGCGCGAGCGCAAACGTACAGGTATTTCCACGCTCAAAGTTGGCTATACAAAGGTCTTCGGCTACTTCATCGAGGTGTCGAACTCACAACTGAGTCGCGTGCCCGCCGACTATGTGCGCAAGCAGACACTTTCGACAGGCGAACGCTTTATCACCCCCGACCTCAAGGAGTACGAGACGCTGGTCCTGAACGCACAGGACAGGATTGGCAAACTTGAGAGCGAACTGTTCGCGCAAGTGCGTGCGGAGATAGCCGTCAACGCTGCCGAGCGTGTGCTGAATACTGCCCATGCACTTGCAGAAATTGACGTGTACCTGAGCCTGGCGGAAGTGGCTGCGCAGCATAATTACTGCCGGCCACAACTCGACGATGGAGAAGACATTCATATCGTGGCTGGGCGCCACCCCGTGATCGAGCAGTCGCAGGTAGAAACCCCTTTCATTCCGAACGACACGCAGCTCTCCACTGCAGACGCGCAGATTCTGATCATCACCGGCCCCAACATGGCAGGCAAGTCAACCTATTTGCGCCAGGTTGCGCTCATCGTCCTCATGGCACAGATCGGCAGCTACGTTCCGGCTGAAGCAGCCAGGATCGGGCTGGTGGATCGCATTTTCACCCGCATCGGAGCGCAGGATGACCTGGCAACGGGCCAGAGCACCTTTATGGTCGAAATGGTCGAGACCGCCACCATCCTGCATCATGCCACACCTCGCGGCCTGGTCATCCTCGATGAGATCGGGCGCGGCACAAGTACCTATGACGGGCTGGCAATCGCGCGTGCGGTCGTGGAATACCTGCACAACAACCGGCGCAGCGGGGCGCGCACGTTGTTCGCCACCCATTACCATGAACTGGTCGAAGTGGCAAAGATGTTGCCCCATGTCCAATGCATGAATGTAGCCGTATCAGAAGAGGAGGGGCATGTCGTCTTCCTGCATAAAATCGTACCCGGGGGAGCAGACAAAAGCTACGGCGTACACGTGGCACAACTGGCAGGCATCCCGCGCCCGGTTATTCACCGCGCCGAGGAGATTCTGGCGGAGCTGGAGCAAAGAGGCGATGCGAAAGCCCGTCGCAAGGCAATGCAAGAGATCCAGGCGCCTGCCGTCACGCAAATGACCCTTTTCTCTGCCGAGCAGCATCCCCTGATCGAGGAAATTAAACAGCTTGTCATCGATGAACTTACCCCCATTGAAGCAATCGGTAAGCTGTACGAGTTGCAGCAGAAAGCCAGAAAAGCTACCTGATGTTATTCCTTTCTTAAATTTTCAAATATTGGTTGTGGGAAGCAGTCCTTGAATAATTTGGCCCTGATAAGTGTACTGTTCGAGATAAATCTGCTGAGTATCGAGATAATCTCCAACCGTAATTTCATACAGATGACGTGCATCCCACGCAATCAAGTGCGCCGCAAGTGGGTTGAACCACCTACGCATCCGAGAGACAAGATGAGCTAAAGCAACGCCGTTGTCAGAAAGTCCTTCCTCCGGAATGATAAACAACAGACGCACGTCAAAAGGTGGCTTCCCAACAATTTTGGCGAGGCGCACTTCTTTCACATTAACCAGGGCATCGAGATCGGGATCATCATCCTTCTGCATTTGTGATAGATTGTCTAATATTGGCTTGATGACTGCACCAACGACATCATCATGAAATGCCGGCCTATCGAAACGATGGGCTATCCAACGAGCGAACCTCTCTTGAGTAATGCTATCACAAGCGCCTGTTTCAGGCGTAAAGTTCAGAAGCACCGGTTTCTCAATGAGAGCCATAACAGAAGACTCAGCAACCAATCCTCGATTGCGATCTAAGAGAAAGTAGTGAGTGCTATTGCTATCTGCATACCCCAAAATACTGCTATTTTCAGTGGTAAAGGCACGCATGGCAACAATGTTTGGCTCTTCACTTAGGCTACGAACGATGTCACAGTCCTGGCTAGCTATTACCAGGTAATCTTCTTGGCGAGTAATACCCGAAGCGATGCCAATGCCGTGCAGTGGCAAGCCCGTTGCGGCAGGAATCTCCCTCTGCTCACTCTGGCTCTTTGCTGTCTTAGCAATTTTACTGAGGGGGTCATCGCTTCGATAAATCACGCTCCAAGGCAGGGGAGGCAACAAAACTCCCTGACGCCAACCAGAATTATACAGATGCTCTCCTAGCTTATTGTCAGCCATTGTTTACCCCCAAACAAAGCCCCATGCTACAAATGCTTCATCATTCTCGTCAGTACCATTAAAAGATTCGGCATGACTAAACTGAGGTCGTGGACTAAGCCGATCAAGGGCACGATCAAGCTCACTGGCCGACAAATGAGGTGCTCTCCAGTTAAGCCTTGCAGCAGGACGAACCCAACCAGACAAGCCACTTATATCACGGGCAGCCTTAGACACACTATCCGAATCTATATGGACTGGAAGAGGACGTAATGCAAGGCCAATCACAACATCATTCTTACCAGCGATAAGCAAATCAATAGGCCTTCCGGCTGGGCCCGATGCCTCCAGAAATTCTTTGAGAGCAGGACCACGTAAATCATAAATAGTACGAAAAGTATCGAGCAATTCAGTAAGACGTATAGCGTGCTCATCGCTGACTCCTTTACCATCAAGCCACTTATAATAGGCATTACGGCTTACATGGGCTAAAGAGGCCAGTGTCTCAACAGGCAAACCGCTCATATCTCGTAACATATGAGGTATTCTATCAAGCTCAATCTTATCATTTGTTTGCTGTGTAGTCTTCTGAAAAGTAGGAGTTTCAAGACCAGAGGACGTCGCACTAAAGAGAGGACGCGAACTAGCGAATCCATCAGTAAGAGTAACTACAAACTCAATCCCACTATGTACTGGTTGTTGCTCAACCACAAGAACAGTATAGCTCGCAGTAGGTACGAGAAAGAGGGCTGCCACACTAGTTCCAAGAGTGAAATTGCGCAACGGGTCAACCCACTGAGGTATAGGTGAAGTATAGGTACTCATGCTTCTCCTCTCAGATACTGGTAAAGCTCACCTTCGCCAATTGACCAACGAAAAACCCGGTAGAGGATGTCATTATACCTACGCATTTGCTCGATGGGGGCCTGCGCATCAAATGTAGCAGGCGTCTCGTTGTAATAATCGAGATCAAGAAGATAGAACTGGCCAGTTTTCGGGGGATGATTCAGAGTAGGTACGATTGTAGTACCCTGAAGAAAACCATGGCGAACAAGCAAGGAACCATCGGAACGTTTGGTACGCACCTCCCCAAGAGTCTGTTCAACCCTACCTCCAAGGACTCCTCGTGCACCCAAACCAAGTAATTCGAAATTGAGAAGCTGCGTCCATGCTTTATAATTGTCGCCTTTGGGGTAACGGAACTCGTTAATATAACGTAAGCCGAAGCGTAGTTGGTGGCGAGGATTAAAATGAGTATCGATGTAGCGTAGTAAGCTGGCAAAGCGAGTTGAAAACTCGGTAACATTGGTATATTCTCGAGTCTCCAGTGAAATAAACTCGCTGGAGAGCACGACCGACCAGCGCGAATCAATGCTAGTAAAACGTAACATACTAGCACCAGGAGTCTGACCTATTACACCTTGTGGACTAATAACAATGTTCATCGCTTGCTCAGTAGTTACAAGAGGATATTCAGTTGCAAGCGCCTCCCTGATGCTTATCATATAATTATCATCAAGGAAACGCTGAATGGGCGGATATTTAAGCTGCGCAAGGCACAATTCCAGGCAAGAATTATTAAAAATCACCTGATCGTAAATTGGAAGTAACTCATCCATATTGTCCATTACGCCCTCCTGTATTGGTTTACATTCCGGTTTACATTCCATATACATTATATCGGTTTACACTGCGGTTGTCAATAGGTTGAGAGTAATCATCATTCGTAGGGGTGCGTGAGATTGTTGCGCTGGCAGTTTCTCCGTTACTACTCTCACCTTTGCAACTTACCATCCCCTTCCCCTGTCCTTTTTACTTCTAGGTAATCACCAGGAAAACTCTGTACCGGCTTACCACGTGATATACTGTAATGTAGGTCTCGCCTTGCGAAATGTTGACTTGAGAAGATTATTTATTATTTATAAGGAAGGGATACTTACAAGAAGCCGTCCTGGACTATTAAAATTTGCACAGCCGTAACGTATTGCGTCCGTTCGTACACAATACATTCGAAGTAAGTATAGATACCCCAACGGGAACTACCACCAAGGAGAAAAAAGATGACCAATCCTTTGCTTCAACTAAAAGAGTACGGGCAAAGTGTCTGGTACGATAACATCGACCGGGCGCAGCTCGTCTCCGGCCAGTTTAAAAAATTGCTCGACGAAGACGGCGTCGTGGGCGTCACAGCAAACCCCACCATTTTTCAGAAGTCGATCAGCCATGGCGATGCGTATGATGAGCAGATCACACAGCTCATTAAGGAAGGGAAGAGCACAAACGAGATCTACGAAGCGCTTGTCATAACAGACGTTCAAACTGTAGCCGACATACTGCGTCCCATCTACGACAGGACGAACAGGCAGGACGGCTTCGTAAGTCTCGAAGTCTCACCCGACCTGGCACACAACACCGAGGGCACCATCTCTGAAGTGCGCCGTTTCTGGAAGCTGGTGGATCGCCCAAACCTGCTGGTCAAGATTCCGGCAACCCCAGAAGGGCTTCCAGCCATTCAGCAGGCTCTCACCGAGGGCATCAACATCAATATTACGCTGATCTTTGCGATTGACTTCTATCGCAAAGTTACCGATGCCTATCTCTCTGCCCTTGAGAACCGTAATGCCGAAGGCAAAGATATCAGCCATATTGCCTCGGTTGCCAGCTTCTTTGTGAGCCGCGTCGATACCCTGGTCGATAAAGTGCTGGAAGACAAGATCAAAGCTACCGACGACAGCGCGGAGCAGCAGAAGCTGAAGTCCCTCGAAGGCAAGGCCGCTATTGCCAATGCGCGCCTGGTTTACCAGGACTTCAAAGGCATTTTCAACACGCCGCGTTTCGAGACACTCAAGCACAGTGGCGCGCACGTGCAGCGACCCCTATGGGCCAGCACGAGCACGAAGAATCCCGCATACCGTGATGTGCTCTACGCCGAGGAGCTAATTGGCCCCAATACCGTGGACACGATGCCGCTTGAAACCATCGAGAACTTCCGCGATCATGGACGAGTTCGCCTGAGCATCGAGGACAACGTCCCACAGGCTAAGGCGGAACTTGCGGCCCTCGAAGAAGTCGGCATCCATTACGACCAGGTGACTCAGCAACTCCTGGACGAGGGAGTGCAAAAGTTCGCCGATTCTTTCCACGAGCTTTTCAAGGGCATTGAAAGCAAAAAGCAAACCATCATGGAGAGAATCGGTACAAGATGAAGTAAATGAGGAGATAACGCATGCCTCAACGGAGTGTAGTGGAGGCTCCCAATCCCCTGCGCGAGGGGCTACGCATTAAACACAGCCCTGAACCTTGCGTCATGGTCATCTTTGGGGCGACAGGTGACCTGACGCATAGGAAACTACTGCCGGCGCTCTATAATCTAGCGCTGGAACACCCGCTGCCTGCCGGATTCTCGGTCGTCGGTTTTGCACGCCGTCCTTACAGCGATGACCAATTTCGCGAGCAGGCGCTTGAATCCATCAACCAGTACTCGCGTCAGAAGCCGGTCAATCCACAGGTATGGGAAAGCTTTGCTTCGGGCATCTGTTACCTGCAAGCCGATTTTCATGATCTAAAGGGCTATGAGAAGCTCAATACTGTCCTGAATACGCTCGACCAGCAGCGCGGTACCTCTGGCAATCGCATCTTTTACCTCTCGACGCCTCCCAGCCAGTACCCTGAAATCATCCATAACCTTGGCGCGGCTGGCTTGAACAAGAACCGCAAGGGTTGGACGCGTATTATCGTCGAAAAACCCTTTGGGCATGATCTGGCCTCGGCTCGAGAGCTTAACCGCCAGGTTGCAAGAGTCTTTAGAGAGGAACAAGTGTATCGCATCGATCACTACCTCGGCAAAGAAACTGTGCAAAATATCCTGGTCTTTCGCCTGGCAAACGGCATTTTTGAACCCGTGTGGAACCGGCGCTATGTCGACCACGTACAAATCACCGTGGCTGAGAATATCGGCCTGGAAGGTCGCGGGGCATACTATGAAGAGTCAGGAGCCATCCGCGACATGCTGCAGAACCACGTGCTCCAATTGCTCTCCCTGGTCGCCATGGAACCCCCCATCGCCTTCGATGCTGATGCGGTACGCGATGAAAAGGTCAAAGTCTTGCATGCCTTGCAACCATTGACCGGTCATGAAGTCGAAACGAATTTGATACGTGCGCAATACGGTCCAGGTTGGGTAGGGGGCAAGCAGGTTGTAGGCTACCGGGAGGAGCCAGGCGTCTCGCCTCGCTCGATAACACCAACCTATATAGCGCTGAAGGTATTCATCGACAGCTGGCGCTGGGCTGGAGTCCCGTTTTACCTCCGCACAGGTAAACATTTACCCAAACGAGTCTCTGAAATCGCGATTCAGTTCAAGCAAGCGCCGCTCATGCTTTTCAAGCGCAGCGATGCGCACGGGCAGGTTGAGCCAAATGTGCTCACGTTGCGTATTCAGCCTGACGAGGGCATTTCACTGAAGTTTGGTGCAAAAGTGCCAGGCTCCGAAATGCAGATTCGCTCCGTCAATATGGATTTCTTCTATGGCTCTTCCTTTGTACGCGAACAACCCGAGGCATACGAACGCCTCTTACTCGATTGTATGCTGGGTGACTCGACACTTTTTACTCGACGCGACGAAGTGGAAGCCGCGTGGACCTTTGTACAGGGTATCCTGGACGAATTGCAAAACCAGCCTCCGGAGAGCATCCTGACCTACGAGTCTGGAACATGGGGACCTGAAGCCGCCGATGAATTCATCTGGCGCGACGGTCGCAGGTGGCGTCGTCCCTAGTACGAAAGAGCGTAAGCTGCCTGTTTCGTACCGTTAAACCGTTCTTTTGCTCTAGACTACCAGGTCGTTCGCTATACAAGAACAATGCCGTTCTTTTAAAGATCAAGGGAAACTGGAATGACTAATGAGACCCTCAATGACCCAGGCATACATCTACCTTGGGCGGGAAAAATTGTACGCATGGAGGAAGTTGAAGACGTTCTTTCCTCCTTGTGGAGAATGTCTGCTGACAACCTGCGCATTGGTGCCAACCTCAGTGTACGCACCAGCGTTTTAAATCTCATCATCTGTGCGCCCGACGTTGAAACTGCCCAGCGGGTCAGTATTATCCTGCGTAAATTATCAAGCACGCACCTGAGCCGCGTGGTCATCCTGATTCTTGACAGCAGCGAGAATAGCCCCAATGCTATCACAGCGTGGGTCACGTTGCGCTGCTTCTCGGTAATCTCAGACCTGATGCGCCACTGCTTCGAGCAAACAACGATGTTGGCTTCAGGCAGTAGCATTCGTTTTGCGGCAAATATCATACAACCTTTACTCAAGCCAGACCTGCCGGTCTACCTGTGGTGGCTCGGTGATCCCCCCGACCAGAACGACCCTACTTTTGCCGGTCTTGTCGATTTAAGCAACAGGATCATCGTCGATTCCACCAGCTTCTTCAGCCCCGAGCAGGATATTCGCACGCTCGCTGCACTGTTCCAGGCATCACCCGACAGCGCGCTGAGCGACCTGAACTGGGGGCGGCTTACTCCCTGGAGGCAGCTGACCATACAGTTCTTCGATGTCCCGGAATACAGGCCATACCTCGCGGGAGTAGATTCTATCGAAATCGAACATGCCGTCGCACCCCTCGCCGTGCCAACGCGTACTGAGCAAGGAGATGTTTCGCCGAATCCGACACGAGCGCTGCTCCTCGCGGGCTGGCTCAAGGCACGCCTCGGCTGGACGATGGTATCGAAAGAGTATCTTGACACCGCCAGCGGCACTTACCACTGGATCATGGAGCGCACGGCCAATCTGCGTACAACCCGCTCGCTTACCCCAATTCGCAGTAAAACCGGAAAGCTCGGCAATACAGCAAGCATTTCTATTCGCCCGCGCGTCCAAACCGAGATGCGTCCAGGTTCAATCTGCCTGGTACGCCTGGTGAGCAAAATGGAAAACAAGCAGGCCACTTTCACTATCAGTCGCGAAGAGGATCTAAATACTGTCTTAACCTCGGTCGAACTCTCGCACGAGACCCGGCCCAAGCGCACCGTAAGCCTCGCAGCAGAAAACAACGAGGGTGAGCTACTACGCGACGAGCTAGAGATACTGGGACACGATTATCTCTTTGAACAAACACTTCTAGAGGTGGCCGAGATGTTATCAGAAGACTCGTAGGAGAGGCCGATGCATATCGCAATTTATCCTGATATCGATACACTCAGCTATGAGGCAGCACAATACGTCGTGCGTATCGCCAGCGAATCTATCGTCACCCGTGGCCGTTTTACCATAGCGTTATCGGGCGGCACAACACCCAGAACATTGTATGGACTCCTTGGAAGTGAACCATACCGCAGCCAGATCGATTGGGCGCTCGTTCACATATTTTGGAGCGACGAGCGTTGTGTACCACCCGACAGCCCTGACAGTAACTATCACATGGCCCACGAAGTGCTCCTGAGCCAGATACCCATTCCCGTGCAGCAAGTACACTACATGCCTGCCGATCAACCTGATCGTTACGCGGCTTCCCAGGCGTACGCTGAGGAAATGCAGCGTACCTTTGGGACAAATGGCATACCCAGTTTTGATCTTATCCAGCTTGGCATGGGACCAGAAGGCCACACGGCATCACTCTTCCCACACCAGGCATCTTTGCACGAACAACAGCGCCTGGTCATACCGGTCTCGGTCCCCAAGCCGCCGCCCGACCGCCTGACATTCACACCACCGGTGCTGAACGCAGCACGCAACGTATTGTTTTTAGTGACAGGCGCGGATAAAGCGGATGCCTTGCATGCTGTACTCGAAGGCCCATACCAGCCAGACGAGTACCCGGCCCAGATCGTGCGTCCCCCACATGGCGAAGTCGTGTGGATGCTGGATACAGCCGTGGCACAGAACATCATTCAAGCCTAGAGGAAGCCTTGCTATGAGTATAGGTATCGTCCCATCAATTCTATCCGCCGACTTTACCCGCCTGGGCGACCAGGTGCGCGATGCCCAGGCGGCTGGCGCCCAACGCATCCAGGTCGATGTCATGGACGGGCACTTCGTCCCCAACATCACCATGGGACCCATGATCGTAGAAGCTGTACGCCGCTGCACCTCACTCCCTCTTGAAGCCCACCTCATGATTACCAACCCCGAACAATATATCGAAGATTTCGCAAGCGCGGGGGCCGATGTCATTATCATACACCAGGAGGTAAGCCCACACCTCCACCGTCTTATTGAGATGATCAAAACAGCAGGAAAAATGGCCGCCGTAGCGCTCACACCCTCAACGCCTATCTTCTTACTCGAAGACATCCTCTCCTTGCTCGACATGGTGCTGATCATGACCGTCAACCCCGGCTTCGGCGGTCAGGAATTCATCCCCGAGACGCTGCCAAAAATTACGCGCCTGCGCCAGGTGATTACGCAGCGGAACCTGCACTGCGACATAGAAGTGGACGGCGGCATTCATGAAGCAACCGCTCCACTGGTTGTAAAAGCCGGAGCTAATCTGCTCGTAGCGGGTTCGGCAGTCTACAACGAGCACGAAAGCGTTGCCCAGGCGATAGCCAGGCTGCGCAACGCGATTTGACGACTGCAAGGGATAAGATGAAGACAATGTCCTCCTTAACACTCATCGACCGCTTCCACCCGCGTATGCGCAATGAGCAGCAGGAAGCCATCAACGCCGGGCACTTGCGCAAGCTTGAAGAAATAGAACTGCTACAGCCAGCACAATTGCGTCCTTTGGCCCTCTTGAGCCTGCTCCTGTTGCTGATAGGAGGAGTATTCTTCGGTTTACTCACCTTTGCTGCATACACCCGGCAAACTCACACCGGCATTCCAGGCATAGGAGGCTGGGGATTGCTCCTCTGGTTGGTAATCAACATTGTGGGCTATATTCTCGTCTTGCCGCTTCATGAAGTGATTCACGCGGCAGCTTTCACGCTTTGGGGCGGCAAACCCTACTTCGGTGCCAGGCTGCCATACGCGCTTTACTGTGGCGCAAAAGGCCAGCTCTTTCATCGCAACCAGTACCTTGTGGTTGGCCTGGCTCCTCTTGTTGTAATCACCCTGGCTGGCATTATCTTCACGCTCGTCTCGCCCGCGCTTGCCTCCTACACCATCTTCGCGACAGCGGGCAACATCTCGGGAGCTGCAGGCGATCTATGGTCCGTCCGGAGATTACTACGGCTGCCACACTCCATACTGGTGGAAGACACCGAAGCAGGCTATAGAGCCTGGCAATTGACCCCACTTCCCGTCCACGATACAATGCCAGACCAATGAGGTAATTGCTAACCAGGCCAGAACTGAGGGGCGGGTGTTTTTGGAGGCCGTACCAACTGTTGTTGTGGAACGGCACATAGCAGCAAAGCCCGAAAGCCAGGTCTGGACCGGGTTGAACGCCGTCTCGTTGCATAGCATTACACAATACTCGATATAGCATCGAATAGCGCGCAACTGTGGCGCATTTGCGCCGTATTTTTTTTATTTTTTGGCTTGTTTAAAAATCGATATAACATCGAATAGCGTGCAACTGTGGCGCATTTGCGCCGTATTTTTTTTGCTTTTTGGCTTGCTTATGTCCTAAACCAAACGGGAAGCCTGGCTGACGCTCTTTAGCGACCAACAATGAGGTGCTCATGATCGATACTCCTGAATGCACTCGATCTTATTCCGACCGGCAACGTGCCTTGAAATGGGTCTTGCTTGTAACGGTTCCCCGAACCGTTCTTGACGA
>Ga0209701_10000414_pt1 | contig 24557 bp, 17 predicted proteins | sample CZO8metaG_4_FD_188356 | JGI IMG/M metagenome (GOLD analysis project Ga0209701, IMG submission 188356) | Vadose zone soil microbial communities from the Eel River Critical Zone Observatory, Northern California, USA - CZOApr15con2H3.8 metaG... | ecosystem: Environmental > Terrestrial > Soil >... | reverse complement strand
GTCTATGTCAAAGTGCTCTCTCTCGACGCCGGGGGAAAGTCCAAGGTCAGTCTCGAACAGGATTCCGGCGCTCAAGGTGCGCTGGTTGCCATCGACAACGCCACTGGTGAGATCAAGGCCATGGTAGGTGGACGCGACTTTAATCTCTCCAAGTTCAATCGCGCCACCCAGGCCCTGCGACAGGTCGGATCGTCCTTCAAACCATACGTCTATACCGCCGTGATGGACCAGGGCGGCAGTCCCGACGAGACAATCCTGGACGCGCCCGTAACTTTCGACACTCCGTCCGGCCCGTATATTCCGCATAACTACGACGACAAATTCGAGGGCCAGATCACGCTGCGCCGTGCCCTTGCCCAATCGAGAAACATTCCCGCGCTCAAACTTGCGGACCGCATCGGCATTCGCACCGTGATTGACTACGCGCACCGCTTCGGAGTGACCTCTACCATCCCCGCCTACCTGCCCGTTGCTCTTGGTTCAGCTGAGATCACGCTGATGGAACAGACCTCTGCCTTCAGCGTGTTCCCTAATGATGGAGTCCGCCTCGCTCCCCGGTACATAAAGAAAGTGACAGATTATGAAGGCCGCGTCCTGGAAGAAGATTTTCCGGATATCAAGGACGTAATCAGTTCGCGCACGGCACGCATTATGACTTCCATGCTGCGGGAAGTTGTATTGCACGGCACAGCGGTCGCGGCTGCCAAGATGCCCTATCCCTTAGCGGGCAAGACCGGCACCACTAACGATTTCACCGATGCCTGGTTCATCGGTTTTTCGCCGTCGCTTACGTGCGGGGTCTGGATGGGATATGACGAGAAGAAATCCCTCGGGCCAAAGGAATCAGGAGGTCACGCCGCGCTGCCGATTTGGATCCAGTTCATGAACGTCGCTCTCGCTGGTAAAGAACCAGGCGAATTCCAGCCCGCGCCTTCCTCGAATTCACCCTTCGCCCAGAAAGTGGACACACCTGACGTAGCCCCTGGCGACGGTGAAACTCACTAGGTAAGACCCACTAGGTCAACCACGCTAGGTAACATTCGGTCCCGCAGCGCAGCCCCGGAGGGGCGGCCAAGACTAGCCCAGCGCTTCAGCGCTGCGAAAGGCGTAAGAAACGATTCAAGCCCGGGGGAACGACCCTATAAGCGCTGACTTAAGAGGGTTCCTTCCGGTTTGCCCGTCACTCGGCCAGAATACCGATAGACATCCGAAAATCCACATGAAAATGGCGGAAATCCCCGCTTACGTTTGCAGGGCTCGCTCGTCTCAGACTGAAGTGGTTTTAGCACTCTCCGCAAGGGGAAGGAGTTCAGATACGTGCGTCCAACGGGGGACTGAATAGGATGGAATGCCTTCGCGTTGCGACCGCGTTGTTGTTGTCAACAATTCCCCTCACTGCTTCGGCGCAAACTCCTCAGCCGATCCCAATTGAAACCGCGCAAACATATTTCTCGGAAGCTCAATCGCTGTGCCAGGCCGATCACGGACAACTGTGGGGTGTATCGCTCTGCGGGCCGATCATGTTTGTGGATCCCCAAAGCCGGAGCATTGTCGCCAGCCAGGCGGATGCGAAAGGGCTGCTGAAATCCGAGGGCGGCGTCTTTGTTGGCATCTTGTCTACGGACCAGAACATCGCGAATACGGCGGTCGAATGGTCTGGTGTTCACTGGACGCAGATGTTGTGGCCTCTTCCGCGTGAGGTGCGACAGCGGGGGACTCTTATTTCGCACGAACTCTTCCACCGCATTCAGAACCAACTCAAACTTCCAAAGGTCGAAGGCGGAGAGAATGCACAACTGGATACGGTTGATGGGCGATACTACCTGCAGCTGGAGTGGCGAGCGCTCTCGCGTGCTCTTCAGGCGGGTACCGACGAGGAACGCAGAAAGGCGGCAGCTGACGCAGTCCTCTTTCGCGCGGAACGCTACCGGCTCTTTCCTGGCGCGGACGTGCAGGAGCAAGCGCTTGAGCTGAACGAGGGTCTAGCTGAATACACAGGGGTTCGTGTGGGAAATCCCACACCCGGAGAACAAATCAAGGCAGCCCTGAACGATCTTTCCAGCCATAGAGACGACAGCACATTTGTCCGATCGTTTGCCTACGCTACTGGCCCCGGCTACGGCTTGCTACTCGACCGGTACTCGCCGGGATGGCACGATCAGTTGAGAGCAGGCCAGCGCTTCGACGCTATGCTCCGAAACGCTCTCCACATAGCTCTTCCCACAAATCTGCAGCTTGCTGCGAAAAGCCGAGCCACCCAGTATGATGGCGCGACGCTTCGCGCTGCGGAGACGCAAAGAGAGACCAGACGGCAGCAGATTGTTGCAGGCTACCGTGCAAGATTCATTGACGGCCCGGTGCTCACGCTTCACGTTCGGAATATGCACGTACAGTTCGACCCACGAAACTTACAACCTCTGGGAGATGCCGGAACGGTCTATCCGCATCTGCGCATCACTGACGATTGGGGCATCCTGGACGCAGAAAACGGAGCGCTCATGAAGGCCGATTGGAGCGCCGTGATCGTTGCTGCGCCATCTGTGAGTAAAGGCAGTAGTCTCGGGGGTGATGGATGGACGCTTGAACTGAAGCCCGGATGGAAGATCGTCCCCGGTACTCGCAAAGGCGACTTCATGCTGGCGACTGGTTCTTAGGCTAGTATGCGGTCGATATATCGGAGAATACCTCGAGCCGCCGATAACGACCCTTGTTAAATCGGTTTGAAACCACTCGGCGACAACAGGTGAACTGTCCGCCTCACGCAACCCAGTCGAGGAATCGCTAGTGGTTTGTCGGCTATCCGGAAGTTACGCCCAGAAGCCGGCCGGTAGGTCAACTTCTAGCCCGGCCTTGCTTAAGTTAGCGCTTATGTGGGGACGACCCCAGTCGCCGACACCGTATGAGCCCTGTTTATCTTCCCTAAACGAGCTTGCGTATCAGTCGCACCGCCCGCACCCCGCGATACAACGGAAATAAAACCTCCGGCAACCGCACCGTGGCCAAATCTCCCTCTCCCGGCGTCCACATCAGGCGCCATAGATAGCGAACCCGATCGCGGCGCCGATCGCGCAGTTTCAAGATCCACCGGAAATACTCCGTCGACTCAAAATCATAGGTCGCGCTCCTCGCCAGGCGCGCAGCGAACTGTTCGCCAAGATCCCGCACGCTCGAATCGCCATCGACAATCTCCTGCGCCGGACGTGGAAGGTCAAAACTGAGAAGCCACTGCACCAACCAGAAACTCACGCCCACCATCCGGAGGGCCCCCAACTCGCTCGCTCGCGCGCAGAACAACGGCCAATCCACCGCCTGCGTTCGCATCGTCTCCGCGATATCGCAAATCCAGATCAGACGCATCCAGAGGTGTTTGGCAGCATGCAGACACAGCACCAGGAGCGAATCCTCCGCCGAAAGGCTCGCCATGTCATGCCCGCCAAGTGACGTCCGGCCTGACCGCGCCAGCAACTCCTCCACCCGAAGATCGACGGCGTAGAAACACGGCAGCGGTCTCCATTGCAGTTCCACCAGATACTTGCCGGCAGCGCTATCAAAAGCGCGCTCGTATCCATTTCGCAGCCAGAAGCGCTCGACGGCCGCACTCATTTGCTTAGAGGGCCGATATCCCATTTCCGCAAGGGCCAGCTTTGCCCGCTCGAAGTCGGCTGGAGAAATCAGGAAGTCGAGGTCGCCAAAATTACGCAACGCCACGTCGCCATAAGCCGACTCCGCGAGCACCGGCCCTTTGTAAGGAATCGCCGGCACTTGCTTTCTTTCGAACTGGCCGGTAATTCGTACCAATTCACTGGCAAACCACAAATTGCGCCGCACGTTCTCGTCAAAGGCAGACCGCAGCGATTGGTCGATCTGGGAGGGCAACCCCGGAGCATGGGCGATCAGATTGCGCGCCACCAGCGCCAGGACTCCGTGATGTTCCCCCAATTGGAGAAGTTTGTCCCAATTCAGTTTGTTTTCATTCCAATTCTTGACGCAGTCGATGCGTTCCGATGAAAGCTCTACTCCAGCGCACGCGCAAAGAAAATCAAATTCCTTCGTAGTGTCGCCAAACAGATTGGTAGAGACGCGGCGTGCCGCGTCTCTGGTGGCGGAGGAAACGCGATTAACCGCGTCGCTAAGGTTGGACTCTTTCGGCACTCTGTGAAGTCGTGCCCTCTCTGAAGATAAGTACTGCCGCCCAAACCGCCACTATAATACAGACTCTCCACCGCGTCCCGAACGGTACTTCATGGACCGAGTCGTCTTCGAATCCGTCCGCAAGGTGTTCCGTCACCGCCCTGCTCTATTCAACTGGCTAGGCAGGGAGCGCGGCGGCGAAACGGTAGCCTTGAAGGATCTCTCGTTCTCCGCGAGCGCCGGAGAAGTCCTGGTTCTGCTCGGACCGAACGGCAGTGGCAAGACCACCGCGCTCAAACTGATTTCGACCATGCTGCTTCCCGACGCCGGTACGGTCTCTGTGGCCGGGTTCGATACTCTGCGCGATGGCGGACTTGTCCGGCAACAGGTCGGCATAGCCGTCGCTACCGAGCGATCGTTTTTCCCACGGCTATCCGCCCGCGAGAACCTTGAATTCTTCGCGGCGCTCGACGATGTCCCGCGCCGCGAACGCTCCCAACGAATCGAAGAGGTCCTGCGCGACACCGCTCTCGCCGGGCAAGCCGACACGCTCGTCATGAAGTTTTCCAGCGGCATGTACCAGCGCCTCGGAATTGCCCGGGCCCTGGTCAAACGCCCCGCCGTTCTGCTGCTCGACGAGCCCACGCGCAGCCTGGACGCCGCCACCACCGCACACTTCTGGAGCACGACCCGCGCCCTGGCAGAGCAAAAAACCACCATCCTGCTCGCCACCCACAACTTCGCCGAAGCTGCTGCCATCGGCGACCGCATTCTGTTGTTGCAAGCTGGAGAGTTGCTCGCCGACCGCCCCATCCGCGGGGACGAAAGCATGGAGGAACTGCGCGCCTTCTACTTTCGGATGACCGGCGAAGTAGATGAAGCCGCCGGAATGATGCAGCGCACCGGGAGAGTTTCATGAAATCCGCTCTCGAGAAGCTCCACGCCATCTTGCGACGCGATCTGCTGACCGCCATCCGCCACCGCACCGGGTTCGCGATCACCGCCCTCGGTCTTCTCACGCAACTCGCCGCTTTCTATTTCTTGTCTCGCGCAATCGGGCCCGGCTTCCGTCCCGGGGGCGTGGAGTATTTCCCTTTTCTTCTGGTTGGCACCGGCGTCTACACATTTTTCGTGATGACCACGCAAGCCTTCCTCAGCACCGTGCAGGAAGCGCAGCAGACCGGAACGATGGAAGTACTGATGACCACCTCCACTCCGCCTGCCCAACTCGTGGTGCTAAGCTCCATCTCGGCCTTTGCCGGAAACCTGGTCAGCCTTGGCCTCTATCTGGCGGCGGGTGTGGCTCTCTTTCGCGCCCCGATCCATGCCAACGCGCTCTCCTGTCTGGCGGTACTGTTTCTTTCTCTTGCGATCGCCATGGCGCTGGGGATCGCCGCCGCTACCATCCAGATCACTTTCCAGAAAGGGTCGGCGTTGTTGTGGCTACTGAGTTCCGGCGTTTGGTTTCTAAGTGGGGCTATGTTCCCCATCGAGAGCTTGCCGCGCCCGCTCGCGCTCGTGGCTCACGCCATCCCTCTAACCTACTCCGTGGAAGGAATGCGGATGGCGCTGTTGCAGGGCCAGTCGGTACTCGCCATGGCGCCCACGCTCGGCGCGCTGGCGGGGTTCAGCCTGGCTCTGCTTCCACTGACACTCTGGGGATTGTCATTGAGTTTGCGGCGCGCACGACAGAACGGAACCCTCTCATTTTATTGAACTTTTCGACTCGGCCTGACCTATATACCAGGGCCCAACCGAGGTTGGCACACAAGAAACGCGTGTAGTACACTGCGTCCAACGCATTCTTTGCATCAGAACTGGGAGACAAGCTAGTCCAGGGCTTGACCAAACCTATGACGTTAGCGAATCAGCCCTCTCGCACGAATGAAAAGCAGCTGAAGAACGCGAGAAAAGACAAAAAGCCCTATCAGAAACCCGCATTCCGGCACGAGCGGGTTTTCGAAACGCTCGCTCTGGCTTGCGGGAAGATCGGCGCCACCACTCCACAATGCCAGTTCTCGCGAAAAAGTTCCTGATCGTCAAACCTCATGAGTGCGAGCACAAGTCTGACTCCGCAGCGTGAAGCTTTAGCGGCAGAAGCTTTGTGCCGTACCGGCCGGGTGCGACTGCAAGTTCGCGGTGAAAGCATGCTGCCGGCACTGTGGCCGGGGGACTTGGCAGAGATTGCGGCCTGCGCGCTCACAGATGTTCATCACGGTGAGATCGTCCTCGCCTTTCGGGAGGGCCGTTTTTTTCTGCACCGTTTTCTGGCTCATCGTGAGCCCAACGGTTTCCTCACGCGCGGCGACTCCATGCCCGGTCCTGACCCGGTGTTCCCAGCTGACGCGCTTCTCGGAAAATTGATGCACGTGGTTCGAGAGGGGCACACCGTGTCCGCACTCGTGCAACCCTGGTCGCGTGTGGTCGGAGTATTTCTCTGTCACTGCAGTTCCGCGCGCCGTGCTGCCCTCCGGTTTCACGGCTGGCGGAACTCCCGACGGCTCCAAGTTGCTGACCTGGAAACCGCATGATCGTCACGACCAAAGAGATCGAGTGTGTTGTTCAGATCGGCGATATCGCGATCGCTTTGCGAACCGATGACCAGCACTTTCACAACTTGCTCTGCCAGCGCTACGCCGGCTTTCTGAGCACATCCCAACCTGAGCTTGCACTTGATCTCGATCTGACTAGTCTAGGCGCAGTCACCGACGACGACGTGCGCGTCCGGCGCGAGGGTAAGGAGTGGCTTCTCGAACGCGGCGACTTTCAGGCGCGCTGGGATCCGCTCTCTGGCCGCGGCCACGTTCGGCAAAGCCCCAATCCGTACGCGCTCGATTCCGTTCTCCGCATCCTGCACAGCCTTGTTCTCGCTGCCCGCAGCGGATTTCTCCTGCACGCCGCCAGCGCCGTCTGCGACGGCGAGGCGTATTTATTCTCGGGTGTCTCGGGCGCGGGGAAAACTACGTTGACGCGGCTGGCTCCCGATTCCGTCACTCTGCTCACCGACGAGATTTCCTATGTCCGGCCCAACCCAGTTGGCTACTCCGCCCACGGGACGCCATTTGCAGGAGAGTTGGCAAAAGCTGGCGAGAACACCGTCGCTCCGGTGTCCGCTCTCTTCTTCCTGGAGAAGGGTCCTGAGAATCGGGTGGATGAATTGCCTCCCGCCGAAGCCGTCCGTCGGCTCATGCGCAACATTCTCTTCTTCGCCGAGGATCACGAATTGGTGGAGCAACTTCTCGCCACCGCATGTGATTTCGTACAAAAGGTTCCAGTTCGCCGTCTCACGTTCTATCCTGATTCTCGGGTGTGGGATGAGATCCGCAACTTCGAGGGAATGCCCACGCATGCCTGAGACCTACATCACGCGCAGTTCTGCCATCGCCGCCCGCATGCTGGCCGGCGAGATGATGGTGATGAACTCCATGGACTCGACCTTCTTCACCCTCAATGAGGTCGCCACCACCATCTGGCAGGCCGCCGACGGGCGCACACCGCTGCGAGAAATCGTCCGGAACCAGGTTTGCGAACAATTTGACATCGACGCCGCACAAGCCCAGACCGACGCCGAGCAATTCGTCAGCGAACTTTCGCAGCACGGGATTCTTCTGGTTTCCGATCAGCCGCTTCGGGACCCGAGCGGGCCGGAGGGACGATGAGCCTTCTCAACGAAATGAGCCAGAAGGCCTTCGACATGGGCGTGCCCATCAGCGTCCATCTCGACGTTACTTATCGCTGCAACGAGCGCTGCGTGCACTGCTACCTCGATCACGAAGATCATGGCGAGATGACCACCGCCGAAATCAAGAATGTGCTCGATCAGTTGGCCGAAGCGGGCGTCTTCTTTCTCACGTTCAGTGGAGGCGAAGTCTTCCTGCGCCGCGACTTTTTTGAAATTCTGGAATACGCCCGCGGCCTGCTGTTCAATGTCAAGATCAAGACCAACGCAGTCATGATTCACGAAGCCGAAGCGCAACGCATCCGCGCTTTAGGCGTAGACACCATCCAGATCAGCGTTTACTCGCACCGCCCCGAAGTTCACGACGCCATCACCAAGCTGCCCGGATCGTTCGTGCGCACCATCAAGGCGATCAAGTTCATGCGCGACCAGGGATTGAAAGTCACCATCGCCAATGTGCTGATGACCTGGAACCTCCACGACAGTGACGGCCTCCAGAAACTGGCTGGCGAGCTGGGCGTGCACTACACGCTCGATCCCACGATTACGCCCAAGATGGACGGCGACACTTCCGTCCTCTCTCTCCGCATTGCCGGCGAGGAATTGCCGGAAGTCTTCCGCAATCCGGCGCTCGTCCCCAACATGGAAGAGTTCTGCGCGCCGCCGAAACCAGTCTCTGAAGACGATCTGGAGGGCTACTCCTGCAGCGCGGGCCACTCGTTCTGCTACATCTCTCCCTACGGAGACGTTTTCCCCTGTGTGCAGTTTCCCCTGCCCAGCGGCAATATCCGCCAGCAGAAGTTCATGGATATCTGGAATCACTCCCCCGAACTGAAGGAAGTGCGCTCGATCAAAGCCAAAGACTTGACTGTGTGCTCGTCGTGCAGCCATGTCAGCAGCTGCACGCGTTGTCCGGGGCTGGCCTACATGGAGGGCAGTATGCGCGGCCCTTCCAGCGCAGACTGTGAAAAGTCTTACTATCGCACTGGCGTCCCTACCGCCAATATGCTGCGCAAATCTGGCCAGGCCCCAGTTGCGTCACTGGTCCAGATCCGTCCGCTTGCTGCTCTTGCCTAGACGGTTCGAGAGTTCCCCAACAATAATGGCTTTCTATGGTTACTTTTTCCTGCGTCGCAAGTAGCTGTGTCATTTCAATCAAAGGTGGTCGTTTCAGGCGGTAGGCTTTCTACGAAAAATGCGATCCAGCCAATTGCCGCCCCGACCAGCTTCATTGGCTGCAGGGACGTCCGCGCTGGCTGCATGGTGTCCTCGATCGGCTTCTCGTTCCGGCCTCGCATCTGGCCTCGAAGGCCTGCCCCGCACGGGAGAAAAAAGCTCGACGTGGACTGGCTGATCTTCCACCAGTAAGCCGGCGCCGAATATATCCTCGCCCTCCAGACGGATGTCCTCGCCGATGCCCGGGGAGGGAAACCTGGTTGGCTTGGCGCAGGTGCCCCGCTCCAACCACGCCGCGACGTCCTGCATCGCTGTCGACCCGGAGCTTTCTTTCGATACCTCGAAGGAGTCGATGACGCAGCTTCTCACCAGCTTTGGCCAGAGCTTGCGGAAGGTTTCCGGTTTGTCGAAAAGGTCTGCGCCCGAAATCCTCCCCGCGATGCTGAACACCGCGCCGTGAAACCCTTCCGGCGCACGAAGCTGCTTCATCGCCTCTGCGAGCTTGGAGTCATGGTCGCGGTACACCGCCTGCAGTTCGCTTGAGGGTGAGCGTGAACCCATCGCGTTCAGCTTTCGGGAGACTTCGCCCCATACAGCGGCCTGGTCCGACCGCGGCGCACCGACGAACTTGTAACTTTGGGTAGCCTGCATATCCATCATCGCTCGCAGGTGATGGTGAGAGGAAGTGTATCCGCTCGAAAAGGCAACACTCTTGTAGCCCCACCGGCCACCCTCTACGCATGTCACCGGGAGGGGCATCTCTCCGTGAGCAGGAACCATAATGCTGGCATTCAATACGCGGTTTTGTTTACAGCCCACCAATTGCTCCCCGGCCATCAGGAAGACCATTCGGTTGGACCGGTTCACGATCTTGATTTGCGGCACCAGGCCGTTCTCCGAGGATTCGGTAACCTCAATCGACTTGTCCTCCAGAGCTTCATCCAGCGTGAAATAGTCCAGCCGGTTCCCATCGGTGGCCCAGCGTAGATGGAAAATTTCCAGCGCTTCGTATTGCTGGTGACCGCCAATTTCGACGGACTTCAAGGCTTCGAGCAAATCGAAGGTTGCTGCCGGCATGGAACCTCCAAGGGTCTATCGCGCGCGTCCCACCGAAAAAGCCTAATCCTACCCAGGCGGTGAATCAAGCGAGCCCGCGACCCTTGCCCTGTATTCAATTACTTAGACATGTGAGCCTCAAGTGCACGTGATGTGACAGGCCTGGGATTGAAGGGATTCTGCCTGTCGCCGATAACAGTGCCAGCGCCGCGAAGTCCGGCCGCCAAACTTCTTGAAGGAGAAATAACATGATCAAGAAAATCCTTGACATCCTAGCTGGATTGATCCTGCTCTTTGCAGTGGCAGCACCCCTCCAGGCCGGTTCGATCCTCAACCACGAAATGACGGTTACCATAGGTTTTGAGTTCGCCGCAGGCGACAAGCTTCTTCCCGCCGGCGACTACACCTTGCAACTGAACCCGGAACGCGGAACCGTCGTCCTGCGGGGCGAAGGACAGAAACCCCTGATGCTCCTCACTGCCAGGAAGGAATCTCGCAGCGTCCCACAGCGCGGCAAGCTTGTCTTCCAGCGGTACGGCACTAGCTTTTTTCTGAATGAGGTGTGGAGCCAGGACAACAACACAGGTCAGACCCTGGCCCCGAGTGCCTGGGAGAAGGAAATGGCCCGTCGCCAAAAGCAACCGCAGCAGATTCTTGTGGTCCTAGCCCGCTAGAACCTTACCTGCCACTGCCCGAGGATGGCTCAAAGCCTGCCTCGGGCCGTTTTCTTTGTCTTAGCTGACCGGCGCGTAGGCGGTTTTAGACGTTTGAAAAGCGACCCGCTAGATCTCGTGCCCGGCCGCCGCATTTCTGCTGCGCTGCCGGTCTAGGACGTCTTCCGAGCCGGCCATCTGGTCCAGGATGCTTTTCAGGCGGCCGCGGCTCTCCTGGCTTTCTTCGACGAAGCGTAGCGCCGCTCCAATGCCCATATCCATGCGCACCACTTCGCCGTTGAGAGAAATCGACGTGTGTTCGACTGAGAACGTCAGTCTCACCTGGGACTTGGGTAGCAGGATGGCGCTGGTTTCGACATAGCAGCCGCCCAGACTCAGATTGGTCAGGATGCCAACCATCGCCCGCTCCTGTCCGGGTTGCGAGATTTCCGTGGTCAGACGTCCCTTCGCCCTGGGATACATCCGGCGGTTCTTGCGGGTCGGCTGGCTTTGCTTCTGCAGGTACATGCGACGGTCGGCCTCGGTGAGGATCTTCTCGGCATCCAGACCGTCTTCCGGATACACGGATTTGCCAACGCTCAGCGAGAGAATATCTTCGCCGCAAACCTCCATGCCGACCTGGTGCACCAACTCGCGCATCTGCTCTGCCTTCCTTGCGGATGCTTCAGGCGTCAGCCCGGGAGCGATGACCACGAATTCGTCTCCGCCCATGCGCGCGACATAGTCATATTCGCGGCTGGTCTCTTTCAGGGAGTGCGCGAACAGGCGCAGCACGCGATTCCCTTCCAGATGTCCAAAGCGGTCGTTGATCTGCTTGAAGCCGTCCATGTCGCTGACCATGACGGTCAGTGAGGTGTTGTCCCGCTTGCAGCGCGCCAGCTCGCGGTCGAGTTGCAGGAACAGTGACCGCGCATTGGGCAGGCCAGTCAGGTAGTCGGTGGTGGCGGAATTCTCGGCCTGCTCGTATTTCAGCGCGTTCTCGATGGCCAGCGCCATCTTGGAACTCACTGCCAACAGAATGCGCAGGTGGTCGGAAGTAAAGAAATCTTTGTCTGCATGATAGAGCGCGACCACGCCTACCACACCCTGCAATCCTTCCAGCGGCACGGCCAGAGCCGAACTCAGCGTGCTGTACTTGGAGGCGTCATTCAGGTATCCGGGCTCGACCGAAGGATTGCCGTTCAGGATCGGCTTCAGGTTCTGCGCCACCCAACCGGACAACCCTTGTCCGATCGGAATGCGCAATGACGCGAACAAACGGAAGTTATCGCCGTTCACATATTCCGGCACCAGTTCCTCGCCATGGCGAACGTAAATTGCGATCGCGTCGTAAGGGACCAGCGCTCGCAACTTCACCGAGAACACCGACAGCGTTTCGCCCAGGCTCAGTGAAGCGCCCAGGTCCTGACTCAGTTCGAAGAGAGTCTGCGCTTCCTGGCGAGCAGCGGCGATCGAGCTCAAGAAGTTGCGATCGGCAAATTGCGCTGGTTTCGAAGCCGCGAATCCGGCAGCCGGCTCCACTGCCCGGTCCACTTTCACTCCGGTCGATAGCTTCTGCAGGCCCAGGCTCTCGATGCGCTCCCGCACCAGTTGCTCCAGTTCGGCGTAGCGGCGCTCCAGCACCTGCACGACTTTCGGATCGAAAGACTTTCCGGACTCTTCTTCCAGCCGCGACATGGCCTCTTCCAGCGGCAGAGCTCGCCGGTATTGCCGGTCCGACGCCAGCGCATCCAGGAAATCGACTGCCGCCAGAATGCGCGCGCCGATAGGAATCTGGTTTCCCTTCAAGCCCAGCGGATATCCGCTGCCATCCCACTTCTCATGGTGCGCGCGGACAATGGGCACCACCGGGTAGGGGAAGCGGACTCGCTCCAGAATCTCCGCCCCGACTACCGGGTGGATCTTCATTTTCTCGAATTCCTCCGGCGTCAGCCGCCCCGGCTTCGAGATAATGTGCTCCGGAATCGCCAGCTTCCCAATGTCGTGCAACAGAGCCGCCGCCTGCAGAGCCTCTCGCTCTTCGGTAGGGACCTGGAGATCCTTGGCGACCTCGAGCGCGTAGATGCGCACCCGCTGCAAGTGGTCGTGCGTGGTCTGGTCCTTGGCCTCAATCGCCAACGCCAAGGCTTCAATGGTGCGCATGTGCAGGTCGGCGATTTCCTCCACGTGCCGCTTTTCATCTTCCAGCTTGCCCAGATACAGCCGATACGAGCGGTAGATCAGATACACCACCGGCAGGATCAGCAACGATGTCTGCCAGTCCGTGAAATCATGCAGCCAGCTCATCATCCCGGCTACACCCGCGCCCACCAGGTAATAGGGGAAGCTCCAGAAGTAGCAGTCGGCCCAGATTCTGCGCAGCGACCTTCGCTCAGTAAGAGAAATCACCGCCGCTACCGGCACGGTGTTCGCGACGAAGTAGACGCAAGCCGCCATAAACAACAGCGTGGATGGATTCCCTACCACTCGGTGAAACAAGGGGAAGCGATAAGCAGCGAAAGTTGCCGCGATGGCCAGCGCGGTAGAACAGACATTGAAAGCAACCTGAATCGGAACGGGACGATCACGATCAAAGCACTGCACGACTACCGCCGCGCAACCCAGTGCCATAGTCTCCGAGAGGCTCAGTTCCAGCACGCCCAGCAGCAGGAACAGGAAGTTCACCGACATCGTGCCGGTGATGCCCGGCAGATTCACTTTCAGCCGCGAAGCCACCAGCGCAATGACCAGGTAGCAGATGAATTTGAGCGGGTCACGGCTCGCGCCATGCAGGACGGTGTAGGTCAACACACTGGTCCCACACAGCACGACGACCGCGATAAAGACACGGGCGCCGGCGTCCATCTCCCTCCATGAATGAGGGCGACGTTTCATGCTTGCGGTCTCCTGCCCGGGAGCCCAGCGTGCGGTTCCCAGAAACAAAACGGGGGAAATTCATTGATATCAGGCCAGTGACGGGCAGCAAAGAATCTGGGGTTTTTGGAGCAAACTTCCGTAACCCGCAGAGGTGACCGTTTTGCTTGACCTTCGCGTTTCCCGCCAAAAACAGGCGCCCTGTAGCACTTCGCAACACGCCACGATAAAGAACGCAACGGGAGTCCAGGACAGTAGCGCCGGCATCTTGCCGGCTGTCGTGGCGGCGTCCCGCCGCCACCCTCCGCGGGCGAAAGAATCCTGTAACGAATGGTATTTATGGTGACGACCAGGACTATCGTGGCTTAGGCGCCGCGCGAAACGCCGCCGGATCACCACCGGGAGCGCGGCGCTACTCCTTGGGCGCAGTGATGGTATCGGATGGTCCGCTCAACGTTACGGAACAAGGACTGGTTGTAGTGTCCTTCTTCAACTTCACCAAACCAGAGTTCATCGCTGGCCGGCGTGCTCCTGTGCAATGAAAAATTCTGGCTGAACTTATCGTCTCCTCGCATCGTATAGAGACAAAGGGTTGGTGTGTTTGACTTGGCTTCGGGCCCAGCCTAACATCGGAGAATTCTCTTCCAGGAGCTTTCTTCCCCATGATCGGGCAGACCGTCTCGCACTATCGCGTGCTCTCGCAGCTGGGCGGCGGCGGCATGGGGGTAGTGTACGAAGCCGAGGACTTGAACCTCGGACGCCGGGTCGCCCTCAAGTTCCTGCCTCCAGAGACGGAGAAAGACCCAAGCGCACTCGACCGCTTTCAGCGAGAAGCCCGGGCCGCGTCCGCGCTCAATCATTCCAACATCTGCACTATCTACGAGATCGGAGAGGATCAAGGCCGGCACTTCATCGCCATGGAACTGCTCGAGGGCGAGACTCTAAAGAACACGATTCACGGTCAGCCCTTGGAACTGGATCGCCTACTCGATCTCGGAATTCAGATCGCCGACGCGCTTGACGCCGCCCATGCCAAGGGCATCATCCATCGCGACATCAAGCCCGCCAACATCTTCGTCACCCGTCGGCACCAGGCCAAGATCCTTGATTTCGGTCTCGCCAAGCGCACCGTACAACATTCCGTGATGACCGCGGTTACGCTCGGTTCAGCGGCCACCGTGGACGAGCCTTTCTTGACCAGCCCCGGATCAACAGTCGGTACGGTGGCTTACATGTCGCCCGAGCAGGCCCGCGGCAAGGAACTCGATGCCCGCAGCGACCTGTTCTCTTTCGGTGCGGTCCTCTACGAAATGGCCACCGGCGCTATTCCCTTTCGCGGAGACACCTCGGCGGTGATCTTCGACGCCATTCTGAACCGGCCTCCCACACCTCCGATCCGGCTTAACCCCGATGTCCCTCCGCAGCTCGAAGAGGTGTTGAACAAGCTGCTCGAAAAAGACCGCGAACTCCGTTATCAGAGCGCTGCCGAAGTGCGCTCCGATCTGAAACGCCTGAAGCGCGACTCCGAGTCCGGAACGATTCTCGCTGCTTCGGGATCATCCGCGTCCAACCGGCACCCAGCGCCCCAGGCGCGCAAACTGCCCGCCTGGCTGATCCCGGTTGTGGTAGTCGCGCTGGTCGTGGCTGGACTCGGTTTCGTCTTTATCAAGCGCGGCCGCGCCCTCACCGAAAAAGATTCCATCTTGATCACCGATTTCGTGAACACCACCGCCGACCCAGTCTTCGACGGCACGCTTAAGAAAGCTCTCGCGGTCGATCTAGGACAATCTCCTTACCTGAACGTGTTTCCCGAGCAGAAGGCCCGCCAGACATTGCAGTTCATGGGGCGCAATCCGGATGACCGCATCACCACCGACGTCGGACGCGAAATCTGTCTGCGGGACGGCATCAAGGCGCTGCTTACAGGTTCGATCGCCAGCCTGGGCAGCGACTACGCCATCACCCTCGAGGCGGTGCACGTCAGCACCGGTGAAACCCTTGCGCGCCAACAAATCCAGGCCAACCGGAAGGAAGACGTGCTGAACGCCCTGCACCGCGCCGCCACCGAACTGCGCGGTCAGCTCGGCGAATCCCTGGCGTCGGTTCAGAAATACGACATGCCGCTTTCCCAGGCGACGACCTCCTCCCTCGACGCGCTCAAAGCGTTGAGCATGGGAGATAACAAGCACAACATGGGCGACGAAATGGGCGCCCTTCCCCACTACCAGCGTGCGGTCGAACTCGACCCCATGTTTGCCATGGCGTACGCGCGCCTGGGCGCCGTTTACAACAACATGCAGCAAACCCAGCTGTCCGAGACCAATCGGCAGAAAGCTTTCGAACTGCGGGATCGCGCCAGTGAACGCGAAAAACTCTACATCACTTCGCATTACTATGCGGACGGCGGTCAACTCGACAAGGGCATTACCGCCCTGGAACTCTATCAGCAGACGTATCCGCGGGACGCCATCCCGTTCATCAACCTGGCGAACGTCTACAACGGGCTTGGCCAGTTTGACAAGGCTCTTCCGATGGCCAAGCACGCGGTGGAACTGGCTCCCGATGGGTTGAGCGCCTATGAGAACCTCGCCCTCGCCTACGTTGGTCTGAACCGAATCGACGAAGCGCGCGCCACGCTGAATAGCGGGGAACATCTAAAACCCGGCGGCGTCAGCCTCATGATCGCCTACCTCGATTGGGCACAAGGCAAGGACTCGGAGATCGAGAAGAGCCTGCAAACCGCTGGCTCCACGCCCGAGGGAGAGGTCGGCGTGTTGAATTTCCGCGCCAGCATAGCCGCTTCCCGCGGACAAGTTCGCTTGGCCCGCGATTTCGGCCGCAAAACCCAGGAAGCTCTCGACCGTCTCCACCTCCAGGGACGCGCTGATGTGGAAGTTCAACTCGCCGGCTTCGAGGCGATTATCGGCAATCCCAAAGAGGCCCTCAGTCGCGTCAATGAAGGTACGCGCACCTCCCGGACACTTAACGTGCTCTGGGGTGCGGGCGTCGCCCTGGCCGCGGTGGGCCAGGACCAAAAGGCCTTGAGTTTCGTGACTGAAATCCAGCGCTCGCGCCCGAACGACACCATTGCCCAAAATGTGGCCGTGCCCATGATTCAGGCCGTAGTCAGCATGAATCCATCAGGCTCCGCCAAGCCCGCGCCTGAAAAAGCCATTGATCTGCTCAATACCTCCGCCCTTTACATGCGCTCCAGTTCGGGAGTTCTCTACGCGCGGGGTCTGGCTTACAAACAGGCAGGCCGCTACGAAGAGGCGGCGCAGGACTTCCAAAAAATTCTTGACTGGAAACCCCTGCACGGCCCCGACTACATGGCGCCCGCAGCTCAGTTGGAGTTAGGCCGCGTCTACCAGAGGCAAGGCGACAGCGCCAAAGCCCGCATCGCCTATCAGAACTTCCTCGCCATGTGGAAAGACGCTGACCCCGACGTTCCCCTGCTGCTCCAAGCCAAAGCGGAGTACGCGAAACTGCAGTAGGGACTCCTGGGGTAGAGGCCTCCAAACTAAGACTTCGCCTCTAGAAAATGCGCCTGCTAACGCGTTCTGGCGGTATACTTCCCGCGCAGCTACATTAGGTGCGTCCTAGGTCATCAGTCGTTCAGGCCCACCGCACATATTCCAAGAAAGCGAGAGAGCAAATACATGAAGAGAATCATTTCTTTTCTCCTGGTGATCTTTGTGACGATCAACCTCAGCCTTGCTGAAGAGACGGCTTTTCGCGGCGTGAAGGTTGCGGACGCGAAGGGGAAACAGTCCGATGCTAGTTTGATCTTCAGTGACACCAACAAGAACGTCGTAGTGCGTGTCGCCGACCGTGACTTCGTAACCATGCCCTACGATCAGATTGACAAGTTCTCCTACGAGTACACCAAGAAGCACCGGATCACGCAGGGCGCCATTGTGATGGTGGCCTCGTTGGGGGCCGGCGCTATAGTTATGCTGACAAAGTCCAAGAGCCATTGGCTCTATATCGACTTTCACGAGCAGAACGCTCCGAAAACTTTAGTCCTCCGCATGGATAAGAAGGAATACAAAAACATCTTCGAAGCGGTAAAGGCGCACACTGGCAAAGAGGTGCAGTTCCTGGGAGAGGATAAAGCGAAGAAAGAAAAGAACAAGGACCACGACAAGGATAGTAAGTAGCGGATGTAGTACACCCAAGGGAGTCCCACGATGCTGGCAGAGACGGCCAAGTTTACAAACTGTCAGAACCGTCGCCCTACTGTAGTTCCTCGCGGGCCTCAGCCCGCGAGGAAACTGGTGTCAGGACTCCTGGCATCCTTTAGAAGTTAAACCCGATCTGCGCCGTAACTGCCCGCGGCGTCACATAGTGCGTCCCGCTGAAGGTCGACAGGAAGTTATAGAGCGCTGTTTTGTTGGTAAGGTTGACGGCGGTAAGCGTAAGACTCCATTTGTAACGGTCGCCTTTGAACAGGTTGTCGTCGCCCACCGCAACATCAAACAGGTGACGTGGCGCGATGCGCGGCGGGTTATGGTCGTCGCTTGCTGTGCCCGGCGCGGGTATGGTGATCAGTGTCGATCCGTAGGTCGCCGGGTCGGCACAAGTGGTGAGAGGCGTGGAAAGTGTCGGACGCTGATTCCCGCAGAACAATCCGGCCTGCAGCTGTTGATCCGCGGAGAGGACAGTTAAGTCCACCGGCCCTCCATCAGAGACCGGCACTGCTCCCGCCACCAGACCGCTGTCATATCTCCAGTTGAAGCCGACCCAAGGCCCGCGTGTCCAGGGTTGATACTGCAAGTGCGTAGTCTGGTTGAACTTCTCATCATGGTCGATGCGGAAGGGTCCTCCACTCTGACCCACCGTCACTCCCAACCCCCCGATTTGCGGCGGGAAAAAGCGCGCCGCGACGCTGGAAAAAACCATGAGCGCGCTGAAACCATGAATATTCGGGACGCTCACGCGGCCCGCGAATCCAGGAATCTTGGAGTTGTTCCAGGCAATAGGGAAGAAGATTGGTGTATTCCCCAGGATGCTGAAGTCGTAGGCGCTGTGCGTGTACTTCCAGATGTACTCGCCAGAGAAGACGAGATATTTCCCGAATGCCTGTTGCAGCCCGGCGTGGAATTCGTTGCGCCACCCGGGACTGAACGCCGCCGGCACACATGGCACCAGGCCCGCGATCACCGGAGAATTGCAGCCAGTCGCGGAAAGCACCAGGTTCTCATTGAAGGGCGTCTCCAGTACGCGCGCGTACGAAACGCGCAGCACCGTGCTGCTCTTCTTGATGTTGTAGGCGACACCCAGGCGAGGCTGCACCTCCCGATGCACCGCGAGACCGTTATAGAGGTCGCCCCGCAAACCGAGATTGACAGACCAGTTGCCTTTTGAAATTTGGTCCTGGGCGTAGAGGGCGAGTTGCTTTACATCCGTGTGGCCTCGGAAATGAAAAATACCTCCGCCCCGCGTCAGGTCGAACGGAATCAGGTCGGTGCAAGGGGAGTCGATGGCCGTCCCCGTTTGCGGATCAAAACATGGGTTGCCCCCCGCATCCGTGAGTGATGGAAGCAGATTGGGATCGACAATCCCGAGATGATCGTTCTCTGTAAGGAAGGTCTGCTGATACGTCGCTCCCACCTTGATGTTGTGGATGCCCTTCACATATGAAATATCCGAACGAACACCCACGTTGGCCAGTGTTCGATCCTGAGCTACCGTCTCCTGCTGAATCGGGCTGAGGTCAGCCAGAGGATTAGCGCTCGGGTAATAGTTGTACTGGTCGCGCCTCGCGAAGCCGCCTAGCGTGAACACCGTATTGTTATTGAGGACTCGCGTCCACGAAGGCGCAATGTTGAAAGTCTTGATCTGCGAACGCTGGTCCGCCGATCCGACCTGGTCGCCGTTCTGGTCGATGACATTCAGGTTGTCGAATGAATTCGGGTTCTGAAACCAGGAACGCGTAAAGCCCAGATTCAGGTGGAGAGAGTCTGCTTTGGATACCTGGTAGTCCACGCGGTCGAATATGTTCTGCTGATTGCCTTTGGCGTGGAACACGACGAACTCGGGCGGATCCAGAAACCGGCCGCTGTTCAATCCGCTGAGGGAGACGAAGTTTCCCCACTTGGGGCCTCCGTAACCGAGGTTAAGTGCGCTTGTCACTGTTCCAAAGCTGCCGTAGGAAGCCGTGACGCTGCCCTTGGGCGTGGTCAAGCCTTGCCCGGAGCGGGTCGTCACATTGATCACCACGCTCGTCTTCTCTCCATATTCGGCCGGCGGCGCCCCTGAGATGACCTCCATCGATTCGATCGAATCGAGGGGGATCTGGTTCGAGAAGACCTTGCTTTGCTGGTCCGTGATGGGCTGGCCGTCGACCATGAACGAGTTTTGGGCGTGATCGCCCATGCCATGGAACAGCCCGTTCGAATCCGCTGCAATTCCAGGAGAGGCGAGTGTCACCAGCGAACTGACCGATGACGACGCGCTTTCGAGCGGCAACTTGTTGAACAGCTCACGGTCCACATCGGTGTGGAACGTGGAAGTATTTTCCAGCAGGTCTTCCCCAGCCGCTTCCACCGTGACGCTTTCCGAGGAGCCCGTCACCGTCAATCCAATGTTCAGGCTGACCGGAACAATCGACCGAACATCAACGTCCTGCGTATATGAACCGAAGCCCTTTGCCGTAACGGTCAAATGATAGGGATTGAACGGCACATTCGAGATACTGAACCTTCCGCCGGTATCCGTGGTCGCGCTGCGGGAAAAACCGCTGACGGGGTTGTGCATCTCCACCGTCGCACCGACGACAACTGCGCCCGATGGGTCCACGACCGTACCCGTCACCATTGAGTTTCCTGTTGACTGCGCGTTCGCGGTGACAACGCTTAGCACCAGGCAGGCGGCCGCGATAGCCGCCACCAGCAACTTCTTATAAGAAAACAGCATGATTTCCTCCAATAAAGAATGCGGAGCGATTCCAATCCGGATCGCAGTTCAGAAAATATTTCTCAGGATGGGCGCTGAATCAGACCGCAGGTGGAGGACGGACAAAGTTGGTGAAGACGGGCCGGAAGACCACGAACGTTTCCCGAGTAAAGTGCGCCATCGCGACTGGCTTGGCCATCGGCGACACGCTGACGGTCGCAGTCGCCGGGCCCATACTCGGCGCCGAGCAGATCGAGCAGAAGTGGTGAGATGTCTGGGAATTAATCGGATGCGAGTGGACCGCCTGCACGGTTCCCATGGCACAGACCAGCGCCATGCACAACACACACAGCGCTTGGAAGATCCCACTCCGCTTTGCAGGCACCTGCATCATGCTGGTCTGTGATTCGAGTCTAATCTATGTCTTGGACGGTCGTCCAGTTACTTGGGGGAGCCGGTGGGGCTGATTCTCTTGAGCCCTCCTTTTAAGATTTGCCTTACTATCACGGGATTCCCTGCAGCGTCCCCAATCCATATCGGCATCGAACGCAAAGGCTGACGCCACTTCCGGGCCAGAACCAAGCTAAGCACTTTGACCAGGCGCACTGTTCCCCGACAATCGCAAAAAGTACCACCTGTGTCACATTCGTTACCGCGCCATCTTCGTTAAGTTTTTTTGCCAGCTACGCTGCCGAGTTTGGTATTGCGGGCTCAGACCCAGGGGAGAAGTATCTATGTCGGGGCAAGTGATCTTGTATTTCGAGGACCAGGCGGACGCTCTGCGCTTCGCCCTAGCCGCAGGCTCGGTAATGGCGGGCGACGGATCTCGCGCCACCAACGATCTCGTGCAGAAAGCCGCGCGAGTCACCCGCATCCGGCTCAACGCCACCAACACCGGAAAAACCAGGCAGTCCAATCCCGAACGCGTGGCGTGAGGCATTAACCTCCGGGCCGACTTCATCGGGATTGCACGTGGAATGCTCGGTCGTCACACTGAGCGCCGCGAACGCGGGACTTATCCTTTGAGGAACTCTCTCCCGGCCTTCTCCCCGGCGACCCCTCAGTGTGTCTGCACCACCGGCAGTTCGACAAAACTTGCCTGTCCGGCAGCATGGTAGAGGCGTTGCACCGCCTTCTGGTAATCCCCCGACTTGGCCCAGAAGATATTCGGCACGAAGGTTTGCGGATTGCGGTCGTAGAGCGGAAACCAGCTCGACTGGACCTGCACCATGATGCGGTGCCCCGGCAGAAAAACGTGATTCGCCGTAGGTAAGGCGAAGCAGTAAAGCAGCGGTTTGCCCGGCGCAATGGGCTTCGCCGTCTCCAGGCTCTCGCGATAGCGGCCGCGAAAGATGTCGCCGGAAACCATCAGCTGATAGCCGCCCATCCCCGGCTGCCCCGCTACTTCGTCGGGATAGACGTCGATCACCTTGACGACCCAGTCAGAATCCGTGCCGCTGGTGGATGCGACGAGATTGGCGACCGGTTCGCCGCTGATCTTCACCGGCGCGGTCAAAACGTCGGAGACAAACGCCAGGACATCCGGCCGGCCCGACGCCTCCCGCTGATCGTCCACCAGCCATTCCGACCAACTCCTGCCGGTCCCATAGCCGACGGGTTGAATCGGGCGCGCGCGAAAGGGTACGGGCTTGGCGGGATCCGAGACATATTCCTCGAACGCCGTATCACCAGATTTTGGTGACGCAAAGCTCAGCTTCAGACCAGCATTGAGATACAGCGGCGTTGGCCGAACCGTGCAGCCGCTCGCGCACCCCGCGGGCCACGCTGGCAGGCGCCGCCAGGTGTTAGTCCCGGTTTCAAATGCCGAGACGGCAGGGACGTCGGCCTTGGGCGCGCCGTCCTTCAGATATTGGTCCAGGAATGGCCGCAGAATCTCCCGGCGGAAGTAGAGTCCGGTATCGCTGTTGAACTTGAGCGCGCCGAGCGTGCTGCCGTCTCCAATCTCCTGACCATGATGCCAGGGGCCCATCACCAGAAACACCTTGTCGTTGCCGGTGTCTTTCGGCTTGATCGCTTTGTAAACGGCAATCGCGCCGTAAATGTCTTCCTGATCCCAAAGGCTGTCCACCAGCATGACCGGCACTTTCAAGAGCTGAGCGGCCAGGATCTTGTCCATCGCCTGGTCGCGCCAGAAGGCGTCGTAGCTCGGATGCTCCAGAATCTTCCGCCAGAATCCGACCTGCTCGAGCCCGTGGTTCCGCCCCAGTTCGCCTGCGGATCCTGACTCCATGTACAAATCGTAGTCGTCAAAATGGTTGGTCCACCACTTGGCGTCGTTGGCGCGAGTCGCTTCCTGTTCGTAGATGTAAGGCATGTTCTGCTGCCGGAAGGCGCCGTTGTGGAACCAGTCGTCACCCATCCAGCCGTCCACCATGGGATTCATCGGCACCGCCACCTTAAGCGCCGGATGCGGATTCACCAGCGCCATCAAAGGCAGAAATCCGTCATACGAAATGCCGAGGATGCCGACCTTGCCATTGCTCTCCGGGACGTTCTTCACCAGCCAATCAATCGTGTCATAGGTGTCGGTGGAGTGATCGACAGGCGTCGGGTTTTGCGGCCCGTGCAGGGGACGCGTCATCACGTAATCGCCCTCGGAGTCGTATTTGCCGCGGATATCCTGGACCACGCGAATGTAGCCGCCTTCGACGATCACTTCAGTGGCATTGTCGTAGCCGCTCAAGATGGGCCCAAGATGAGCGCTGGCGGCGTGGCTGGTGAGGTCGTCAGCCTTGTAGGGCGTGCGCGTAAACAGGATCGGCGCGCCCTTGGCACCCTTCGGCACCAGAATAACCGTATGCAGCTTCACGCCGTCGCGCATGGGGATCATCACGTCCCGCCGGATGTAATCAAAGCTCGCGGCCGCAGTCTCGAATTTGGCAGGCGTTTCACTCGGATAGGCCGGATACTGCGGTGGCTGCGCCGTCTGGGCTACCGACGGTTCGACGAACATCATCGCGCCGACCACCAGCGCAAGTAGGGGAAGCGTGAGAGCGCGGTCGATGGGCAAATCAACTCGGAGTTCTCTAAGCAGGGTCATAGGAGTTTTCAGCTGACAAGGCGCAGGAATTGATAAGGCGCACAAATTATAGTCGTATGGGCCGAAGTGTTTTGCACATTTCTCAACGCCCCAGCAGGCTCCTGTCCGAATGTCCAGCCCCGGAGGGGCGACCTAGACTAGCCCAGCGCTTCAGCGCTGGGAAAAGTGGAAGGAAGGATTCAAGTCCCGGCGGGACGACCGAGTTCTCACTCACATTTCAGCGGTGCATTACGTGGGTGGAGCAGCGCTTCAGCGCTGCATTACGGGCCTGTTTTGTACGGCGGCTTCAGCCACCAGGGGTCAACACCCTACCCGCTAAGCGCGCTCGGAAAGCGCGTCTGAAAGTCCAGCACCCCGACCCACTCCGGCGTAATCGTGATCTTCATCATGCGGGGCATCATCGTCCGTACCTGCTGCATCCACGCCTGGCCTTGCTCTGGACCGAAGTAACGTTCGGCCGCCGCCGCGTATTCCGGCACGATTCCCTCGACTGCCTCCAGGCGCGCTGTCCCGCGCACCAGCAGCACCTTATGCGGAAAAGCGTTGTCGTCAATCGTCAACGCCACCTTCGGATTCTTCGCCAGCGCTTTCAACTTGGGCGCTTTCGGTGGAGTTGCCATCACAAACTCCCGTCCATTCCAATGAAACCAGATCGGAACGACCCTCGGCGTTCCGTCCGTCGCGATATACGCCAGCCGGGCGGGAATTTTCGATTGCAGCAGTTCCTGAGAAACAGGATCTTGCAGGAGTTCGAGGTCTCCTTGCTTGACTGGCATGGATTCGCTCCTTCACTCGCGAGAAATGCGGTTTCGGATGATCGACCGCGTCGCGCGTGACGAATTGTACGGCATCGATGGCTTAGATCGCCGGGAATACCAAGCGGCCTTTCCTCCTGCGTGGACTGCCGCGGAAAAAACTTGCCCCCTTGGGGGCGCGTCAGATAACTCCTGCCACTTGCGGGCGAAGTCGCAGTCGGCGAAGATCTTGGTTGTGAGTGTAATCGGGATATTTCGCCAATTGACTGCGGGCA
>Ga0209701_10000412_pt1 | contig 24568 bp, 28 predicted proteins | sample CZO8metaG_4_FD_188356 | JGI IMG/M metagenome (GOLD analysis project Ga0209701, IMG submission 188356) | Vadose zone soil microbial communities from the Eel River Critical Zone Observatory, Northern California, USA - CZOApr15con2H3.8 metaG... | ecosystem: Environmental > Terrestrial > Soil >... | reverse complement strand
TCAATTGCCTCGGAGCCCGTCACGTGCTGTTCCATCACCAGAGAATGCCAGGTCGTGACCGCCGTGGCATGAATGAGGGCAGCGGTGAGCACCTGCCGCCTCCGCCCACGTACATTCCACCCTTCCAGCAGCACACCTGGCATGGCCCTCAGGACGCTGGCTCGCCCTGGCAGGGAGAGCAGCTCCGGTCGCATGAGAGTTCGGTCTCGCATGATGACCATGAGGCCCGCCCCGGCGTCGCGGTAGTAGGCATAGAGCTCGTTCAGGGCGAGCCGCAGACGAGCTTCCGGGTCGGCGACCCGCCGCCATTTGTCGGGCTCCGGAGGTGGCCAATTCTCGAACGAGTGGCTCGTGCAGGCGCGGAATAGCGACAGCTCGTCTGGAAAGTGTCGATAGAAAGTCCTCCGGGTCACCCCGGCCTTTTCGGCGATAGCTGCGTCGGACGTATGTGCCGGCCCGACCGTGTGATGAAGCGCCACTGCGGCGTCGACGATTCGCTCGCGGGTTGCGTCCTGGCTCTCCGCCCGGCGTTTGAGGACGTATTTCCTGGCGATTTCAGGGATCTCCAGTGTGACTTGATTGTTGACAGACCTGAGGTCAGGGACTATTGTCAGGATACAGCGGTGGATCGCGAATATGGAGACAGTCGATATGAAGGTTCTGGAGAGCCGGTTGCTGGTCGTTGGCCCAGGTGAAGGCAAGTCGGTGAGCCTGGGAGCGTTGGGCGTGGACTTCAAGATCTGGGGGCACGAGACCGGTGGCCGCTTCGCCATCGTCGAGCACCCCATCCAAGCGCGATGCCTGGTCCCGCCGCACACGCACTCGATGGAGGATGAGCTGTCCTATGTCCTGGAAGGTCGCGTCGGTGTGCGAGTAGGGGACGACGTGGCGGAGGCCGGACCTGGCACCTACATCTACAAGCCGTGCGGTATCCCTCACACGTTCTGGAATCCGACGGACCAGCCAGCCCGATTGCTGGAAATCATCTGCAAAGCAGGATTCGAGAACTATTTCGTTGAAATTTCCGAACTTTTCGCGACCGGAGCGAAGCCGGGTGGTCCGGAGCACGAGGAGATCGCGGCCCGGTACCACGAGAGTCACTTCATGGACTGGGTGTCTGAGCTCAAGGCTCGCTACGGGCTGAAGCTTCTTGGTGAGTCGTAGCCCGCGCTGAGAGACGCTAAAAGGTTCACCCGCGCTCGCCCGGCTGGCCACAAGCCCACACCCGGATGGAACCGAACACCACCGACCCGGCGCTCAGATCGAGATCATGCAGCCGTCGATCACCGTGAACCGGTTCGCGTTATGTGAGCTGCGGCCCACCACGTAACAAGATTTGTTACGTTTTTTATGTCGTCGGCTCGTTGGCACGTTCGTTCTCCTACCTCGAAGCAGTGCGGCCCGACCAAGCAGCGCGTAGCGGTTTGATGACGTTCCGCCAGGATGGTAGCGTGGGCGGTGGGAGCTGGAGGGGATGGCCAAACCGCTTAACGAGCTAAAGCGCGATCTAGCTGGGCCTCTGGTGCGAAGGACCTCCGCGAGCCGCATTCCTGATCCCAGCAACGGCTCAGTCTCGCCCGGGCTCAGGCGGGTCGGGATGAGATCGACGCGGTGAGTTCTCCCGTCAGCATCGGCGTCCTCGGGGCGGTTGGCGGCACACCGCTGATCGAGTTGCGCAAAGTCGTGGCTCCGGGATCAGCCCGGGTGCTTGCGAAGCTCGAGTGGGCGAATCCGACCGGTAGCATGAAGGATCGCATGGCCGTGGCCGTGATCGCGGCCGCGGAGGCTCGCGGGGACCTGGCGGCCGGCGACACGGTCGTTGAGTACACCGCCGGAACAACCGGGATCTCGCTTGCCTTTGTCTGTGCCGCAAAGGGGTACCGATTTCACGCCGTTTTCTCCGATGCATTCAGTCACGAGAAGCGGGCAACGATGGAGGCGTTCGGGGCGACGGTCGAGGATGTGCCAAGCGATCGGGCACGGATCACCGAGCAGCTGATCAAGGCGATGATCGCCCGCGCCGGCGAACTGAGCAAGCAGCCTGGGCACTGGTGGTGTGACCAGCTCAACAACCGCGACGCCATTACGGGCTACCTCGCGCTTGGCGACGAACTCTGGGAGCAGTCGGACCGGCGTGTCGACGCTTTCGTGCAGGCGGTCGGCACCGCTCACTCCATTCACGGCGCAGCGCGCTCCCTTCGCGCGCATTACGCGGCGCTTAAGGTCATCGCCGTCGAGCCAGCTGAGTCTGCCGTCCTTTCGGGTAAGCCAACCGGCTCGCATCGGATCGAGGGAATCGGGATTGGCTTTATCCCACCTCTCTGGGAACCGGACGAGGTTGACGCGATCGAGCAGGTCAGAACTGAGGAGGCGATGGCGATGAGCCGGCGACTTGCCCGCGAGGAAGCCATCTTTGCAGGCGCCTCATCCGGGGCAAACGTCGTTGCCGCACTGCGGGTTGCCGAGCGGCTCGGACCCGACACGACTGTAGTTACCCTGATCGTCGACTCTGGCCTTCGGTACCTCAGCACCGACCTCTACCGGCGCTAACCTGGCCGGGACGTAGGTGCCGGCCAGGACGGCGTCCGTGCAGGGCGATCTCCGGGCCGTCGAGTTTGGTTAATTGGTTTGACCGCTGTAAGTCTGGGTCCACGAAACTTCTCCTCCGTCAACGGCTCAGTGCCGGCCGATGTCGGGGACCACCCAACAGCTCGGAGCCGAGGCGAGAGGCGTTGGGATTGCTCCTGGCCGCTCGAGCCCTATGCGAGCCGATAACTGAATTCAACGCGGTGCTTGGTACCAGGGGCGACAAACCCCGTCTCCCGCTCCATCTCGCTTCGCTCGATGTCGGTCATTCGACCAGTTGGGTCCGAATGGTGCGATCCATCGCCCGGCACGCGACCATCTATGCCCGAATCGTCTCCACGTGGCGTAACAATGTCAGCGACACTAATCGTGGGGCAGGTGGGAATCGCCGTCCAGCTCCAGCACCCGAGCCTCCCAATAGCCGAGGCGCTGCCGAAACCTCTCGGCCTGCGCGACCACGACGGGGACGTTTGTGAGCTCGACCTCGCGGCGGCCCTCGTCCGATTGCGTGAGCATCAGCTGGCGGATGCGGGCGAGCACCTTCTCCTCCATCGCCAGGATGTCGATGTAGATCTGCCGCCAGTAGAGCGCTTGCTCGAGCGTCGAGTCTTTTGGAAGGCCCTCGCCATCCATCGCCTGGCTCCAATCGCCACCGCGCCGTGCAGCAGCGATATCAGGCCGCGCGCGCTTCGGCAGAACCTTCTTCATGCCACACAATTACGCGGCCCGGCATAAAAAGATCAGCAACAATGCGACGGCTGCTTGTTACCGGTTCAGCCGACGCGGAGCACCAGCGAGTAGCCCCGGCCTGGCTTGTTGACCAGGTCAACCGGAATTGCGAGATCGGCCAGGATCTTCCGGAGTCGGCGGACGTAGTTGCGAACCTCCTCGGGGAACAGGGCCGGGTCGGCCCAAGCCTGGCCGAGGATCTGAGTCGTGGTGAAGTACCGGTGGGGATGGTCGACGAGGAACTGAAGGAGCTGGAACTCGCGCTTGGTCAGAGCCACCTCCCGACCCTTGTGCCGGACCATGCGACCTGCTGGATCCAGCCACAAGCCCTGGAGCTCCCAAAGTCGGCGGTACCAGAGATCCAGGCGGTCCTGGTAGCCATGCATCTGGGTCTCGATGATCTCGAGGTCGATGGCCGCGGCCTGCCGTGCGGGAGGCTTCAGGTTGGCGATGTCGCGCTGGACTCGGCCGAGAATCCCGCGCTTGAACTCGAGGAGATCGGCATAGATGCTCATCCAGTGGCGGGCGTCTTCCCAGCGAGAAGTTCCAAGGTCCTCGCCTTCGAGCGGTTGAGAGGGTCGCCGGGGGTCAGTCGGCCGCGCGCCGCTCACAAAAGAAGGCGGGTCACGTGGTTGCGGGGGGTAGCGTGATCCGGACCGTCGTCCCCGACCCGAGCGTGCTCTGGATGTCGATCGTGCCTCCATGCGCCGTGACGATGTCGTGCGTGATCGCCAGTCCCAGCCCCGAACCGGTCGACCCGGGACCCTTGACGAACCGCTGAAACACCCGGGGCAGGATCTCTGGTGAGATGCCCTCCCCGGTGTCCTGCACCGTGATTGCGATCTGGTCGCCGACCGCGTGCACCTCGATCCGAATCGACCCTCCCGCGTGGGTGTGGCGGATTGCATTGGAGACCACATTGGCGAGGGCGCTGCGGATGCGGGCTGGATCGACGTCGACCATCGGGACGGTCGAGTCGATCGCCGACGCCATGCTCACGCCGAATGCCTCGCTCTGCGTCTCGAATGACGCGAGCACGTCCTGCACCAGCGCGCCCGGCTCCACGTGCTCTCGGTTGAGCACCAGGCTGCCCGCCTCGGTGAGCACGAGCGTGCGCAGATCTTCGACCAGAACCTCGAGCGTGTGCGTCGCATCGAGGATCGGCATCACGTGGTCTGCGTCTCCGACGTAAACGCCGTCAGCGATCGCTTCCGCCTGCCCGCGGATGACCGACAGCGGCGTGCGCAACTCGTGCGCAACGTCGGCGAGGAAGCTGCGGCGCTGCTCGTCGCTGGCCTTGAGCCGCGCGGACATCGCATTGAAGGCACGCGCGACGGAGCTCAGCTCACGCGGGCCGTTTTCGGGCACGTGGGCCGAGTAGTCACCCTTCTCGATCCTGCCCGCCGCGTCGATCAGGTTGTCCATCGGCTGCGAGAAGCGCCGGATCCCACGCTGGGCCACGACCGCGGCAAGGCCCATGAGCAGAAACGTCGTCACGAGGATGACCACGGCCGCGCCCGGGCGGAACGCGGTCGGACCCAGCAGCAAGCTCAGTAACGTCCCCACCAGGGCCGTCACGAGCCCGCCGGCCACGGCCACCAGCGCAATCACGCCCAGGATCAAGCAGCCCATCCGCCAGAAGAAAGGCAGGCCTCCACGGCGCCAACGGCGCGGTGGCGGCCAGGGCTGGTTCTCCGGCCACCAGGGCGGCCGGCGGCGGGGAGGCGGTCCCCATGCGGTCTTCATCTGTCGGCAGGCTCGGCGAAACGGTAACCGACTCCGAACACGGTCAGCACGAATTGCGGCCTGCCCGGCCGGGGCTCGATCTTGCGCCTGATGTTCTTGATATGCGCGTCGATGGCCCGCTCGTAGGATTCGAAGGCCACGCCCTTCACGGCATCCAGCAGCTGGGCGCGGGTGAAGATGCGGCCAGGCTGCCTGGTCATGGTGGCGAGGATCTGAAACTCGGTCTTGGTGAGGTCCACGCGTCGACCGGCGATTCGCACCTCCATGCGCGGGACGTCGAGCTCCACGTCGGAGCCGACCCGGATCACGTCCGCCGGCTTGCGCACACCCTCGGCCCGCCTCAGCACCGCGCGCACGCGGGCGACGAGCTCCTTGGGGCTGAACGGCTTGGTCATGTAGTCGTCGGCGCCGAGCTCGAGGCCGACCAGCTTGTCCGACTCCTCGGTGCGAGCGGTCAGCATGATGATCGGCACCTCTCCGTCGCGGCGGAGGGCGCGCGTCACGTCGAGGCCGTCGAGCTTGGGCAGGCCGAGGTCGAGGATGACCAGGTCCGGGCGGCCCGTGCGCGCGGTGCGGAGGGCGGTCGGACCGTCAGAAGCCACGAGCACGGTGAACCCACCGTGCTCGAGGTAGTCGCGAACCAGCCGGACGATTTGTGGCTCGTCTTCCACGACCAGGATGGTCGGCACCGCCTCCATCGTAGGGATCGGAACAGCACCGAGGGCACACCGCCCCCGGTGCCGCTTTGTTCCTTTTAAGTCAGACGGTCTTCGTGTCTGAAGGTGGCGCGGGCGCAGGCTCGCCGTGCGCACGCTTGTGCCACTCCTGCATCCGCTCATCGATCGCGGGCGGGATGCCGCCTCCGTAACGGTGACCGCCGTACCCGCCTTTGCCCCAGCCGCCATATCCCCAGCCGCGGCCGAACCGCGCGATGCGGAACAGCACGAACAGCAGGAACAGGAAGAACAGGAACCCAAAGATCCCGAACCCGTCGAAGTGCGGACCGTAGTAGTAGTACGGCGCTGCCGCCGCCACTCCATCCGACACGTGCGTCGCCGCACCTTCCGACCAGCCCGCCTGATATGCGATGACGCCGACAATCGCGAGCAGGATGCCCGTCAGCGTCACCCACAGAAAACCGATACCGCGTCTCATTACCGTCACTCCTTTGTTCACGAGAGGTTTGATGCTTTTCATCTTTCCCGGGAGTTGTGAACGAGGTGTGAAGTGGCGACGTGCGTGGCGTGGAGATTGTCAGAAACCCGAGTTGTCGAGCTCCACGAGCTCCGCAGAGCGCGTCCACAGGCCGCGCTGGGCTTCGGGCTCCAGCGTGGATTTCGGCGCATCGATGCGCCGGTCCCCCTTGTACAGCCAGCCGCTCGTGCTCTCGAAAGCGGGCGAGGTGGCGAGCTGGGCGAGGTCCTCGGCCGCACGATCCGGCCGCCGCGACACCAGCCGTGAGAACAGCCGGATCGGCCTCGACGCCTCTCGCATCAGGTCTGACCTCACCAGGCCTGGGTGGTAGGCGTAGGCGCGCACCTCCCATCTCTTGGCGCGCCGCGCCAGCTCGAACGTGAACATGAGGTTCGCGGCCTTGGTGGCCCCGAACGTTCGCAGCGCGCGGAACTGATCCCTGGACGTCAGCTGATCCATGTCGACGCGCGTCGAGGATGGCGCCGCGACGGTGATCACGCGACCCTTGCCCGCCAGCCGATCGCGCAGCAGGTTGGTCAACAGGAATGGGCCGAGGTGGTTGGTGGCGAACATCAGCTCGAAGCCGTCCTCGGTCTCCTGATACTCGGACGTGTACACCGCTGCAGTGTTGATGAGCGCGTCCACGTGTGCGACGGTGCGCGAAATCTGGCGCGCCGCCGCTCGCACCGAAGCCATCGACGCCAGGTCGACCTCCACGCTGGAGACGCGGTTGTCGCGATCCAGGGCCGTCACGATCGAGTCCAGGCGATCCGACGGCCGGTTCAGCAGCAGGAGACGCGCCCCACGCCGGGCGAGCAGAGCCGCAGTCGCAGAGCCGATCGCGCCGGTCGCGCCGGTGATGACGATGATCGGGTGCAGCCCTGCCATCAGCTCAGTGTCGATGCATCAAGCTGGGCGTGGCAAGCCATGGGGCCTCTGATCGATGCACACCGCGGGGAATGTGGTGTTCCAGGACTGCCGGCAGCCGACCGCTACAACCGCGCGATCGCAATGGGCGTTGATTTTGTCGAGATCGACGTCCGCCGGACAGCGGACGGTGCCTACGTCAACTTTCACGACCACCGCATTCCTTCTGGCGGCGCCTTGCGAAACCTGACGTATGCCGCGCTGAAGGACGAGCTGGGCGACGACCTCCTGACGGTCGAGGAGCTCATGGAGATCGTCGACGGCAGGAGCGGGCTCCACGTCGACGTCAAGGAGGCCGGATACGAGGCCGAGATCGTCCCCATCATCCAGGCCGGCTGCGGGCACAGCGACGTGGTCTTCACGGGGGGTGACGGTTCGATTCGCGCGATCAAGGAACGCTTCCCCACCGTACGCGCGGGCCTGACCTTGGGGGACGACCTGGACGGTGCGCCGCCCTGGCGCTCCCTGCGGGTGCGGCTGAGCGAGCTGTTTCCTGGCGTGCGTCTGCGGCGTTGCCAGGCGGATTTCGCCGCGGCTCACGAGCGCCTGGCTCGACTTCGCGTGCTCGACCACTGCGCTCGCGCACACATGCCAGCATGGGTGTGGACGGTCGACGAAGAGCCGGACGTTGCCCGGTTCATGCGCGATCCACGGGTTGCCGTCCTCATCACAAATCGCCCCGACATCGCGATGCGGATCAGGAAAGCTTGATGTCCGTCTGGCAGCAGACGAAGCCGAAGTCCGGCGACCAGCGGAGCACGAGAGGCGGCGCCGTCGTGCTCGCCCTGAAGCAGACGGTCAGCGGCCCATAAGTGGCGCCGTGGTTGAACTCGTGGCGGGTCCAACGCGGACAGGCGGGAGCCTCGAAGATCGGAGTTGACGGGTTGCGCTGAGAATCGATCAGCGTCAGGTCCTCGGGGGACGCATGGGTGGAATTGCTCGAGTTTCGGTACGTGACCTGCATCGTGACGAGGGAGCCCTGCACGTCGACATTGGTGACCCACAAGGTGTAGCCGTGCAGGTTTGCGCATGGCGCGGGCGTGCACCCGAGGGCGGGCTGCGGGCTGCTGACCGTTGGCGACTGGAACGGCACTTGCAGCGACTGGTAAGCGAGCACGGCCACCGTCGCCACCACCGCCAGCCCGGCGCCGACCGTTCCGTACGCGAGCAGCCGGCGGGTCGCCTTCTGGCTTATGCGACCGCCTCGACGCGTTCGTCAGCCAGGACCTTGCCGTCCTTGAGCCGGATCCGCCTGCGGGCGTGAGCCGCCACGTCGAGGTCGTGCGTGACGACCATGATCGTGACCTGGTCCTGTCTGTTCAAGCGCTGAAGCAGCGCCACCAGCTGCTCGGCCGTTTCGGTGTCGACAGCGCCAGTGGGCTCGTCGAGGAGGATGAGCGAAGGCCGGTTGATCATCGAGCGTGCGATGGCAACCCGCTGCTGCTGGCCGCCGGAAAGCTCCGTGGGCCGGTGCTTGATGCGATCTGTGAGCTCCACCCGCTCGAGAAGCTCCAGCGCACGCTCGCGGCCGCCAACCTTGTTCTTGGTGTAACGGAGCGGCAGCATCACGTTTTCGAGCACGTTGAGTCCGGCCAGTAGGTTGTACTCCTGGAAAACGAAGCCGACCCTCTCGGCCCGCATGTGGGCGAGGTCCGCGTCGCCCAGCTTCGTGGTGTCGACGTCGTCGATGATCAGCCGCCCGGAGGTGGGGCGGAGCAGCAGGCCGATCAGGTCGAGCATCGTCGTCTTGCCGCTGCCCGACCGGCCGACGACGGCCACGAACTCGCCTTTGTCGATGTCGAGGGTGACACCGTCCAGGGCGCGGATGATCTCGCTGCCGCGCTTGTAGTGCTTGCGCAGGTTGTCGAGCCTCACATTGGCCATTAGTGGTCCACCCGGGAAACCGCTCGCCAATTCATCGGCCTAGTCGGCCGGGCTGCGCTGATGCCTGCGTCGCCTCCTGCGCGCGCTCGGTCACGCATCTACGCGATGCGCTCCCTCGCGTGCTCGTCGTCTCCTTGGCACCGGCCACCGAGGCCGCGCCTTGTCGAGCTCATTCCCGTGCGGACCACTTATTCGTTCCTCAGGGCGGTGACCGGGTCGAGCCTGGCAGCCCGGAAGGCAGGCAGGATGCCGGCCACCGCTCCCAGCGCGACGGCGAAGCCCAGGGCGAACACGGTCAGCCGGACGGTGAGCAGAAACAGTGTCGATGTGCCAGGCGCGGTGGTGGCGTTGGCGATGATAGTGATCAGGGCGCCGATGCCATACCCGACGAGCCCTCCTATCAAGCCGATCAATGTCGCCTCGATCAGGAACTCGCCCATGATGTTGAGGGTCGTTGCGCCGACCGCCTTCTTCAGGCCGATCTCTCGCACGCGCTCCGCCACCGCCATGAACATGGTGTTGACCACCGAAAGGCCGCCGATCACCAGCGCCAGGAGCGCTGCCGCGGTTGTGATCGCGGTGAAGATCGCGCCGCCCGACTTGAAGCTGTTGACGATGACACTCGGCCGGGTCGCCTTGACTCCGGTCACAAGGGCGTTGATGCGATCGGCGATCGCGTCCAGGTCGCTGATCGAAGATCCAGGCTTGCCGTAGACGTCGATCGCTTCCGTGATCTGCGAAACGTCGATCTGGCCCCGGATGGCGATGGGGAGGCTGTCCTTGAGCAGCATCTGGCCGTCGACGGTGTTGATGTACGCAAATGTGTCGGGTGCTGTGAGGGTCGGGTTCAGGATGCCCACGACCGTGAACGTGTGGTTGATGAAATCAGGCTTCGCGTCGGCGGGCCTCACCGGGAGGTCGATGGTGTCCCCGACGTTCTTCTTGAACTCCTTGTCGATCGTGGAGCCCAGGACGACCTGGCCAGTGGAGTTGACATCGATCTGGTGTCCCCGCGCGATGCTCGTTTTCAAAGCGGCCCAGTCGTTCTCGGCCGGGTCGCCCGCGATTATCAAATCGGGGAACCCGAAGCTCACCGCCTGGACGGCGCCGGGCTTGGCGGAGAACGTGTAGCTCGGGAATGCAGTTGCCACTCCCTGCACCTGCTTGATCTCGTCGATCTTCGAGATCGGCAGCAGCGAGGCCGATTGACCGTCGGGAGGTCCAACCTGAACGTTGGAGCTGAAATACTTGACGCCACCATCGAGCAGGGTGTTGAAGTTCTCCGCTATCGCCCCCATGGTGGTCAGGGCGAGGACGCCGATGACGATGCCCGAGATGGTGAGGACGCTGCGCAGCTTGCGCCGCGCGATGTTGCGAAGAATTTCCATGCGGTCAACGAGAATACCTCAGCCTGGCCTCCCCGCCATGCGGGGAGGTCGACTCCGCGCGCGGAGCGCGCGCGGTCGGGTGGGGAGATTCGAGCTTCTATACAATCCGGCCATGAGGGGTTCGGGTGTCCAGCCTGGTGCTCAGGGGATTCGCCCTGGGCTTTGCCGTCGCGGCTGCGCCTGGCCCGATCTTCTTCCTCTGCCTTAGACGCGCCCTCGTCAAAGGCTGGCTCAACGGGTTCGTCTCTGGTCTCGGCGTCGCGACTGCCGACGGCTTCTACGCAGCTGTGGCCACAATCGGCGTAGGCGCGATCACCATCGCCATCGCCGGTGAGCGCCGCTGGTTGGCGCTCGCCGGCGGCGCCCTCCTGGTCGCGCTTGGGGTGCGGATCGTCTTCGACAGACCAAGGGCGGCGCAAGCGCCGTCCGCAGGCTCAGCAGGGAATGGCGCCGGCCTGGCCTGGGCGTACCTCTCGACGTTTGGCTTGACCATCACCAACCCCGCGACCATCTTCTCGTTCGCGGCGCTGGCGGCCACGTTGGGGGTCGGCCTGAGCGGCGGCTACCTGCGCCCCACGCTGCTGGTGGCAGGGGTGTTGCTCGGATCGGCCACCTGGTGGGTGCTGCTGGCGGCGGTGGCGGCGGGTCTTCGTGCGCGGATCACCCCGCGCATCATTCGCGTGGTCAGCACAATGAGCGGGGTGGCGATCGCCGGCCTCGGCCTGGCCGCACTCGTATCCTCGCTCAGTACGTCAAAGTGACGAGAACGCAAATGGGCTATCCGATTCACATCGTCGACGTATTCACGGATCGAGCGCTGGCCGGCAACCAGCTGGCGGTGGTGCTCGACGCCGGCGATATCGACCCGGACGTCATGCAGCGCGTGGCGCGTGAGATGAACTTCTCCGAGACGACGTTCGTGATGCCGCCGTCCCAGGCAGGACACGCCGCCCGCGTCAGAATCTTCACGCCGGGAACCGAGCTGCCCTTTGCGGGACACCCGACGGTCGGGACCGCATGGGTGCTGGCGACGCAGGGTTTGGTCCCTGGGGGAGCGGCTGAGTTCACCCTCGAGGAGGGCGTTGGCCCCGTGGCCGTGCGTGGCGAGCAGGGTCCGACCGGCCTCACTTTCTGGATGACCCACCCACCGGTCGTCTTCGGCGAGGTCATTACGGATCGACGGCGCATCGCGACGGGTCTGGGGCTCGACCAGACCGACCTCGTGGCTGATGTTCCACTGCAAGTCGCCAGTACGGGGCTTGATTTTCTATATGTCGCGCTGACGGACAAGCGCGCAGTCGACGCCGCGGTCTCCGACAGAGCCCGCCTTCGCGAGGCGTTTGCTGGGCGCGCACCGCTGGCGGTGTTCTTGTTTGCTGCTGCCGGTGCGAACCGGTTGTACAGCCGGATGTTCGCTCCGGATGCGCTCGGAGTCGAAGAGGACCCAGCCACCGGATCGGGCAGCGGTCCCCTTGGCGCCTTCGCAGTCAAGTACGGGCTCTTGCCGCACTCGCGGAGTGTGTCGATCACCAGCGAACAGGGAACCAAGATGGGGCGCAAGAGCACCATCCACATCCGGCTCGAATACGGGGCGGACAAAGACATTCCGACCAAGATCGAGGTTGGCGGCGCCGTGATGCCGGTTGTTACCGGCATGTTGGTTGGCGCGGAGCGTTGATCGTCGACAGCTACAGGTTCCTGCCACGCAGCTTCCGGCCCATATACGAGGGGCGCGGTCCGTTCCCGGGCGAGGAGTCGCCGGTGTGGGCGCCATTTGCAAAGCGGTTGGGCGCATCGCGCATCGCGCTGCTAACCTCTGCCGGCCTCTACCTCAAGTCGTCCCAGCCTCCCTTCGATGTCGCGCGTGAGCAGGACAACCCAGAGTGGGGCGATCCGTCATGGCGCTCCATCCCCGCCGGCGCGGACCCGGCCGACATCGCGGTGGCGCACCTGCACATCAACGACCAGGACATCAGGGCCGACCCTGAGATTGTCCTGCCCGCGCGCTTGCTCGAGCAGCTCGCGTCAGAAGGCGTTGTCGGGAGCGCGACCTCGGAGCACCTGTCGGTGATGGGCTACCAGGACCGGAGCCTGGAGGGATGGCGCCAGGAAACGCTTCCAAAGCTGATCAAGTGGCTTGGCCACCAGCAGGCGGACGGCGTGATCCTCGCCCCGGCTTGACCTGACTGCTGCTCGAACGTGCCCGTGCTGGCACGATGGATTGAAGCGGCCGGGACACCGACCGTGGTCGTCACGATGATGCCGGCCGTCGCCGAGGAGCGGCGGGCGCCGCGCATCGTCGGCGTCGAGTTCCCGTTCGGGCACGCTTTTGGCATGCCTGGCGACAAATCCATGCAGCGCCGCATACTGGAGCCGGCGCTCAGGGTCCTGGCCGGCGCCACCGCTTTCGGGACCCGCGTCGACATCGACATCGAGTGGCCGGTCCCGCTCCGCGAGGCCTACAAGGCGTGGCAGCCGAAGGAGCCGAGCCCGATCGTCAGGAAGTTTTTGGAGACTCGGGGTTGAGCTTGATCGACGCCGAGTTGATGCAGTAGCGCAGGCCGGTCGGGTCTGGTCCGTCGTCGAAGACGTGGCCCAGATGACCGCCGCAGTTGGCGCAGGTGACCTCGGTCCTGGTCATGAAAAGGCTGCGGTCGACATGCTCCTCGACGGGGGCTCCTTCCGCCGGAGAGTAGAAGCTCGGCCAGCCGCAGTGGGCGTCGAACTTGGTCTCGGACTCGAAGAGCTTCTCACCGCAACCCGCGCAGAGGTAAGCGCCGGGCGTCTTGGTGTCCCAGTACTCACCGGTGAACGGCCGCTCCGTGCCCTTCTCGCGAAGGACGTGGAACTGCATCGGGGTCAGGTCGCGCTTCCATTCCGCTTCGGTCTTCTTCGTCTTCTGGCTCACGGACATATTCTTACCCAGTCATCGCTACAAGCAAGCATGTCCAGAGCCGCCTGAAGAAAGAGATCGTGATCTGGCTGGCGACCGCCAACCCCGATGGCAGGCCGCTGGTCGTTCCGGTGTGGTTCCTGTTCGAGGACGACACGTTTCTCATTTACTCGGTCCCGGGTCAGAAGGTCCGCAACATCGACCGCAACCCCCTGGTTTCGCTGCACCTCAATGCGACTCCCGAAGGCGGGGACGTGGTTCGCCTCGAGGGCACCGCGCGGCTGCCCAAGCGGCAGCCTCCCGCCTTTAAGGTGCCCGCATACATGCGCAAATACGCTTCCTTCATCAAGAGCTACGGCATGACGCCGGAGAGCTTCTCAGCTGACTACCGCCACGCGATTCGCATCCGCGCGACCAAGTTTCACGGAGGCGCCTAGCAATGAATCATCCCCAGCGTTTCGGGCTCAAGCTCTCGGGCCAGGACACGACCATCGACGCACTGCGCACCGTGTGGCGGATCGCCGACGAGGGCGGCTTCGACCATGTCTGGGACTTCGACCACCTTGCCTCGATCGGCGACGGTGGTCCGGATCGGACTATCTACGAAGGCTGGACCCTGCAGGCGGCAATGGCCGAAGCCACGAAGCGCGTGCGGCTCGGGTGCCTTGTCACCGGCAACACCTATCGCCACCCGGTTGTTCTGGCCAAGATGGCCGTCACCGTCGACCACCTTTCTGCCGGCCGGCTCGAGTTCGGCATTGGGGCGGCGTGGGCGGGGATCGAGCACAGCATGTACGGCATCGAAGGCCTTGAGCACCGGGTCGGGCGATTGAGCGAATCGCTGCAGGTGATCAAGTCCTTGTGGACGCAGGAGCGCACCAACTTCGAGGGCCGCTACTACAAGCTGACGGACGCCATCGCCAACCCCAAGCCGCATCAGAAGCCCCACCCGCCGATCTGGATCGGGGCTTCCGGCGCCACGACTCTGCGGCTGGTCGCGCGCCACGCCGACGTATGGAACATCGCCGCTGGGGATCCCGATCGAGTCGGTGAGCTGACGTCGATGCTGGTCGATGCTTGTAGCGCTGTCGGCCGCGACCCTTCGGAAATCCGGCACTCGCTTCAGTTTGGTTGGGATGGCGTCGATCGCCAGGAGCTGGTGGATCTCTGCGGGCGGTACCTCGAGCTGGGCGTCACCGAGCAGGTCGTCTACCTGCGCGGCAACGACCCGGTTGGGCTCGCGGAAAAGATCGCTGAGGCGCTGCCGGACCTGCGCAAACTCCAGAGCGCTGCGACAATGACCGCTGATTCAGGTCACAACTAAGGAGGCAGCCATGGCCGACAGCGTCTATCGCGTGACCGAGCTGGTCGGGACCAGCAGCACTTCCTGGGAGGCGGCCGCCAAGAGCGCGATCGAGACCGCCTCCAAGTCGCTGCGTGACCTACGCGTGGCCGAGGTCGTGCGTCAGGACGTGACCATCGAGGACGGCAAGGTCGCCAGCTACCGGGTCAGGCTGAACGTCTCCTTCAAGTACGAGGGCTCCCCGGCCAAGGGCAAAGCCCGCCGCTAGTTATCAACTTGGGGCCGGGCCGCCGGGGCCCGGCCTCGTCCTATCTACGGTGCAGTTGCCGCCTGGATCTGGCAGCCCGCGACCTTCATCTCTTCCAGGGCCTGCAGGCCGGTCTCCGGATTGACGGGCGCGCACAGGTTGACCAGCACCCGGACCGCGAACTCATGCTTGCGGGCGTCGAGCGCCGTGGCCCGGACGCAGTAGTCCGTGGCGAGCCCGCAGATGTCCATGTGGTCGACGCGGGCCTCCCTCAGGACTTCGAGCAGCGGGTGGCCGCGCGCATCCACGGCCTCGAAACCTGAGTAGGCGGGGGTATGCCTGCCCTTGTCGACGACCGTCGAGATGAGCTTCTCCCGGACGAGGTTGAAGATCGGCACGCATAGCGACGCCCCGGGCGTGCCGACGATGCAGTGGGGCGGCCACGTGTTGACGAAGTCGGGGTGGTCGGAGAAATGCCCGGCGGGGTCCTCGTGGTAGTCGCGGGTGGCAACCACGAAGTTGTATTCCTGCTTGAAATGGCGGACGTGCCTCGACACCATGGCCGCCACCTGCTTGCCCCCGGTAACCGGCAAAGCGCCACCTTCGACGAAATCGTTCTGGATGTCGATGACCAGCAGCGCGTTCCTCATCTTCCGTGGCTCACCTCACCTTTATAAGGGTTTGATCGCCGCCCGGCGATCGGTGGAGCGCCGCGGACTATCTTTTGGCCTGGATGTCGGCGTGGCGGAACGGCAGACGCGCCAGCCTTAGGAGCTGGTGCCCGAAGGGGCTTGGAGGTTCAAATCCTCTCGCCGACACCTGGCCTCCCCACTCTGTGCGGAGGTCGTCCCGCTCGCGCAGCGAGCCGGACGGGTGGGGAGTGGCGGGCTACACAAGAGCGCCTACCGCGTTTTGTAGCTAGAGTTCAATCTCGAATGGCATCCGAGCGCCGGAGCAAGAACGGCTCCCGGCCCAAAGCGGACCCGCTAAAAAACGGTCTCGAGGTCGGTGGCTACCGCGTTGTTCGCGAACTGGAGACCGACAGCCTCGGCGTGATCTACGAGGCCGAGCATCCACGCATCCATCGCCGGGTCGCGCTGCGCACAATCGAACCGGCCGTCGCCAGGGAGGTGAGCTTCTCCCGGCGGTTCCTGCTCGAGCTCCGGTCCTATGTGGCGTTGGAGCATCCGGCCATCCCCCGTCTCTACGAGCTGGCCTACGACGGTGACTGCCCCTACCTGGTGACGGAGATGATCTCTGGCAAGACCCTCGATGAGGTGCTCGGCGCCGGCGTCCGTTATGACGCGCTCGGCGTGATCGGCCTGCTTCGGCCGATCGCGAGCGCCCTCGACTATGCCCATTCCCGGGCGACGGTGCATCGCGACGTCAAGCCGGCGAACATTCTCCTCGCCAACGACGGTCGCACCATGCTGACCGGGTTCGGCCTGGGCACGGTGGCTTCGTTCAACACCGGTCCCAGCGCGGGAGGCCCCGTCGCGCCCGACTACGTAGCGCCCGAACGGCTGGTGGGCCGCGAAGTGGACGGGCGAGCCGACGTATATTCGCTCGCCGCGGTCATCTTCGAGGCCGTGACCGGGCGCAGGCCCTTTTCCTCGAAGAGCTGGATCGAGACACTGAGCCGGCGCCTGTACGAGCCGCCGCCCACCGTCCACGACGTGGCGCCTGACCTCCCCGCCCAGTTCGCATCGGTCCTCCAGCAGGCGATGGACCGTGACCCCGGCCGGCGGCCGGCGACGGCGGGCGAATTGCTCGACCGCCTCGAAGACGCCCTCAACCACCCCCGCTCCGGCGCCGAGCCGAGCAACTGGCTGCGCCCGGCGATGCGCCGCGGGAGCATCGGGCTCAGCGCGCTGCTCGTGCTGCTGGTCGGGGTCGCCGAGACCGCCTGGCTGCTGGACGGGGCCGGCCTGTCGCTGCTGGTGAAGTTCACCCACCAGGTCTTCGGCCGCTAGGTTCGTCCCCGCTATGCGGCGGTCGCCCGCCCGTCGATGATCACGACCCCGTTGCATGTGAACAGCCGGTCGACGATGAACCCGACATTGATGCTCGAAGGATCCTGACCTACCACTGAGCCGATCTGCGACATGATCTGCTCGGCGGGGACGTTGAAGCCGAAGGCGGTCGCGCCGACGGCGATGACCTCGAGCCCATTCCCGCGCCTCAGCAGGACGACGGTCCCGGTCCAGCCGGCGCCATCGAAGGTGCCGCTGGCGGCGATGATCGCGCCCGCCAGCGAATCGCCGACGACCGTGAGGTTGAGATTGGAGATGCCCGAGACCATGATGTTGCTTGCCAGGTCCTGCGACGTCAGGCCGCGACGCACGGCCCCATTCCGATCGATGTTGGCGCTTGCGCACGGCTCCAGGGCCGCCACGCTGACGAAAGGCGTCTCGCCGTTGGCCCCGAGCCCGCTGACCCCGATGACCAGGATCGTGTAAATACCGGCCGGCCCGTTGTTGACCGTGACCACGACCGGTGAATCGCCCTGCTTGGTGTAGAGCTGCCCGTCGGGGGCCTTCACCTGCAGCTTCATGAGGCTTCCCGGATAGCCCAGTGCGGCTTTGACGAGCCCGCCACCGGCGAAGCTGTAGGTGAACTGTTGTGTCTCTCCGTTGTGAATCGGAGGTCCGATGTAGTCCTGCTCCGTGCCGGGGGTGGTGCCCTGGCTCGCCTGGTCGGACGCGGAGAGCTCCGCCCCGAACGGGTCGTCTGGTTCGGGCACGATAGGACCGGCCGGTCCGACGTTGCCGGCCGCATCGGCAGTGGCCTGCTGCGGAGCCACAAGGTGCACGTGGTTCTTGCCGTCGAAATCCATCTGACCCTCGAACAGCTTCACGAGCATCGTGCCGTCGGCCTTGATGTAAACCTCGAACTTGGTGCCGCGGACCGTGGCGGTGGCGGACTGGCCCGAAACCTTGAACGTCGCGCCGCCCACCAGGTGCTGGACGTTGGTGAACGTGCGTCCGAGCTTCTGGAGGATCGACGCGTCATGGAGGTTCCCGTCTTTCGCGAAGTGGGCAGAGGTCAGCGTGAACTCGGTGTTGCTCGCAAGGCGGGTCAGCGTCCCATCCGGCAGCTGGATGGAAGCGCGGCCTTTGGCGTCCGTTTTGACGCCGTCGCCGGGCTGCACGATCGCGCCCGAGACCGCCGTAGCGTAGTCGCCACCGTTGTGGGCGACCGACGTGGTCGGCAGGAACACGGTCAGGGTCGCGACCGCGTTGGTGGAGGCGGACGCGGCCACGTTGAGCCAGTACACCAAGCCCGCCACGACCAGCAGGATCACAACCAGCGCGACGATCCACCGGAGGCCGCGGCGGCGCCTGACGACCGGTTTGGCAGCTACCGCGGGCATGGCCGCAAAAGATAGCCCTTTGGACACCGAACCGCGTCCACACAGCGTCCAACGGCTGCGGCCGGGCTAACTGGCGGCCTCGGGTGGCCCCCCCGAGCTCCACCAGGTGGTCTAGCGGTGGCCCTCGATCACCATGATGCCGCCGCCGGGGCCGTTGCACGAATACACGCGGTCGACGACGAAGTCGACCGCGACGCCCGATTCGCCGGTCGCCGACGGGAGCCTCGACACGATCTGGGTCGTGACGTTCACGCCGCGGACGGTCAGCTGGGTCAGCACCACGCCGAGGTTGGGCGTCGCGGCGTAAAAGTCGATCGTCCAGGAGATCGGGGTGCCGCCCAGGTCGGAGTAGTAGTAGATGCGGGCCGAGTTCGGGGAGATGCCCTGCACCTGGAGGGTGATGCCGGTCGCGCCCGCCTGCGACAGCGACTGGGCGATCTGCGCGTTGCTCAAGGTCTGGCGAACCACCCCTCCGGTGTCGACGTTGCCTTCCACGCACGCGGCGTTGGTGGCGAACGAGACCGCGAAGGGCTCGCCGCCGGGGACGTCGATGGCATGGACGATGGCGCGATAGCGTCCCGGCGGCCCGCTCAAATTGCCCTGGACCGGTGATTTGCCGTTTCGGGATGCGTGCTCGACGCCGGCCGGATCGATGATCGAGAGGGTCATGAAGCTCCCCGGGTAGCACAGCGCGACGCTGAGGGTGCCACCCGGCGAGTCATAGTCGGCCTCTGCGGTCTGACCCGTGGCCAGGCTGTCGCCGGTGGTGGTCTGCGCAGTACCGGCGCTTGTGCCCGTGGCAACCGCCCCCGCGCATTGCGCGGCCAGGGGATACGGGTCCTGGGGGTCGGGTCGGATCGGTCGAGGGCTGGACAGCTTGCCGTTGGCATCGGCGTCTACCTCCTGTCCGGTCGCAAGCGTGATGGTGGTGGCGCCGGCGACCTTGACCGACCCTTCGAACACCTTGATCAGGTTGGTCCCGTCTGTCCGCACGTACACCTCGAACTGGGTGCCGCGCACCTCGGCGCTGACCGAGTGGCCCCCGACGTGGAAGCTGGCGCCGCCGACGAGGTGCTGGACGTTGCTGAGCGTGCGGCCGACCTTCTGGGCCACGCTCGCCGACTGCAGCGCGCCGTCCTTGTTCAGCTGCGCGGCGGTGACGGTGACGATCGTATCGGGCGACATGCGTACGAACGACCCGTCGGGAAACTGGATCGCCGCGTGCCCGGTGCGCCCGGTGCACACGGAGCTCCCCGCCGTGAGCGGCTCACCCGGGATCGCGGCCCGGGAGCAGGAGTCGTTGCGGCCGACCTCGACGGGCGCGTTGTAGACCACCAGGGCCGCCGGCGAGGGAACTCCTGCCTGGGCCTGGACGACGAGGAAATACCAACCGCCGCCGACCAGCAGCAACACGACCACGGCGAACACCCCGAGGCAGCCGAGACAGCCGACCCCGCAGCCGGCGCACCCGCTCTTCTTCGCCGGTGGTGGCGTGAAGATCGGAGCGGTCGGGGTCGGTGGTGGCTGCAGGACCGCCATTGGTCCCGGACTTTAGCTCGTTGCCGTCGAGAAATCGACCACCAGGCGCGCCGGGTTTGCGAGCGTGAACGTCCGCAGGCAGGCCGGGTGGTCCAGGCCCAGGGCCCAAGTCACGGAGCCCTCGAAGTCCTGCGTCAGGCGCGCCTCCTTCACAACCGGGAAGTCGCTGTGAGTGATGTCGGTCGGCCCGCTGTAGGTCAACGCCTCAGTCGCCGAGTGGACGGTCACCACCGCCCCGGCTGTCCCGCTCAGGGTGATCGTCTGCCCGGTGGCGCCCATTGGAAACGTCGGCCTGGCCTGTCGCTTGACCGTGTACGTGGGCACGGCATCGTCGAACTGGATCACGAAGCGGTCGTAGTCGACCTGCCGTCCGACCCGCACATCGGTGACGTGGGCGACGCCCGTAATGCCGCCTCCCGAGTCGGCGCACGCGAAGGCGGGGATGTTGGTGACGGGGGGAGTCGGCGGAGTGACCGGCGGCTGGGAGAAGCGAGGGCCTGAGGCCACCTGGTCAGGAGTCGGGGATGAGGTGGCGTCGGCGGCCGGGCTTGGCGTTGGGCCGCCCTGGGCGCAGGCCGCCAGGACCAGGCAGAGCGCGGCGGCAACGGTGAGTCGCACCGGCGAATGATATTGTCGAGCCTCCCCTACGTGGGCGGAACCAGGCCGCGCCGAGGTGGCGGAACAGGCAGACGCGTCGGTCTCAAAAACCGATGAGGGCAACCTCGTGCGGGTTCGACTCCCGCTCTCGGCACCTTCGGTGTGGCCGCGTATACACCTTCATGGTTGCGCTTGGGGTCAGGGTCCGACCACCTCACGTCGCTGGCGTGAGGCGGCGAACGCCAGGCCGGCGGCGACCAGGTCGAGTGGCGTCCACACGGGCGGGATGAACATGAGGATCGTACCGGCCCCGAGGACTCCGATCGCCAGCAGGACGATGGCGCCTGCCAGCGGCCTGCCCAGCGTGAGGAGGCCGCCGCCCAGCGACCAGGCCGCCACGATTGCGTAGACGAGGAAGAACGGCATGAAGCCCAGGAAGTCGGCAGGCTCGGCGACGGCAACCTTGCATTCCGGTCCTCCCGCGGCGCAGACATTGGTGGCGCCGAAGAACGCCCGCGACAATGCAGTTCCAAACAGCTCCAGGGCCAAATAGGCGGCGGGAGCGGCGGCGAGCGCGGACAGGACCAGTGCGGCTTTGCGCATCACCAGCTTCCCCCTCCGCCGCCTCCGCCGCCTCCGCCCAAGAATCCGCCCCCGCCAAACCCGCTCGAAGAGCCCGATTTCGGCGGAGCGGATGCGATCGCGCTGGAGATGTTGGCGTTCATCGACTGCAGGCTGTTCGCGAGCAGCGCGGCCTGGAAGGGACCCGCGCCCACGTACCAGTTGCTGGTCGCGCTGGTGTCGATACCTTCGAAGGCCTTCGCCGAGAGCCTGACGCAGCCGAACACGATCGCGTAGGGAGGCAGCTGTGTGAAGCTCTCGGCCTTGGCGGCGATCTGCTGGCGATACTTCTCCGCGGTCGTCATATACAGGCGGAAGCCTAGCGTGTGCTGGAGCAGGTCGCGCCCGGCCGCGCTGCGCTGCGGCACGTACCTCGACGCGACCACCATCGTGATGCCGGTCAACACTACAGCCACGCCGGGAAGGCCCCAACCGGACAACTCGCCGAGGACGCGGATCAAGATAGCGCCGGGATGACGACGATGATGCCGAGGACGGCCGGTGAAGGGGCCATCCATGATGGTCGTCGTATTAACCCAGATTGGCCGCGATTGTTATGCCTTCTGTTACGCCGCGATCCTCAACCTATGGGCACCTGAGTTGGCTACCTTGCAACCGGCTGCAGCAGAACCGCTCAGCCAGACCGGCGTTAAGTACGAGCGCGAATACTCGATCCTGAAGCGTCGCATCCAGGAGGCCGGACTCCTCGAGAAGCGCCCCGCGTACTACGCGCTGAGCATCACGACCAACATGGTCCTGCTGGTCTTCTGCCTCGTGGTCCTGTTCACCATCGGAACGGTTTGGGGCCAGGCCCTGGCGGCGGCGGCACTGGGCATCGTCTCCGGGCAGCTCGGCTTTCAGCTGCACGACTCGGGCCATCGCCAGATGTTCGTCTCCAGCTGGAAGAACGCTCTCGTAGGACTTGTCACCGCCGACCTGCTGCTTGGCATGAGCTACGGCTGGTGGGTGCAGAAGCACAATCGCCACCATGGGAACCCGAACGATGTCGACCTCGATCCCGACATCAAGGTCGGCGCCATCGCCTACACGGACGAGCAGGCACAGGCACGTCGCGGGGCCGGCCGCCTGGCCGCGATGTACCAGGCCTACCTCTTCTTCCCGCTGACGACCTTCCTCGCCTGGAGCATGCACGTCACCGGCCTCACCTACCTGGTCAAGGAGCCATCGCGCTACCGGCGCCTGGAGTTTGGCCTCCTGGCCGTGCACGCCGCCGTGTACCTGGGCGCGCTCGTGTACTTCCTCGGACCGTGGTCGGCGCTCCTCGTTGTCCTGATCCACAAGGGCGTCGGGGGGGCCTACCTCGCATCCGTGTTTGCCCCCAACCACAAGGGTATGCCGCAGACCGGCCCCTCCAGCCGTCTCGACTTCGTGCGGACCCAGGTGCTGACGGCCCGCAACGTTCGCGGTCATCCCCTCACCGACCTCTGGTACGGCTCGCTCAACTACCAGATCGAGCATCACCTGTTCCCGGGCATGCCGCGAGTGAACATGCGGCGCGCGCAGCCGATCGTCAGGCAGTTCTGCCTCGAGCAGGGGATCGAGTACTACGAGACGTCGTTCCTCGAGTCTTACCGGGAGCTGCTCGGTTTCTTGAACGAGATCGGCGCCCCGCTTCGAGCCGAGCGAATCCGGGTATAGGTTTCTTCAGCAGCCGCTAGCGGCTTTTTGCACGGCCCACGGCGCCCTCTCCGTATAGTGCCTGCTGCCATCCAATGACCCTGACCAACCTTCGGCATGACATACGTAATGTGGCGATCATCGCGCACGTCGACCACGGGAAGACGACGCTGGTCGACGCGCTCCTGAAGCAGAGCCACACCTTCCGCGAGAACCAGGACGTCGGCACGCTCATCATGGACACCAACGACCTCGAGCGCGAGAAGGGCATCACCATCCTCGCCAAGAACACCTCCGTCCGGCATGGGGAGGTGACGATCAACATCATCGACACGCCCGGGCATGCCGACTTCGGGGGCGAGGTCGAGCGGGTGCTCAACATGGCTGACGGCTGCCTCCTGCTGGTCGACGCCGCCGAAGGCCCGATGCCGCAAACGCGGTTCGTGCTGCGCAAGGCTTTCGAGGTGGGGCTGCGCATCGTCGTCGTCATCAACAAGGTCGATCGCAAGAACGCCGACCCGAAAGCTGCGCTGAGCAAGGTCCACGACCTGTTCCTCGAGCTCGCAGAGGACGCCGACCAGCTCGAGGCGCCGGTGATCTATGCCGTGGCCAAAGAGGGTCGGGCCGGCACGGACGCCGACGACCTGGCGCCGGACCTGGAACCGCTGTTCAAGACCATCATCGAGCACATCCCAGCTCCCGTGATCGAGCCGGGAGGCTTCCAGATGCTGGTCGCGAACCGTGCATACGACGACTACACGGGCCCTATGGCGATCGGGCGCATCTCCCGCGGCAGCATCGCACCCGGCGATGCGGTCGCAGTTCTCACCGCCGACGGGCAGGCCCGGCGCGTCAAGGTGGTGCAGACGCTCCTCTATCGAGGCCTCGACCGCGTGGCTGTGGCGACCGCCAGCGCCGGCGACATCGCGGTCCTCACCGGGCTGGACGAAGTTGCCATCGGTGACACCCTGGCCGATCCCGAATCGCCCGATCCGCTGCCGCGCATCGAGATCGACGAGCCGACGGTGAGGATGACCTTCGGCGTCAACACGTCGCCGTTCACCGGCCGCGAGGGCAAGTTCTCGACGACCCGGCAGCTGCGCGCGCGTCTTTACAAGGAGCTCGATGTCAACCTCGGCCTGCACGTCGAGGACACAGACGCCGCCGAGCGATTCCTGGTCAGCGGTCGTGGCGAGCTGCACCTGGCGGTGCTCATCGAGACCATGCGCCGGGAAGGGTATGAGTTCGAGGTCTCCCGCCCGGAGGCGATCGTCAAGAGGATCAACGGCCAGCTCATGGAGCCGGTGGAGCGGCTCACCGTCGACGTCCGCGAGGAGCACCTGGGCGCCGTGACAGAGTCGCTCGGCAAGCGCCGTGGCGAGATGATCGAGATCGTCTACGACTCCAAGGGCGGCGTGCGCCTCGAGTACCTGATCCCCACACGCGGCCTCATCGGCTTCCGGAACGCCTTCCTGACGTTGACCGCCGGCACCGGCCTGATGGGGTCGATCGGTATCGGCTACCGGCCCTGGGCGGGCGACTTCAGGGAGCAGCGAAACGGCGCCCTCACCGCGTCGTCAGCGGGAACCACTCTTGCGTTCGGGCTGGCCGGCGCGCAGGAGCGGGGTACCACCTTCATCGAGCCGGGGGAGGCGGTGTATGAGGGGATGATCGTCGGCATCCAGAAGCGGCCCGGCGACATCCGTGTCAACGTGTGCCGCGAGAAGAAGCAGTCCAACATCCGCTCCTCGACCTCCGACATCTCGGTGCGGCTGACCCCGGCCAGCAAGTTGAGCCTTGAACAGTCGCTGGACTTCCTGGCGGAGGACGAGCTCCTGGAGGTGACTCCGCAGCATCTCCGGCTGCGCAAGCGCCACCTGACGGAGGTCGACCAGTCGCGGGC
>Ga0209701_10000407_pt1 | contig 24666 bp, 22 predicted proteins | sample CZO8metaG_4_FD_188356 | JGI IMG/M metagenome (GOLD analysis project Ga0209701, IMG submission 188356) | Vadose zone soil microbial communities from the Eel River Critical Zone Observatory, Northern California, USA - CZOApr15con2H3.8 metaG... | ecosystem: Environmental > Terrestrial > Soil >... | reverse complement strand
GAGGTGATGAACCTCGCCCAGCTTTTCAAATTGCCGGTGATCTACGTCTGCGAAAACAATCTCTACACCGAATATACGCACTACGCGGAAACGACCGCCGGTGACATCCTGATGCGCGCGACCGCTTTCGGTGTGGAAGCCGCAGCCGTGGATGGACAAGATGTGCGGGCGGTACACAGCATCGCGCAGCGTATGGTCGATCGCGCCCGCAAAGGTGACGGCCCGGCATTTCTGCTATGCAACACCTATCGCTATCACGGCCATCATGTAGGCGACATCAACCGCGAATACTATCGCTCAAAGCAGGAAGAGCAGCTCTGGAAAACGCAGCGCGATCCAATCCTTAATCTGCGGAATTGGTTGATCGACCAAAGACTTGCCGACGCCGGCACCCTCGATCGCTGGCATGATGAATTGGAATCCGAAATGAAGAAGGCGATGGAGTTCGCGATCGCCACGCCCTATCCGAGCCCCGATCAAGTGGAGCAGGACGTCTATGCCTGAAACCGCCGATCGCGAGCTGACTTTCGCGCAGGCGATCCGTGAAGCCCTGGCCGAGGAGATGCGTCGTGACGCGACGGTCTGCATCATGGGCGAAGACGTAGCCGAGGCGGGTACTCCGTTTAAAGTGCTCGCCGGTCTGGTGGAAGAATTCGGCAAAGACCGAGTGTTGGATACCCCGATCTCCGAGGCTGGCTTCACCGGACTTGCAGTGGGAGCGGCCATGACGGGCCTGCGTCCAGTCGTGGACATCATGTTTGGCGATTTCATCACCTTGACGATGGACCAGATGGTGAACCAGGCTGCGAAGGTCCACTACATGTCCGGCGGAAAGTGGAAAGTTCCCATGGTCATGCGCACTACGCTGGGAGCCACGCGCCGTTCTGCCGCCCAGCACTCGCAATCGCTACACGCATGGTTCTGTCATGTCCCTGGATTGAAGGTAGTCTTGCCCTCGACGCCCTACGACGCCAAGGGACTACTCAAGGCAGCGATTCGCGACGAGAATCCTGTCGTATTCTTCGAAGACAAGATGATGTACAAACTCAAAGGCGCGGTGCCAGCGGAGGAATACACTGTCCCGCTGGGCGTGGCCGACGTGAAACGGGTCGGTGAGGACATTACGCTGGTCGCAACCAGCAGCATGGTGCAGGTGGCTCTCGGAGCGGCGACGCTGCTCGCAGAGATCGGCATCAGCGCGGAAGTGGTCGACCCGCGCACCATGTGGCCGCTGGATGAAACGACTCTGATCGAATCGGTGAAAAAAACATCACGGGCGATCGTGCTTGACGAAGGCTATGAAAGGTACGGCGTCACCGCGGAACTTGCCTCGGTGATTGCGGCGGGCGCATTCTACAATTTGGACGCGCCGGTGAAGCGCATGGGGGCGATGCATGTTCCGATCCCTTTCTCACCGCCCCTGGAAGATGTGACCGTGCCGACGGAGCAGACCGTGTTTGAGGTTGCCCGGGTACTCTGCGGCCGATCCTAGTCACGCTGATTGGAACCCGGTGCGCTGGCGTCTCGCCAGCACGACCGTCGCAATAGCGGCGACGGCAAGGAGAAAAGTTATGGCTCTGCCAACCTATGGAACGATGGCGGTGGATTGGGAAAAGCGGGTAGACTTTGACCGGCTGCGGCGCGAACGCCTGGCCCGCGCAAAGGACCTTCTCACCAAGTCGGAAATGGGAGCGCTGCTTTGCTTCGACATGAACAACGTGCGCTATCTGACCGCGACCCACATTGGCACCTGGGCGCAGGACAAAGCGAATCGCTTTACTCTGCTGCCGCAAAACGACGAGCCGATCCTGTGGGACTTCGGTTCTGCCGCCCGGCATCATCAGCTGCACTGTCCATGGCTGGGAGACCGCTCGCGTCCGGGAATCTCCATGCTGCGCGGCGCGATGACGCCCGAGATGGGACGCGCCGAAGATGTCGCAAAGAAGATTCGCATCGAACTCGAAATGCGTGGACTGCACAAAGAGCCAGTCGGTATTGACATTGTCGAACTACCCGTCCTGTTTGCCTTGCAGAAGGAAGGCATCAAAGTAGTCGATGGACAGGCTCTGATGTCCGAAGCGCGTCTCATCAAGACGCGCGACGAGATCACTCTCCTGAATACCTCCGCGATGATGGTGGACGCCGCCTATGACGAGCTTTACCGTGCCATGAAACCCGGGATGAGCGAGAACCAGGCCGTCGGCCTGGTGAGCAAAGTGCTCTACGACCTGGGTTCGGAGTACGTGGAAGCGGTGAATGCGATTTCCGGGGAGAGGTGCAGTCCACATCCTCATGTGTTTTCCGACCGTGTACTGCGTCCGGGCGATCCGGTGTACTACGACATTCTCCATTCCTACATGGGATACCGGACCTGCTATTACCGTTGTTTCACGATCGGCTATGCTTCGCACGCAATGAACGATGCATACAAGCGGTGTAGAGAGTACCTGGACGCTGCCATCGAACTCGTGCGTCCGGGACGAACCACAGCGGAGATCGCAGCGGTTTGGCCCAAGGCGGAAGAGTTCGGCTTCCCCAACGAAGAATCCTGTTTCGCTCTGCAATATGGCCACGGCATCGGTTTGGCCATCTGGGAAAAACCTGTGATCAGCCGTCTGGTCTCGTTCGATCATCCTTGCGAGATCAGGCCGGGCATGGTGTTCGCGCTGGAAACTTTCTGGCCTTCGACTGACGGCTGGAGCGCGGCCCGTATCGAAGAAGAAATCGTTGTCACTGAAACTGGCCACGAGGTCATCACGCGTTTCCCAGCCGAAGAACTGCTGGTCGCTGGCAGGCACTATTTCACGGTGAACGGACCGCTGCCCGCTATACGGGAGAATGAATCCGAACCCAGCCGGCGCGTGCGCGAATTGATCGAAACCAGTTCCAAGCAAGAACGAGTTGGAGTCGGCGACTAAAAGGCCGAGACCTTTCCCCCGAAAACTATGGCGATTAGCGTGGTCATGCCTGCTCTCGAAATGGCCCAGGAGACTGGCAAGCTGATTTCCTGGCTAAAAAAAGAAGGCGAGACCGTCGCCAAGGGCGAGCCGCTGCTCGAAATCGAAACCGACAAAGCAGTCATGGAAATCGAATCGCCCGGTGAAGGCGTTCTCGCCGGAGTCAAAGCGCAGGCTGGCGCTGAAGTGCCGGTTGGGCAGACCATCGCCTGGATCGTGCGTCCGGGAGAGACTCCACCAGCCGACGAGGCCCCGGCGGCATCAGGAAGAAAGGGGGTGGCCGCGATTTCTGCTTCAGCAGCAACGTCTGCACCAATCCTAGTTCAGACGGCGCCCATGGACATCCGGATTTCTCCGAAGGCGCGCCGTCTTGCCGCCGAGCGGGGTGTGGATCTCGGCCAAGTGCGCGGATCGGGACCTGGAGGTGAGATTCTCGCTTCCGACATTCTCGCCGCTACAGAATCCAGAGCGAGCGCGCCGGCGGTGGTTGATCGCGGAAGCCCGATCTCCCGATTGATGGCGGAGCGCACCACCCAAAGTTGGACCACAGTTCCGCACTTCTTCCTGGTGCGCGAAGTCGATGCTGGAGCCCTGAACGAAATGCGCCAGAAGCTGGCGCCCGAGATTGAAAGATCGCGAGCCGTGAAACTGACGCACACCGACCTGCTGATAGCGCTGGTCGCGCGCGTCCTGTCAAAACATCCGCGAATGACTGCAAGCTGGACCGCCGAAGGAGTGCAGCCAAACACAGATGTAAACGTGGGTGTAGCCATGGCCGTGAACGACGGCGTGGTGGCGCCGGTGATTCACAATGCCCACAAAGTCAGTCTCGGAGAAATTGCCGTCCAGCGACGCGATTTAACCGAGCGCGCCCGTGCCGGCAAACTTCGACCGCAAGATATCGCCGGTGGAACCTTCACCGTCAGCAATCTCGGCATGTTCGGCGTGGACGCCTTCAGCGCGATCATCACACCGCCCCAGGCCGCGATTCTGGCCGTCGGACGGATTGCGGACCGCGTCGTGCCGGTGGACGGCCGCCCCGGAATTCGTCCTATGATGACCTTGACACTTTCGAGCGACCATCGTGTGGTGGACGGCGTCCGGGCAGCCGAATTCCTTCGGGATGTTACAGAGGCAATCGGCAACCCGCAGCAGTGGCTCGCCTAGGTGGCCGCCCTGTACAGAAGCCGGGTCAGGTGACTTTCGCGCACGTGGGGATCGATTTCGTGTAAGTCGCGACAGAAAAGAATAAGATCCCGGCGGATACCGGGACCTTAAGAGCAAAAAGAAATGTTACGACGCGCGACGCTGGCCGCCTTGCTGGTTGTCCTGATCTTCGTCCTGGTCCTGCCGGGAGGGATTCCTCTTTGAAGGATCCTGTTCGTCTTTCTGACGCTGCTCGGGGTTTTGTCCCTGTTGTCCCGATTGTCCAGACTGTTCGTTTGGATTCTTGTTCGGATCGTCTGCCATGGAATGCTCCTTAAGCAACGCGCCCTAACGCGCAATTGCAGAGTTGTGCAGCGGACTTTGGTTGCAGGAATCACTTCTTCAGGTTGTCTGCGGGTTGCGCGCCCAGACCGGTTTCTTTGGCACGAACTGCTAGACGGACTTGCTCAACCCGCAGAGCATTCCCCAGCTGGAATCACAGCCGTCAAGGTCGTGCCCTCTCCAGTTGAGGCCAGTTCAAGCCTGCCTCCCAGTTGCCGCATGCGTTCGTGCATGCCTCGTAGTCCCACTCCTGGGGCGCCCATCCAGTCTTGGCTTGATACGCCGGGCGCAAGGCCTTTTCCCTGATCCTTGATTTCCAGGAGAACCATCTTCTCTTTCGTCCAAAGCCGGATATGCGCAGTTGGGCTGCCAGAGTGGCGGTGAATATTGGTTAGGCTTTCCTGCAGCACGCGGAAGAGCGCCAACTCAGCATCGGGGTGCAGACGGCCGAAGTCATCCCCAATCTCAAACGTGGTTACGATTCCGCTACGCGTCGAGAATCCGTCAAGGTACCAAGGTATCGCCGATTTCAAGCCCATCTCTTCCAACATCGGAGGATAGAGGAGATATGAGATGGTTCGAACCTCTTTAATCCCAATCTCCGCGAGCTCGACGCATTCGGTGACCTTTTTCCGCGCCGCGCCTTCTTGGCCGACGATCGAGGCCAAGGTATCCAGGTTTATCTTCATCGCCGCGAGCGATTGGCCGAGACTATCGTGCAGTTCGCGACCAATCCGCCTGCGCTCCTCGTCCTGGGTGCGAAGCAGGTGCTTGGAAAGTTGCCGGAGTGATTTCTCCGAATCATACAGTCTCCGCTGGGCCTCCCTTCGTTCGGTGATTTCCTGTCGTAGAGCGTCTTGTGCCCGCATCCGCTCCGTGAAATCCCGCGTGACTTTCCCAAACCCAATCAGTTCGCCGGCATCGTCGCGAATGGCCGTGATAATCACACTGGCCCAAAACTTGGAACCGTCCTTGCGGATGCGCCAGCCCTCATCTTCGAATCGTCCTTCCTTGGACGCCACCTCGAGTTCCCACTGAGGTTTGCCATTTTGCAAATCTGCAGGCGGGTAGAAACAGGAAAAATGCTTGCCGATAATCTCTGCGGCCTGGTATCCCTTGATACGTTGTGCGCCGTTGTTCCAACTCACGACATGTCCGTCGGGGTCGAGGATGAAGATTGCGTAGTCCTGTACCGCTTCTACCAACAGACGAAATCGTTCCTCGCTCTGCCGCAACTTGAGCGCGTGCTCGAGTGCCTGAGTCCTTTGCTGAAGGTCCGCGATGGTCCGAAGCCGCTCTTCCATACTGCTCAGTCCCACATAGCTCTCACTGGGAACAACCCCGGAGTGCTGCGCACACATTTTCAGAAATGGCTCGATGTGCCGGTCGTCGTCGAAACCCGTTATGGGGTAGGCACAAAGCAGAGAAAAGTAATGCTTTTTCGCCAGGTTATTCCATAGCTGTTCGAGGCGGAGAGCTTCCTGTGCTTTTCCTTTCGCCCACAATAGAGCGACCAGTTCCCCAAACACCGCGATCCGGGAATCTGGGCAATCGGCAGCCGTTCGAGCTCGCGTCAGGAGGTCGCCAATAATCTCGTTGAAGCGCGTCTCGTCCACCTGGCCGTTCGCCATAATCCGTGGCAGAGTCTCCTCCGCGTCCACCGGAACGTATCGTCCATGGCTGATTGCCGTGGCGGTGTCGAAGCCCCGCGCCCTGAGTCGGGCGCCAAGTCCGTCAAGATGCGCCTTGGTGGCGATGACCACGCCGCCATCGCCCACCGCGATCGCCCCCCCAATGAATCGGCAGAGAACATCCAGAAGCAAACCGTCATCCGAGTACAACTGAACCAGGTGGGTGTCGTGGCCCTGGTTCACGACGGGGGCTTCTTGACCCGGCGTTATTTCAACGCCGGTGGTGGTGGGAAGAGAACTATTCACATGCGGTCCTGTATCGACGGTGGAGAGCTGGTTCATATTCAGTTTCCCTTGCCCACGGATGTTTCATCCTAGGGTATGAAGTATAGAAGATTGTGCGGATCGACGAAGCCGCACGGGGGCATCCAACACCATAGAATCTAACACTTGGAGGGGCTGTCGCAATACAGCAGAACCTGTATTGACGAAATCTATAAAAGTGGATCTCGGTCAGTGAGTCTTTTGTTTGCTGAGTCGCCGTCCTCTTTTTCTCCTGGATCTCGCGATTCAACGACGCTCGCCACGGTTCGCTTTTTCAGCAGCGACTCGCAAGTTGTTAATGCGTGAGATTCCGGCGGCATCGTCTCAGTAGTGGCGGTTGAGAGTGTACAGCGTTCCCTGTATGTACTCTCGGTTCCATCGAGGCTAGAAGTAAAGACCGGGCCCCATGGAGAACGTGCACGACTTCGTCAGTTTCTAGTAAGGTGGTTTTCTGACTGGTCGGTGGCCCAGCCTGTGGAGGCACGCAATTGGCAAATCTTCGCATCCTGATCGCCGATGACCACGAGATAGTGCGCCAAGGCCTTCGCTCCCTTGTCGAATCCCATGCCGGTTGGGAGGTGTGCGGCGAAGCGGTGGATGGGTGGGACTCGGTACATAAGACACGTGCACTGAACCCCGATGTGGTCGCCCTCGACATCGGCATGCCCAACCTCAACGGCCTGGATGCGGCCCGCGAGATCCTCAACGAGAATCCGAAGGCAAAAATTCTTTTCCTGACCATCTACGACACGGAGCAGGCGGTGAAAACCGCAATTCAGGTCGGCGCGAAAGGGTTAATCCTTAAGTCCGACGCAGCACGCGAGCTGGTTAACGCGGTCGAAGCAATTCAAAGGAACTCGAGTTATTTCAGTTCACAGACGAGTCAAGCCGTGTTGCGCCCGGACCTCCGAGGCAACCGCCGATCTGCAGAGAAGGAGACACTCACCCGGCGCGAGAAACAGGTTGTCCAGCTACTCGCGGAAGGGAAGAGCACCAAGGAAGTCGCTTCTGTGCTGAACCTGAGCGTGAAGACAGCGGAAACCCATCGCAGCAACATCATGAGCAAACTTGGACTCCACTCGGTGAGTGAATTGGTCTTGTATGCGGTGCGGAACAATATCGTCCAGGCATTTGCCTCGCCCTCAGCGGGCGAGGGCGCCTCGTCAGATGCTGCCACCGTGGAAGGAACAAACCCGCCCACGGATCCCACGTTGGTATAAACACCCAAATCAGGGGAGGTTGCCTCTCTACCCAATCGCCGCCCATGATCTAAGGCGTCTACGGGATACCAACCTGATGCCGAACCCTGGACACTAACCTCGAATTACGACCCTTATCTCGACGGGCGCGCAGCGCCAGGCTTGTACCCCGAATCCCGTAGAAAAACTGGGGGGCTACGATAGTCCCGACCCCGCAACCATGCAGGGCTAAACACTGACCGCTCTTTTGCATCTCAGTGGTCGTGCACATGAAATTGTCAACACCTCCGCAACGACCGGGGAACGGAGAAACCGAGATCCTTCTTCCTGGCGAGCGGACCAGTAGCGAAGGCAAACCAGTTGGCAATCGCATTCTTCTCTCGCTCCCCGAAAGCGAGTATCAGGCTCTGCGCCCGTTCTTAAGCTTCGTTCAGATGCCGCACCACGCCAGCCTGCACGAGCCGGGCGAAAGGCTTGAGTTTGCGTACTTTCCGAATCGCGGTCTGGTTTCTCTCGTGGTGGCGATGAGAGAAGGAAAGACCGTCGAAGTGGGTGTTGTCGGAAATGAAGGACTGATAGGAACACCAGCCGCTGTGGGCTTGAACAGAAGTCCACACCGCGCGGTTGTGCAGATCGCCGGCGACGGACTCCGGATCCGAACCGATGCCCTCCGAAGCCTGTTGCCGACGACACCGCAGCTTCAGTTCATGGCGAGCCGTCACGCAGTAATCCAGGGTATGCAAGCCGCCCAGTCAGCCGCCTGCAACCGGCTCCACGGGATTGAGCAGCGGCTCGCCCGCTGGTTGCTGATCATGCAGGACCGGATCGACGATGGCCTGCTCCACATCACCCATGATTTCCTGGCGACCATGCTCGGGACTGACCGGCCCAGTGTCAGCCTGGCTGCCGGGATTCTCCAGAGAAAAGAGACGATCGAATATACCCGCGGCGCCGTAAGAGTCCTCAACCGGAAAAAACTCGAGGAATGTGCCTGCGAGTGCTATGGGGTCATCCAGCAGTTCAACGGCGCACTCGGCCTAAAGTAGACTGCGGACTCGCCGTACCATATGTTTTCCAATTGGCCTTACCTCAAGAGCGAATCAAAACTACAGGCTGGACCCGATGGCGAGTTCCTGACAGCGAGCTATCCTGAGCCTTGCAGAAGAATTGCGAAAGCTCGTCTACGCAGGAGGCAACATGCTCTATTGGGCCGCCGTGTTCTTAATCATCGCGCTGGTTGCTGCCTTTCTCGGATTCGCCGGAGTGGCGACAGCCGCCGCTGGAATCGCAAAGATTTTGTTCTATGTATTCCTGGTCATTTTTCTCGTGACCTTGCTCATGGGCGTGGGCCGGCGAGGCACCCGTGTATAAGGCGCAACCCGACCGTTGATGGTGATACCCGATCTCTCCTTGGCGAACACACTCATGGGCGCTCCTTAACCGGAGCGCCCTTTTTTCGTATGTTCAAGAGTCTGGGGGGTTCTCCCGAATCCCGCGTCCATTGCACTGCGATAGAGACGTTCAAGTCCTTACGGAGTCTGTTTCGCTAGGAGTCAATGCGTCCGTTCGTAGAGACGCGGCGTGTCGCGTCTCCGATAGCAGCGGCACCGCCGACCACGCGGGGGAGACGGGGCAAGTCCCGTGCTACAGGTGTTGAAGGTTAAGGGAACCGAAATCGCTAAGAGATCCGGCAGTCCGCCTACCCAGGCTGATGAAACGATCGGTTGAAAAGGAATCCCGGTGGGGCTCCCTGGTGGCTGGGGTCTTGGAGCCCCATCGCGAATTGAGAGTCGCGGCCTGGACAACTATTTGTGGTTCGGGTTCGGCTTGCTGTAGTTGTTGTCTTGTTCTTTGTCCTTATTCTTTCCCTTGTCCATGTTGCAGCTTTCCGAGACCATGTCGAGCTTGGATACCACGAACTGCTGTCCCGCCGATGCCTCGCCGTTCGAGGTGGCCGACATTCCGCTGGACGCTTCCGATCCGTTGGCGAACGTGCCATGAACTGTGACGGTATGGCCTACGTGCGACGCGAAGTCCTGAGAGCCGCTCAGTGCCACATCCTTCCCATGCTTATCCTGCAGCATGTACTTTCCGCCCTCGGATTGGACGCAGCCCTTCAGCTTTTTCTCGCCTTTGGTCTCGGTAGCGGCGCTCTGATTGCCGGAACTGGACATATCGGGAGACGGGGGTGGTGAAGTCTGAGGCTGGGTGGAAGGGTTAGTGCCTTGCGGCGTTGCTTGTGGATTGCCTGGCGTGCTTTGGGCAACCGCAGCCAGTACAAACACCAAGGCAAAGACAGTTGCGATGACAATGTGTTTCATTTCGTATGCTCCTCACTCAGTGATTAGACGAGGGCGTAAAAGACCGTGGGGACTAGGCGCCGAGCGCCGCGCTCGCCTTGCGCGAGAGCAACTCAATCGTTGTGAGCAACTCCTCTCGGGGGGCGGCCTTCGCGCAGATCGCATCCACCCAGTGATGCGCCGTCGGGGGGATGCCCGTGCTGCCCGAGTAGAGGATCACCGGGAGTACCGGATAGCGGTCTTTGATCAACAAAGCCAGCATCCCGCCATCCATCCCGGGCATGTCGTAATCCAAAATCGCCACATCGGGCGCGTTCGACGACACGTGCTCCAAAGCCTCGTCAGGAGATGAGGTTGCCAGGACTTCGAATCCCAAGCTCTCAAACACCGACTTATAGAGCGAAAGCAGCGGTCGAGAATCGTCTACCCACAGCAGCCTGCGGCCTCTCCAGGGCTGGGGTAAAGCCAGATCTGCCCTGTCAATCGCCGGCGATCCACCCAGGGGCATAGCGGGTGGGATTTCTGCGGCAGCAACGGATTGGTGTTGGCGCATGAACGCTCTCTTCGTTCCCGCTACACCTTAGGCCAAGCCCCCTAAAGCGTTCAATGCAGGAAATCCTGTATACCCGCGCAGAAACTGTGGGTAAGACGACAAACCGGTCTGGCGGCCGGGTCCCTGCTCCAGGGCTAGAGACGACCCGTTAACAGCAAAATAACCACGATCAGCACGATCAGTCCGAGCCCGCCGCTCGGGTAGTAACCCCAGCCGCCGCTGTAGGGCCAAGTCGGCAGAGAACCGATCAATAGCAACACCAGGATAATGATCAGAATCGTCGACATGTAAATCCTCCTAACGCCAACTAGCGTATTGGCATAACCGGGAAGTCAGATGCGCGGAGTTCCGCTACAGCTCGTCAGGTCAACTCTGTAGTGCGGAAAGGAATGGCGCTGTAAACGCCACGCAACTAGACATCAAAGACGCGATATGCCACCGACGGCGTTTGCGACTGCAGCAACGTGATCGCGACGTTGTGAACCGGGATTCCAGCCGTGGTTTTCCCGCTCAAACTTCCATGATGCGCATGTCCGTGTACGATCAGATCCGCGCCGTGCCGGTCCACCACTTCGGCCAGTCGTGAACTGCCAAGATAGGGATAGATTTCCGGCGCTTCTCCCGCCACCGTGGCGGCGATCGGCGCATAGTGCAGTACCACCACCCGCTTGGGAGTGCGGAGTTGGGACATAGCTCGCTCCAGCTTTATCGCCTCGTCAATCGAAGCCTTCACAAAGGCCTTAATTTCGGGCTCCCCAAAAGAAGTCAGGACACCACGGCCGAAACCACCAATAAAGCCCTTCGTTCCGGCGAAGCCGACTCCATCCCTTTCATAACCAGTGCCGTCGAGTACCTTGATTCCTTCCGAGGTCATCATGCGGATGAGTTCGGCTTCCTTGCCGCCTTCGTAATCGTGGTTCCCGAGAACCGCAATGGTCGGGATCCTGAGACGCACAAGAACGCTGAGGAGCGGTTCCATTTCTTCCGGCCGGCCAAAGTTCGTCAGATCGCCGGCCACCACCAGTACATCGGCCTCATCGCGAACGCGGCCGAACTGCTCTTTAAGGATGCCCAGGGTTTGCGCGGAATGGTGAAGATCGGCGGTGGCGGCAATTCTCATAGTTGCCCGCTATGCTGCGCCCTTGATAGCTTCGACGCTGTCGGGCGGCCATTGTATTTGCCTTGCCCGCAAAGCGCGGTACTCCGAGAGCAAATCGTCCAGGCCCCACTCTTTCACATCGATAGCGAACATGTTCTCGTCCACCAGGCTGCCGCGGAAGCGGGCCGTGGGGTCAGGGTTCAAAAGCCTGAACATCAGACCGTTCACCAGTTGGGTCCAGATCAGGAGAGGTACAAAGTGGGCGTGGGCCGGATAAATGTAGCGAAACAAGACCAAGCTCCACAGCAGCATCTCCCAGTGAGGCCCCGCCAACTCGAGGATCCGGCCCCAATCGAGCTGTCCACCGGTGGCGTAGATGATATGAGCAATATCAGCGCCATCGAATCTTTCCCGGCGCACCACGAACAACTTGGAAGCCAGCAACTCTTCTGGTGCCAGGATTCTGGTTGGCAGGCCCAGGACTACGGCTGGTCGCGCTCGAGTAATCCACGAATCGGTCACGGTGAGGGCGGCATTACTCATCCCAGTGATGAGATCGACGAAGTAGTCGTCCCGGTGGGCTTTGGCGAGCCAGACCGGATCGCAGACCTCACACCGGAAGCCATGTTCGCTCAAAAGCTCCAACGCGCGGGACGCCGTTTCCGATGTGAGGAAGATGTCCAAGTCCTTGGCGGGGCGTCGGACTCCGGTGTGCTCCTGCAGGGCGAAGGCGCCGGAGACCACGTATCGGATCTCATGGCTGGTGAGGAGACGCAGGACGTCCTGATAAAGACGCTCTTGATCCGCGTGGAGCTCGGGCTGCGCAGACGAACTCATGGGCAAGAGGATTCCTTTCCGATGCCATACGTGGCCGATTGGATGTGATGGCACAGAGCAGCGGTTGTTTAGCAGGCTCCGGAAAAGGCGGGTCTACAGGCATCACCTGCCTTTTTTTCCTGCGCTCTCCGTGAAACCAGGCACCTACGCGCCCCGTGAGGGTGGGGGCGAAGATCGTAGACGCAGTGGGCATCCCCGGAATTGGAGGACACCCACTGCCTCTCGTGAACCAGTAGAGTTGGACCGGCAGCCCTAGTGCTTTGGAACTTCGACGGCTCCGCGTTCCTGTCTTGTTTCCGCCGCGTACTTACGCACTGCGGAAACGAACCTCTGGGTACCCTGCGGCTCGGGCACTTGGCCGGTGAGAATATCCTTGAACGGCACCTCTTTGCCGTACAAGTGACGCGTGTCGTCACCATCTTGTTTAATCACCGCACCATTCAGTTCAAGGCCGGCGAATATTCCGCGCGCTCGTGAATAGCTTAAAACTTCCGACCGCATTTTCCAGTCCGTGTTGGCTTCCGCCTGGCGTCCCACCGGACCTGCGGCGACGGATCCTTCAGCTCCCAGTTTGAACTTGCTCGAAAGCAGGTGCTCCATGCCTTTGTCATTCATGATCAGCATGACGAGATCAACCGCTTCTCCACCAAACTGAAGTCCCCAGCTGCCACCGGCAATCGTGATGGGAGCTGGCGCGCTCCAACCGGAACTGGTGCGGCAGGTTGCTACCCCCTTGCCGTACCGGGCTCCGACGATGAAGCCTCCCTTAATCATCGAAGGCACAACTGCCACACACTTGGCGCCTTCAAAAACTTCTTGTGGGATGCCTTTGTCTGGTGCTCCCATAATCTCGTCGAGGGCGTTGGCAGCAGAGTTGATGCGCTTCACCTCATCCGACGTCTTGTCTTCATCGTCCTTGGCGTACATCGCGACGCTCATGCTGCCAAGCAACACACCAATTGCGGTCAGCTTTCCGAGTAGCTTCATAAAACCTCTCTCCCGTAGCTGTGATTGCGATCTTGGACACAATGTTGACGTAGGAGCAAACCAGAATCCATCAAGCGGACACTGTAGGAACGGTCCGATCGTCCCCTACGGGGTTGTCGGCGGGCCTGTGACGTTCGCGCGATCGCGAGCCCCTGGGATGGTCCGTACTGTTTAAGCGGCTGCTTGGGTGGCTGATTCCCAGGGCTGGGGTTCGGCCGGTTGGCGAAATGAAACCGCTTCGGCGGCCGCCAGGTTCTCCAGGGCCCTCTTTTGATTCGCAGACCGGGTTCCATCGCGCGCCTTTTGCAAGCACAGCAGCTCGCGCATTCTGGCTTTCGCTTTGTGAAGTTGTGACTTGGAGTTCCCCACTGAGCAGCGCAGCAGGCGGCCGATTTCGTGATGCTCGTATCCCTTCACTTCATGCAGCAGGAAAATGGTTCGGTATCCCACCGGGAGTTCTGTCATGGCGCGAGTGAGCGCAATTCGGTCAATGGAGGTGGAAAGGCGCTCGTCGACTTTGCCGTGCTCGCGTTTCGGCGCTCCGTTTTCCCGATTGGCTGGTTCCTCGAGCGACACCTGCCGCAGTCCCTTCTTGCGAAAGTGCATCAGCACCGTATTTACTGCCACTCGATAAAGCCAGGTCGACAGTGCCGAATCCCCGCGGAAGGTCCCTAGTTTCCGAAACACCTGGAGGAACGCGTCCTGGGTCAGATCCTCCGCCTCTGCCGTATTGCTCGTCATCCGCAGGCAGAGAGAATAGACCTTGGTGCGGTGAGCATTGAACAGAGTGGCAAAAGCGTCTTCGTTACCTCCCAAGGCAAGGCGCACAAGGTCCGCGTCGGACTTGCGCTGGGCCGTCGAGTTGATATCGTTTGTCACCTGTGGCTCCTTCAGTGCGGTTTCTTACGTCCACGCTTGCACACAGTAGAGTCCAGCGGCATTCCGGTCCATCCGGTCATGCCAGTAGCCGATTTGAATACTTGCTGTAAAAATCAGTCGGCAGATTTAAACGCGAGGGCCCAGAAAAGCCGGAAGGGAAGCGGCCACAAAGCCGCACAAAATTGCACTTTAGGTGGCCGGGGCGACCCTACGGAAAGTCTGGCGACGAACTACAGGACTGGCGGGATTGTCCAAATTGTGCCCACTGCCTATGCTGACGGAAGTAAATGTGTTCCCTCAGATACCTACCCTCCAGGCAGGTGCCGGCCGTCCCAAAAGATTGGATCGGCACTTGCCTCTCGCCTTCTTCGGAAGTGCTCCCGGGATGGCAGGCTTATCGAACCACCCCCACAGCGTCCTTGGCCGGCTCAACCCCTGAAATACAGGAGATACTGTATGGACCCGGCAAATTGTGGCCTTGTAGCCTCAAATGACGTGGCCCCGCCGCTTCGCCAGACGGATCATTACCATGAGGGTTCTGTGGTTCCTTACGAAACCAGTTTGTTGTCTGGCGCTCTGTGCAGGATTGGCAGGAGCGGATTCCATACAGTTCAGAAACGGGCGTCACCTGCAGGGAAAGTACGTTGGTGGCACTACGACCGCAATCGGTTTCATGACTGCGGGCACAGTGGAGTATTTCGCGACTTCCGACGTGCTGGCGATCATTTTCGACAACAATGATTCTCCGCTGAGTGGATTGCAACCCAACCCGATGAGGGGAAAATCTCTGCCGCAGGCGCGAGTACGACAGATTAGCGCCTCGGCGCGAGATCGGATCCGGCCGCCCAGACTACCGGCGGCGAGTTCAACGTCACCAGCCTCGGGTGCGAAGCTCAATCAGAAGGTCGCGGGACAAGAGCCGGACCAGGGCCAACGCAAGGCTGTCTTATTGAATATCGCTTGGCCTTCTTCGTCTCCCTAGGCAGGGCAGGCAGGTCGCTTCTTCCCCTTTTTTATTACCGATCTGCCTCCTGCCGGGGCCGGGGCGCTCAGAGCGTAGGCTGCACCACATGCACAATGTTGTTCCGGACGGCGTAGAGTACCAGGTCGCTGACCGAGTGCAGTTCCAGTTTGCGCATGATGTTGGAGCGATGAGTTTCTGCGGTTTTCACACTTAGACCCAAAGCCACAGCCACTTCCTTGGAGCTTTTTCCCTCCGCCAGGAGCTGCACGATCTCGCGCTCTCGGGGCGTGAGCCGACTGCGCACCGGCGGTTCGGGAGCGGATCCGTCCCTCTTCAAAAAGCCCTCCAACACCATCGCAGCTACCTTGGGAGTGAAATAGATCTTGTCCCGGCGCAGGGCATCCACGGCAGCGACCAGATCACGCGCCGCATCCGTCTTCAGCAGGAATCCGCGAGCGCCTGCGTTGAGCACCTCTTGTACCACCTGATCGGAATCGTGCAAGGTGAGAATCAGGACCTTGACTTGAGGATTCGTTTTCAAGATCTGGCGCGTGGCTTCCAGGCCGTTAAGGTTAGGCATTCCGATGTCCATGATGACGACATCGGGTTTCCAGCTCAGGACTCTTGCCACCGCTTCGCGGCCATCGGCGGCCTCGCCGCATACCTCCCATTCAGGCTGGTTACGCAAAAGAGCGCACAGACCACGCCGAACGACCTCGTGGTCGTCTACCACCAGTATTCGAAAAGGCATGGGTCACCTCGCAAACGAGCTTGCTTCAAAAACAAGCTTGCTTTGGATGCGCAATTAGGATCAACGGCTTACCCTGAATTTCAGTCGCGGATCCGGAATCTACCACGTCTGCCAATGGCACTGCTCCTGCTATTTCAAGAATACCTTGAACTGTTCCCGGTATAAGCTAGGCACACCTATGAATAGTGTAATCATTTCCATATCTGCTGCGCGGGACCAATTCCCCAGTTAAGGATAGCTCTTCCTTCGCGAAATCGAAAACAAAGAAAAAGGTTCCAATAATAGAGTTTTTCGACCTTTCGGCCTGCGCAGTAATCAACGGTCGAGACCCTCCCGCGCGGGGAGTCCTTCTTCTTCTGCAATCGTCAACCGGAACGGCCCCAGAATATCTCCCGGAGTATCTGAGACATCTGCCCTGTACAGACATCCCCTTGCCGGTCTACACAAGTCCACCGATAGCCGCGCATCCGCTCACCCACTACACTCAAATTTTGAGCCCACTACATTGAGTCCACTACACGAGGAAGGGGAATCATCATGCGGAACTTTAGATCAAGGAACACAGCAAGGGATTGGGCCAGGCTAGCTGCCAAATTGGGCCTTCTGATCACAGACCCAAAAATCCGGGCCGCGATTGCCGACCAGTTCAAAGATGGGGTGGATCACGTGACCGATACTGTCGCCAGCAAGTACGAAGACGCGGTCGATCGTTTGGAAGCGGCCGGAGAAGCTTTCCGCGGACGCGGAAGAAGTTATTGGCCGGAAGTGGGCGGCTTCCTGCTTGGCGTCGGAGTCGGAGCTGGGTTAGGAATTCTGCTCGCCCCCGCACCTGGCAGCGAAACCCGCGAGGCGATCCGCGATAAGGCTGTGGATATGAAAAACAGAGTCGTCGATTCTGCCGCAACGGCAACCGGCAGAGCTCACCCGTCGGTCAGAAGCATGCCATCGACTGGCACCGGGGGGTGATTTCCAACATCACCCTACAATCCACGAGGACACAATAAGTATCATCCGAATTGGAATCTTGTCGTAGTCCTGGCGGTGTGTTTTTGTACACCGGCGCTGATGGCCTAGGGCGATCACAACCAAGATCCGTGTCTTTGCCGACTATTTCAACTTGAGCAGCACAACGCCGCACATCAACTATGTCGTGCTCTTCCCGATATCTTTTCGCTACTTCCAGGTTGCAAATACACCGAGGCAGACGCACCACATCACCCCGGTGGCTATCCATCCCATCGCCCGCAGATAGCGGGGAATCGTGAACTTTCCCATCACCTTCCGGCTGCTGGCCATGATCATGATCACGACCATCAACGGCGCTGCCACCAAGCCATTCATCACTGCCGCCCAGAAAAGAGCCCTGATCGGGTCGATGCCATAAAGATTCAGCGATGATCCCACCAGCGTAGCGGCGGCAATTGCGCCATAGAATCGCACGGCTTCTTTCGGCTTGCGCTCCAGGCCCACGCGCCAGCGGCGAGCTTCACCAATCCCATAGGCCGCCGACCCGGCCAGCACCGGAACCGCGAGCAAGCCCGTCCCCACGATGCCACATACGAACAGCAGAAAAGCGTAGCGGCCCGCCAGAGGTTTCAGCGCAACCGCGGCCTGGGCCGAACTGGAGATCTCGTGAATTCCATGGGTATGCAGCGTCGCCGCGGTTGTCAGAATGATGAAGAAAGCAACCACATTGGAGAAGGCCATCCCGAAGTAGGTGTCGATGCGAATCCTTCCTAGCTGACTTCGTGCCTGACCCGGAGCCTCTCTGAGCGCCTCCTCGCGCGGATTATTCGTGACCTCCTCAACTTCCTGCGATGCTTGCCAGAAGAACAAGTACGGACTGATGGTCGTCCCCAGAACCGCGATGAGCGCAGTCAGATACTCTCGCGTAATTTCGATCTTCGGGACGACCACAGCGTGTACGACTTCGGACCACGGAACATGCACATAGAAGGCCGTGCCCACATAGGCGAAAAGAGAGAGCGTCAGCCATTTCAAGTACTTCGCGTATTCCGTATATGGAATGAATAATTCCGCCAGAACGGATGCGATTCCGAAAATAACGATGTAGATTCTCGCGTCCCCAGGCAATAGCAGGTGCGTCGCTGCGCCCATGGCGCCCAGATCCGCGCCCAGATTGAAAATGTTCGCCAGCGACATCAGAGAAAGCACGGAGTACAGAATCCACTTTGGGTAGTAGCGCCGAAGGTTGTCAGCGAGTCCGCCTCCCGTCACTCGTCCGATCCGGGCGCAGATTTCCTGAATGGCAGCCATCAGCGGATAGGAAAGCAACATGGTCCACAACATTCCATAGCCGAATCGCGCTCCTACCTGTGAGTAGGTAGCAATTCCGCTGGGATCATCATCGGAAGCTCCCGTCACCAGCCCGGGTCCCAGTTGTTTTAAGATGCCTTTCGCGCCAGCAGATTCCAAGCGCTTATGGATTGGACTTTTCGGTTTCTTTCGCGCCACTTCAGGAGTCCGGAGGTCGGCGTTTCGATCGGCAGCACCAGTCATAGCGAGAAGCCATCCCGTGCCGGTGCTCGGATCGGGCCCTGCCGGAGGCACGTTCACTGCAAGCTATCGCGAAATACCTCGACCAACAAACTAAATCAGTTCGCGAACCTTATCGGATAATGCAGCTCCCACCATCCTCTTCAATAAATAGACCTTGCCCCATGTCCCCGGACATCGGGAGCCTACGGTACCCTCACCCATCAAACCCTGTATTGCTGGAGATCGATTGTCGGCCTGGGCCTGCAAACCTCTGGTCGGCTGCCGACATCTCACCTACGCGTGACCCCACATCTCAAAAGCATTTGGACAGCCGCCGATAAAATGGCGGACGCCTTCCTGGCACGGCTTCCGTCGCTGGGTCTCGGCGTGATCGTCTTCTGTTTGTTTTATGGCGGCAGCATTCTGGTCAGCCGCCTCATCCTGCGCGCCACCGTGACCCGCCGCCACAATGTCGGCGTCGTTTTTGCGCGGCTGGTGGGCGCCGCAGTCGTCTTTTTGGGCTTCCTGGTTTCGTTCTCTATTGTGGCGCCGTCGTTCCAGGCCGCCGATCTGATTAAAGTTCTTGGCATTGGCAGTGTGGCCATCGGCTTCGCCTTCCAGAACATCCTGCAGAACTTTCTCGCGGGACTGCTCCTGCTGTGGACGGAACCGTTTCGCGTTGGAGACCAAATTCGCCTGGACAACTTCGAAGGAACGGTCGAGGAGATTGAAACCAGGGCGACTACCATCAAGACCTACGATGGCAAGCGTGTCGTCATACCCAACGCGGATTTGTTTACCCACTCCGTCACCATCAATACGGCATTCGAGGCCAGGAGATGGGATTGCCAGTTGGCGGTCAAGACGACGCTAAGAGACTTGGACAGTCTCAAGGCTCGGATCGTGGACGCGATAAGAAAAGCAGAGGGCGTCTTGCCGGATCCGGCCCCCGAGGCCTTGGTCGTGGACCTGGGCGACGCCGATTCTGACGTCATCAAAGTTCACATCTCATGGTGGACGCGGCCCCGTCAGCACCAAATGCTAACGACCTACGATCAAGTTTTAACTGCAATTGGAAAAACACTGGCCGAAGCCGCGCCACAACACGCGACGGATAAGCAATCTCGCGTCGCCTAGGCCGAGGCGCACAACCTCCATGAAAAGTTTCAACTCTAAGCAGCAGGAGAATATGAATGGCGCCCAGAAAAAGTTCCTCGCGAAAGAAATCCGGACGTAAATACGGGAAAGCCGCCGGCAAGACCGTTGCCAGCGCGATGCGGCGAAAAAAGAGTGGAACGCTCCGCTCTGGAAAAGGCGGCAAGGGCGGCAAGGTGACGAGCCGCAAGCAGGCTATCGCGATCGGCCTCTCGGAAGCTCGTGAGAAGGGCGCTAAGGTCCCGGAGAAAAAAGCCAGCTAGTCCGCGATTTCTTCCCGGGCGATTTGCATAGGGGAGGACGAAGACAGAGAACAGGAGACTGGCGGCGAACTCCGCAAGGCAGCCTTGGGGCACGCAAAGCCTGCGAGCCGATCACGCCGTGACAAATACTTCCTGGGCGCTGGCGATTATGGCAGGGATAAGAACTTCGACAGTTGTGCCCGGATTGGTATTACTCATCCGCAACTCCCCACCCAATTCCCGGGCCCGTTCTCTCATCCCACTGATGCCGACGCCGATGCTCCCTGGCTGCAGTTGTGCGGTCTGCTCGGCCACCCCTTTGCCGTCATCCCGTACCGTAAGCTGCAGGCTGTTTTCCTTTTGGACGAGGGTTACGCGAGCCGTTTTCGCTTGCGAGTGCCGGAAGACATTAGTCAGGGCTTCCTGCACAATACGGAATACTGCCCGCTCCAGCTGCGGTGCGAGCCGCGGAAACTCAGCCGGCTCCAAATCCAGCGAAGTCTGAATCCCGGTACGTTCCGTCATCCCGTCCAGGAACCATCGCAAGGCCGAGAACAGCCCGCCTTCGTCCAGCAGAGGCGGATGCATAAGATGCGACATGCTTCGAACTTGTTGAATGGCGCGGTCGACAATCTCGCTCGCCTCCCCAATTGCCTTTTCTTTCCCCTGTCCGCGAGGCTGCTGAAGTAGACCGTCCAGCATTATCTTGGCCGCGGCAAGCTCCTGACCGATGCCATCGTGCAGCTCACGGGCAAAGCGGCGGCGCTCTTCATCCTGCGCCGTCATCAGCCGGGTGGAGAGCCGCCGCAGCTCGCGATTGAGAGTTTCCAGCTGCAGGGCCTTCCGGTGTAACTCGGCGAACACGCTCACCTTCGCCCGCAGCAGTTCCGGCACGACTGGAACGGAAATGTAATCCACGGCGCCGCGCTGGTATCCCTTGAGCCGGTCCAGATCGGTCAAATGCACCGCCGAGATGAAAATGATCGCGGTCTTTTGAAAGCGGGGATGCTGTCGGATGATCCCCGCTAACTCAAACCCGTCAATTTCCGGCATGCTGACATCCATGAGCACAACCGCAACATCTGTCTTCAGAAGTATCTCCAAGGCCTCCCTTCCGGAATTAGCTTTGACAAGGTTCTCGCCCAGTTCCGCGAGCATGACTTCATAGGTCAGCAACTTCGAGGGCTGGTCGTCCACCATCAGAATGTTGACCTTTTCGTGTTGGCTCATCGGTTGTCCTTGTCTCGCACTAGTGTCTCGCGCACTAAAAACGGCCGTTTTGACCGGACGATACAACTTGCGTCATCGGTGCAGCCACATCCTGAGTGCCGACAGTAACTGGTCCGTGTTGACGGGCTTGGCCAGATACTCCGACGCGCCTGCTTCCAGACACTTTTCACGATCGCCTTTCATCGCCTTCGCCGTCAACGCAATAATCGGTAACCGGCGGAGTGCTGTCTTCTGCCGGATCACCCGCATGGTTTCGTACCCGTCCATCTCGGGCATCATGAGGTCCATCAACACGATTGCGACATCGGGAGTCGATTCCAGCATTTCGATCGCCTGCCGGCCCGTTCCAGCGGTCAGCACGGTCATTCCACGACGCTCCAGAACGCTGCTGAGCGCGAAGATGTTCCGAACGTCGTCATCGACGACCAGCACTTTCTTTCCGACCAGGGCATCATCGGAGCGATGCAACCGGTCAAGCATCTTCTGTTTTTCCACCGGAAGATCGGCGACCACCCGGTGCAAGAACAGCGCCGTTTCATCCAGCAACCGCTCCGGCGATTCGACACCCTTCACCACAACGCTACGGGCGAGTGTGTGCAGATGCGCGTCTTCTTCCGAAGAGAGTTCTCTCCCGGTGAACACCACCACGGGCAGATCACTCAAAGACGGCATATCCCGCAAACGTTCCAACACCTCGAAACCCGACATGTCCGGAAGACGAAGATCGAGAACCGCGCAGTCGAAGGATTCCTTATTGACTGCCTCCAGCGCCTCCGCTCCCGTCGAAACTACCGTCACGTCAATGTCGTCATAGCCCAGCAGTTCCTGGATACTGAGCTGCTCGGCGGGGTTGTCTTCCACCACCAACAGGCGTTTGCGGCGGGGAGTTGTGTATTCCTTGATTCTGGTGAGAGCGATTTCAAGCCCTTCGGGAGTTGTGGGCTTGGTCACGAAGGAGAATGCCCCGCGCGCCAACCCATGGTGCCGGTCCTCATCCAGTGTCAGCATCTGAACCGGGATATGCCGAGTGGCTGGATCCTGTTTCAAATGATTCAGAACCGTCCAGCCCAGCATGTCGGGGAGAAAAACGTCCAGCGATACCGCCGCTGGATGAAACTCGCGGGCCAGAGCCAGAGCTTCGGCGCCGCGCGTTGCTATCAGAACCTTGAAACCTTTGTCGTGCGACAAGTCGCACAACACCCGCGCGTAATGTGGGTCGTCTTCGACGATCAGCAGTATGGAATCGTCGGGCTGCAGATTCTCGCGGTCATCAGGGATGTGTACGACCGGAGCGTCTGACACCGCCAGGCTCGTGAGTTGGATGGACAGGGCCGGAGACGAGAATTTTCGGTCCGGTGCTGCGCCACTGGACGGCCCTACATAGGTTTGCGGCAGGTAGAGCGTGAACGTGCTGCCCTTGCCGGGGGCGCTGCTGAGTTGAATTTCTCCGCCCAAGAGGTTGGCCAGTTCGCGGCTGATCGCGAGGCCTAGACCGGTGCCGCCGTATTTGCGGCTGGTGCCGGCATCGGCCTGTTGAAATGCCTCGAAGATGATGCGCTGCTTTTCGGATGGAATGCCGATTCCCGTATCCGAGACCTCGAAGGCGATAACCGATGCCGCTGCTCTCAGCACCGGATGCTCGCTCGACCAGCCGGTCGGCGCGCTCGATACCGACAACCGTACCCTGCCTTCTTCCGTAAACTTGAAGGCGTTGGACAACAGATTCTTCAGCACCTGTTGCAGACGCTTCGAGTCCGTAACGAGACTCCGCGGGAGATGCGGATCGGAGTGAACCTCGAAGGCAAGCTTCTTATAGTCGGCCTCGTGACGGAACGGACGAGCCACCATCTCAAGCAGGCCTCCGAAGAATACCTCCTCGGCCTCCACCGAAACCGTGCCCGATTCGATCTTCGACAAGTCGAGAATGTCGCTGATCAGGTTGAGCAAGTCTGTCCCCGCGCCATGAATCGTGCGCGCGAACTCCACTTGCTTGTCGGTCAGATTGCCATCCGGATTATCGCCCAGTTGTTGACCCAGAACCAGGATGCTGTTGAGCGGCGTCCGCAACTCATGCGACATGTTGGCGAGGAACTCTGACTTGTACTTCGACGTCAACGCGAGTTCCTTGGCCTTTTCTTCCAGCGCGCCACGCGCCTGCTCGATTTCCTGATTCTTGCGCTCTACTTCGACGTTCTGTTCGGCGAGCTGCTGAGCTTTTTGCGCAAGCTGCTCGTTGGTCTGCTGCAATTCTCTTTGCTGCGTTTGCAGCTCGGTAGCGAGCTGCTGAGATTGCTTCAGGAGCCCTTCCGTCTGCATCGTCGCCTCAATGCTGTTCAGCACGATGCCCATACTGGCGGTCAATTGCTCCAGAAACGCCAAATGCGAGGCCGTGAACGCGCTTAACGAAGCCAATTCGATTACCGCCTTTACGCGATCCTCGAAGAGCACGGGCAACACAATCACATTCCGCGGCACCGCCTCGAACAATCCCGATTTGATCGGAACGGTGTTCTCAGGCAGGTCGCTGATTAACATGCGCCTTTTCTCCGTGGCGCATTGTCCGACCAGCCCCTCACCCACCTTGATGCGTCGAAGATGTCCTTCCGGCCCGTCCGAAGCAAACGCCGAGAGCAGTACCATGCCCGCCGACTCTTCCGTCTCCATCTGGTAGATCACGCCTTGCTGAGCATTCACCAGTGGGGCCAGTTCGGAAAGAATCATTCGTCCCACCGTGGTCAGATCGCGCTGTCCTTGCAGCATACCGGTGAACCGCGCCAAGTTGGTCTTGAGCCAGTCCTGCTCCGTATTGCGCTCCGTCGTGCCACGGAGGTTGTTGATCATCGTATTGATGTTGTCTTTCAATTCAGCCACTTCGCCCCTGGCCTCCACCTGAATGGACCGGGTCAGATCGCCCTTGGTGACCGCGGTAGCGACTTCAGCGATGGCACGCACCTGGTTGGTCAGGTTGTCGGCCAGCAGGTTGACGTTGCCAGTCAGATCCTTCCATGTACCGGCTGCACCCGGGACATTCGCCTGCCCGCCCAGACGGCCTTCGACGCCCACTTCGCGCGCTACGGTCGTTACTTGGTCAGCAAAGGTGGCGAGCGTACCGGTCATGTTGTTGATGGTCTCAGCCAGGGCAGCCACTTCGCCCTTGGCATTGACCGTCAGCTTCCGTGTGAGTTCTCCATTGGCGACAGCGGTCACGACCTTCACGATGCCGCGCACCTGCTCGGTAAGGTTCGCCGCCATCACGTTCACGTTGTCGGTCAGATCCTTCCATGTGCCGGCGACACCTGGCACCTTCGCCTGACCGCCGAGTTTGCCGTCGGTGCCGACTTCGCGGGCCACGCGCGTTACTTCGGCCGCAAACGCGTTGAGTTGGTCCACCATCGTGTTGATGGTGTTCTTGAGTTCGAGAATCTCGCCCTTCACGGCCACTGTAATTTTGCGTGACAAGTCACCGCGGGCGACAGCCGTCGTGACTTCGGCGATATTTCGAACCTGAGCCGTCAAGTTTCCCGCCATGGCGTTGACCGAGTCCGTAAGATCCTTCCACGTTCCGGCCACA
>Ga0209701_10000406_pt1 | contig 24731 bp, 22 predicted proteins | sample CZO8metaG_4_FD_188356 | JGI IMG/M metagenome (GOLD analysis project Ga0209701, IMG submission 188356) | Vadose zone soil microbial communities from the Eel River Critical Zone Observatory, Northern California, USA - CZOApr15con2H3.8 metaG... | ecosystem: Environmental > Terrestrial > Soil >... | reverse complement strand
CCTACTTCTCAGGCGCGGGGCTCATGGACATCGGCCTCCAAGCTGGCGGTCTGACTTTGCAGCAAAGCTTTGAGATCGAGGCTCTCTGTTGCGACACGCTGCGCCGGAACTTCTCTCACGAAGTGGTCCAGTGCGACATCACTAAGAAGCTCGTTCAGTCGGAGAAGGAATGCCATGTGATGGTGGCGACCTATCCGTGCACAAAGTATTCGCCGATCGGCGACATTCACGGGGTGCGCACCGGAGACGATCTGTTCCTGCATTTCTTCCGGCACGTGGCGATCCGCAGACCCGAGCTTTACGTGGTCGAGAATGTTCCGGGGATGAAGAAATTCCCGGTCGTCATGGAAGCAATGACAAAGCTCCCGGACTATTACGTACATGTTGCCTGTCCGGTTAAATCTTCGATCTGGCTGCCGCAGAAGAGAGACCGGCTAATCATCATCGGCAGCCGGCGAAACTTCGGGTGGCGCGAACCCGAGTCTGAAAAGCCCGTCACGTTAGCAGAAATACTCGAGCCGGATCCCGCGCCGCACATTCCTGATTACGTTCGCCGGCGCCTCGAAGGTGCATATCGAGATCGACCAATTATCAGCGATCCGGAACGCGGGGACATCGCACCCACCTGCGTTGCGCATTACGCCAAAGACTTGAGCACGAGACTGGTTGCTGATCGACGGTTTCCGCGCGGCGTGCGGCCGTACACCGTTCGAGAGTACGCCCGGCTACAGGGTGTCCCGGACACATTCACTTTCGCGGGAAGCGACAATGACGCCTACCGAATGATCGGAAATGGCGTCTCTGTCCCGGTGGGAAAATGGATCGGCTCTGAGATTACTCGGTATTTTTGTGGAGTGCGGTAACTTGTTACCGCTTTCTTAGGCCGCGATTTGTCGCGGCCACCTCTGGCAATCGTCAGCATCGCGGCGACAAGTCGCCGCTTACCAAAGCGCTGACAAGTCAGCGCACTCCAAATCTACTGCACCAGCGGTCTCAGATTCTCCAGATAGCTCCTGGAAATGGCCATCCTGGTCGCCGCTTGTTCGAGAAGTGCGTAAGTCTCTTTTGAGATCGGACATTTTTCTACGTCGAGGTTTGTGCACAGTAGCTCCAGCGCCTGGCGATGTTGCTTGTCATCGACCAGCGAGCGGAGATAGTTGGCGTGGCCGGAACCAAACTTCTGATCAATGCAGCTTTCGGATTGCTTGATGGCTTCACGAATAGCAGCCACAGTTTCCTTATCTGGTGCTTCCTGGACTGGTGGCGACTTGAACTTGAAGTTATAGACGACCTCAATATCTATATCTTTACAGGTGTGTTCGGGCAACGCGACGTCGTACTTGTCCAACTCGTCGGGGCTGCTGACGTCGATGTGGTTGCCATCCCTCCAAACCGCATCCAGTTGGTGAGGGCTATTGGCATGACTGACCAGGAAGCAAACTACCGGGTGACGAGGCCAGGAGAACCAGACTGTTGCGTCTTCGACGTCAGCATAAGTGAAGAACGTTACGCCCCGATTGCAGGTGCGGTTGTAAATCACGATGACGAGCTTGCCGTTCGGAGAAGGAACGCGCTTGAGGAGCGTGTCGTCACAGTGGGCGTGCTCCATCGGATCACGACATGATCCAGCCATGAGCGCGAAGCAAACGAGAAAGAGTCCCAGCGAATTTCTCATCAGAGCCATTGTGAATCGTAAATCGATAACGGTAAATAGAAAGTTGGCACGTGATCCAGGTGCCGTGCTCGCTATCCATCCAGCTACTTAACCCCCAATAACCCAAACCACGCCGGCATGGCGTGAAGGAAATCGATGTGATCGGGGGCGGCGTTGCCCGCGTAGCCGCGCAGGTGAAAGCCTCCCGCATCCACCGTGCTCAGTTGCTGCATGCCCCTGGGACCCTGGCGCAGTTGCGGGTGACGGGTGAGTGCGAGTTGAGCCAAAAGGTAGTCGGCGCACTCAGTGGTGCTGGCGTAGGCGCCGGGAAAAATCTCGGAGTGCGTCACCACCAAAGTCTTTCTGCCGGTATCGCCCTTGTTGAAGACGCCCTTGCTAACGCGCGGGCTACTGCCCCGTGCGCCTTTTCTGCCAGAGACTCTTCCACCGGCTACCGCCTCACGAGCGAAGTTAACAAACACCTCGATGTCTGACGCCTGAATCGTGCCGCCATCGGCGAGCAACTTCCCTTCTGGTGAATAGCTCGCGTGCATCCCATCGAGCAGCAAAACGTTGTTCACCAGCGCGAAGTATTCCGGCCGGCGCAGGATTTCGCGGACCGCACCGTAACCCGCAGAGAAACCGGACAGCGTAATCGAAGACCAGCCGCGTTTGCCGCCCAATGTTTTGGCACCTTCGCTCAACAAGCTTTGAAACAGTTCGGCTTGTTCAAACGGCTGGCGGTACGCGCTGGAGCCGGCGCCGAGGTTCACGGTGATCAATGCCACGCGCGGCAGGTAGCGCGCGACGTGCTGCTCGACCAGCCACGACGCGCCGTGAAAATGAATCAGCAAAGGCACCGGCCGGTTCGGGTTAACGCGTGGGCCGATGAAGAGCTTTGCGCCTTTCAAACTCTTGAGGTCGACGCGGCGTCCGGGAGTTTCTGTTTGCGTGATGCGTGGGTGCGGCCGCGTGTGATCGACCATCGGAGACGGGCTCTGTTGAGTTTGCGGTGTAGCCGGTGTGAGCGCGAACAGGATTAGGCTGATGAGCGAAGCGGTGCGGCGCATGGCCGGGAGTATAGCAATGACCGTGGGCAGTGAGCAGTGAGCAGTGAGCAGTAGGCAACGCAAATGCGGGGCGCGAGGGTTATCACCCACGCAGTCATGCAGCCGGAACGCGAAACGCCCTTGCGCAAGTGCGAGCTACTGCCCGCCATTCACTTGCGGGTAGTTTTCCAATTTCCTAATCTTGGGCAATCGGCTGGCGGAAAACGATCCACGAAGCCACACGAAGCGGCTTTGTTCATGCGACCTGGTGTGATTTCATGGATCGTTCTTGCGTGATCCCCGAAACACAACAAGATCACGGCGCGAAGTATTTCACGACCCTGAAAGGGTCGCACAGGTTCGCGGATTCTTTGACCCCTTCAGGGTCACGATTGATTTTGGTTCGTGTTCCGGGGGCGTGCTGCGCACTTACTCCCGGCTACTATCTCTCACACCTACGGCGTGAAGCACAGGGTCGCGAGAAGCGCGAACACACCCGCTAGGCTTCGCCCCCTCACCCTAACCCTCTCCCAATGGGAAAGCGAAAAGCAGGTGGTACTGACAAGACAGCCCGCTCTGCCGTCTGCTCACTGCTCACTGCCCACTGTTCCCTTACGGCTTTTTGCCTTTGCCTTTGCCGCCTTCGCCTTTTCCCTGCCCGTCCGGCTGGCCCGGAGCTTTCGGCTTGCGCTCCTGTTTTGCCGCGCCTTGTGGCTGATGCTTCGGATTGCCGACTCGTTCTCCCTGCGCTTGCGGTTGACCTTTGCGCTGGGCTTTCTCCTGAGGAGGCCCCTGAGCGCGAGTTGTCTTTTCCTGAGCGCGAGTATTTTTTCTTTGTTGCTGCTCAACCTGACGCGTCTGACGCTGAGCTTCCTTACTAGTTCGTGCCGCTTCGGCGCTCTGCCGGTCTACTTCCCGTTTGGCATCCGCTTCCTGTTTGCGATCCCCTTCCTGCTTGCGGCCGTTGTCTGCCTCCCGCGATTCGTCGCGCTCATCCTTAACCTTGAACTTTTGATTTCTGGCGTTGTCGGAGACACGTTCCACGCGCATCGATTTCCCAACGTCCCGGCGAAACGGTGATTCCCGGATATCGCCGCCGACAAAAACCGGCGTGTCCCTAAGTTTCTTTGCGATGCCCGGCGGCAGATCGATTTTGCCGCGTCCCCAGGCGGAATGGATTACGGCGTTTCTCAGCGGAGTCAGCGTCAAAGGATCGAGCGTTGACCTCACCAACACCAACCTCTGCTGATCAACCGTGCGGACGCTGCGCGGATTGATAGCACGACCCCAGGCGTCCACCGGCACAACGGTGACGGCTCCGGGTATGGCGAGATTGAAAAGTCGCGCCGGCGATACACTGGTCTGCGATAGATAACGCGGCTGCCAGTTTTCGTCGTAATAGCGAGGCGCATAATTGTCGCCCGGGCCCAGCGGCACCCAGCCGATTTGGTTCGCGTTATCCAGCGGAACGAAAGCAACGAGGGCCGGCGCATACGCCGGCGTTGTGTTCACTCCATCGGGAATCCAGTACCACTGGTTACCCACGTTGACCCAACGTCCGTAGTGATAGGGCGCATAGCCCCACGGCTCACTGGAAACCCAGGTCGGCCCATACGGATAAGAGGTGACCCACTGACCCTGCTGATAAGGAACCCATCCGGCATCAACCCGCGGTCTCCACGCATAGCCATAACTGCCGACATTCTGCCAATCACCGTAGTAATCGAGGTCGTAGAAGCCGGGAATGTTTGAACTCACATACCGGTAGCTCATGCTGCGCTGGTAAGGATCGTAATAGTAAGGATCACTAAGATAAGCGTCGTAGTTACTGTAACGACCGTCGTAGGAATTCGGATATTGATAACGGTAATAATCGTCCACCTGACGTCCGGCGTACTGTCGATTCAAACGCGACAAGGCAACCTCGGACGCCACCTGGCTCAGCAGCGTCAGCATTTCGCCCTTGTTGATCCGGCTGGAGCCACCTGGACCTATGACGCTCGCCAGTCCGCTCAGCACTGAGACGAGCACGCCGCCATTCCGATCGAAACCGACGTTGTAAAGCCCGGGCTGATCAAAGTTGATCGCGCCGTTGGGCGTGGCCACTTCAAATATTTCGTTAGGCTGCAAGTATCCGACGTCGAACATTGCCGAGCCGTCGCGCAGCGCGAGCTGAGTGCGGCGATCGCCCAACGACACGCAGTCAAGCGAGGTGTTTGGATCGAGCCGCGCGAAATTGCGGCCGCTAAACGCGATCGAGGTGCGCGAGTTGTCGCGCGTGTAGATCCGATCTCCTTCTGAGAAAGGTTGATTCGCAGTGGCTGCGGTCCAATCCTGGCTCCCGTCGGCGCCCGCGCGGTTGTCGCTGAAAGCGACCTCGCCATCCACTCGTTGTATGCGAGCCGCATAGGGCAAGCTTTCGGCGGAGGCGGTCTGGTGGTTCATCCACAAGTACACGCCCAGGCCGGCGCCGAGCGCCACCACCACTGCCACGACCGTTCCGTGCGGCCATAATTTGATCCTGTCCATAAACTCTCCTTCTCGAAATCCAATCAACTTCCTTCCGACATCAGTTCTCGCGAGTCCTCCGGCTTGCTCAAGCGCATCCGCGCCCGAGCCTCTCGCCCCCGGTTGTACCTAAATTGCAGTTTGACGGTGCAAGGAACGCTATGCTTATAGCAGGATGGCCGCGTCGCCGCCTGTTCGTTTACACACATAGCGTCCCTCACTGGTAATCACACTTAGGACTTAGAACTGTCCTTTTTTAGTACTTAGAACTGTCTTTTCAGGGGTGTTGCCGCAAGCACCATGCCCGCGCCCCGGTCAAATCGGAAGGGATTCGCGCGCGGCACTCCTTGAGGACGCGATATGTGAAGCAAGGCAGGCGAAGATGGCTGGCCGCCATGACTTAGCCCCACTTCTACAAAAAGATTAGGACGAAGGAATCACGAGTGAAGAGAGGGCCTCGGGCTATTTGCGGTCCAATACGCGTACGCATTTAGGGCATCCTGTTGCCATTTGCGATGTAATGAGCAGAAAGGCAGGAAGCGTCAACTCGCTCACTTCTGCCAGACTATCGAGTAACGCCATAACAAATGCTTTTTAACTTCAGCGCCGGGGAGGATCTCAGCGCAGAGTTCGCGGATTTGGCTCATCCCTGGATAGGAATCGTGCTGTTCGTGCGCGGCCCAGGCGGCGCGCACTGCACGCGGCGGTTTCAGGCGGCCGTTGTGAATCAGTCTCAGGCTGACGCTCACGCCCATGGCGGCGAGGTTCAGGAAAGTGTCGACCAGGCCCTCGCGAATTGATGCGGTCTGGTCGTGGTACGCGCGTCCCGCGCGTGAATCACGGGCAGGATGCCCGTGCCACTTTATAGGCTCAAAGAGATCGAGGACGATCAAAACGCCGCCAGGTTTCAGCGCCGCTTTTAGTTTCAAGATCATCGCGCGCAGCGGCAGATGATGCAGGGTCGCGATCGTGGCGATGTAATCAAAGTGTGCCGCGGGGAAATCCCACAACATGGCATCGGCAACGTGAAATTCAAGATTGGGAGAATCCCTGGAGCGCGAGCGCGCCACGCGAATCATCTCGGGCGAAAGATCGAGCGCGACGACGTGCCGGACCCGCTTCGCTAAACGCCGCGCGAACGCGCCCGTGCCGCAACCGACTTCCAAAGCGTTCTGACAGTCATCGCGAATGTGCCGCAGCAGGAAATTGTGATAATGATTGTTTTGCGTCCAGCCCGCGGCGTCGAGCAACGCGAGGCGATCGAAGTCTGCTTGAATGACGGACATAATCAGTGAGCAGTTCACCCCGTGAGATAAGTCTTTTGTACGTCGGCCCGGATTGCAAGTTGTATCTCACGGGGTAAAGGCAGTAAGCACTAAGCAGCAGGCAGAAATCAAGAGCGCGGTGGTGCCTGGTCGCAGGCAACGGAGACCATCCGCAGATTACACAGATTTCACAGATTAATCAGACAGAATGCGAGCGGAGTCGTTTGGATGAGTAAGCGGCGAAATCTGTGTAATCTGCGGATATACCCTGGCAGCACCACAAAAAAGCGGGTGTGATAAAATTTGCAGACCTTTAGCGTGAGGAGATGAGCCCTCCCTGACGGTTGGGCTAATGCCCCGTAGACGACGTTCATGAGCAATGATCACAAAGAAGCGACTGGCGAAGTCGAGACGGCCCTGCTCGATGCCGAGCTGTTCATCAAGTACGGCTCGCCTGATCGCGCGCTCCGGCGTCTGCGGACGGCGCTGGATCGCAGTCCGGGGTCGATCCTTCTGCGCGAACGCATGCGCGAAGTGGCCGCGGCGAACAAGCACCCGGAGGAAGCCGCGCGTCATTGTCTGGCGCTGGCCAGCCTGTACATCGAGCGCGGCGATTTCGACGCCGCGCACGATCGTCTGCTGGAAGCCAAACAACTCGACCAGCGTATCTCGATCGGCACCGGCCTGGAGGCGATTCGCCGCGCGCGTCATCCGGAGTTGCGTGCTAACCCGCCAACAAAAGCGGAAACAACGGGCGATAAGCCTGGCGTGACTTTCGCCGGTGATCTGGCAACCATCAGCGTGTTCGACGCGATCCAGGCGATTGAGAATTCGCGTCTGACGGGGGCGCTGCTGCTCGGGAACAACGCGCAGGCGGGGCGCGTGCTTTTCAATGACGGCCAAATCGTCGGCGCAGAGAGCGGCAAGCTCATCGCCCACGATGCCTTTCGCCAGATTGTCGAAGTCACCGGCGGCACGTTTGAATTCCAAAAGGCCGCGCAGTCGTTTCCGGTAACGATTACTTCGGCGAGTAACACGAACCTGATTCTGGATAGTCTCAGGCAAATGGATGAAGAGAAGGCCTAAAGAAAGGAAAAAGTAAAAAGGTAAAAGGCAAAGGAAAACCAGGCCGCGGACGCCCAATTTCCAGTGTCTACGGCCTGCTGGTCTTGCGCCTTCTTACTTTTTCCTTTTTACTTTTCCTTTTTTACTTGGTATTTAATCAACCAAAACGCGAGTATTCAACGCTTCGGCGCGCTCAATTGCCGACAGCAGCCGCAGGAACTGTGGATAGTTGCGGCTGCGCGCGTGCAGGCGCTCGCGCTCCAATTCGCTCACATCATTGCGCAGCATAAGATCGAGAAAGTCGTAATAGTCGGCCGTCGCGGCGAACGGAAACTCGCGCGTGTAAGTCGTCTGCCCGGTATCCTCCGAAACGAACCCGGCCAGCAGGTCGAACAGGTGGTCGGTGGTCAGATGCGAGCCTTCGCGCGTGAGTCTGATCGGCAGGCGCAATTCAAAGAAGCGCAAACTCTCAGAAGTTGTCACGCGCCGCAACTCTTTGGTTGCTTCGCCGTCAAACGGCGATTCCGGATCGACGAGAATGTGCAGCAGCCGTGGCTGGTCGACTTTGTCGATCGTGTCCAGCGCCAGTTGCACCCGGTCGGCCAGGAACTTTTCAAACGCGGCATCGATGGGATAGTTGATCCGGCCCAAACAGCCGACCGCCTCGCCTTCTCCGGCGGCTTCCGGCGGCAGACACGCGGGACAGTTTGCGCACACTGCGGTTTCACTCTGCAGTAGCTCGACCTCTGTGGCCGACTCTTCGATCCATTTGAGCTTATCGGCGCCCGGCGCACTGCGGTCAACGGTAGTCAGGATCGTATGCAGGTTGCTGAGGCGGCCCCACTCGCGCAGATGCCGCTCTGAGTAGCGCGCGCGCAAAACGCATGGGTACTGGACGGCGAATTCGAGAGACATGGCACAAGACAGTAAGCAGTTCACCCCGTGAGATAGAATTTGTACGTCAGCCCAGATCGCCGGTCACATCTCATGGGATAAAGGCAGTGAGCAGTAAGCAGCAGGAATGGAGAGTAAGTCAAGAAGGCAGCCGGTAGGGTTCCATTTGAGAGTGATTGTCGTGCCAGGTAAGACGATCCACGAAATCGCACGAAGCCTCAGGAGTCTTGTTCGTGCGATTCGTGTGATTTCGCGGATCGTTCTTGTTCAAGCGAAAGAAAGCGCGAAACCAATCCAGGGCGCTACCGCCGGCAGGATGTCACTGGGACCGTAAGCTACCGCCGTGAATTGTAGTCGATGATTTCGACAATTGCTGAGAACGGAACCTTTACAATCTCGCCGTCTCCACGTTCGACCTTGACGCTCGGCGTGGTCAGCGCCTGGGTTGTTTTCATGCTGCGCACGACCCCGCGCACGCGGTTTCCATCGCGCGTCACAATCTCGATATTTGCTTTGCCGTAAAGCGGCCGCAGCGCCGCCAGGGCCTTAGTAACTTCCATTCCGAAAGCTTTCGTTATTCGACGGGGTCGTCTGACTATACTTTGTCGAATCACATTCGTAAACCGGGGAAATTGCAGCAGCGCCCTGAGTTCAGTTCTTCTCTGCGCGATCTCCGCGACCTCAGCGTGTCTGCGCTGATTAAGGCGCCAAAACACTGGCCGCCGAGACGCAGAGAACGCAGAGGGGCCCAGAGAATTCCAAATTGGACGCCCCCCAGATTGCACGCAACCAATCCGCGCGATTAGGCGTATAATCTGTCATCAGTCACTCGACTGTAGTCTTAAACTCAGGAAATTTGGTCATGCAGCCTCAGCAAAGTTTCAGCGGCCCCGATCAGAGCGGTGCGGTCGTTTGTGCCCAGTGCGGTGCGCCGATGCCAAAGGAAATGCGGTTTTGCCGCTCGTGCGGAAATCGCCTGGGCGAAGGCCCGGCTGAGTACACTGAGACAGTTCGCCTGCCTCATGCTCAAACCGGACCTGGAGCTTCTAAGACTACACCGTTCTATGCCGCGCCCATGGCGCAAAGAGGAACCTCGGCGGTCTATTACCCACGCAAACGACGCATGCGCGGCATGACCTGGGTGTGGATCGCGATTGCGATCTTCTTTGCCAGCGGCGGCGCCTTGAGTTCGCTAATATCTCCCAAGTTCCGAGGCCGCCAGTCTGCGAGCGCTCCTGCTCCGAGCCGTTCCTATGCCGGCGTGAATCAATTCAGGACCGTCGACGGCGGCGTGACGTTTGATAACGTTGAACCGCCGGACTCGCCGGCTGACAAAGCCGGGCTGGTCGGTGGCGACATCGTCACGAGTTTCGACGGACAGTCTCCGAAGAGTCAAGACGAAATGATGGACCTCCTGCGCCGGACGCCTATCGGCAAAACCGTCGACGTGGTCTACCTGCGGGATGGAGAGACAAAGAAAACAAAACTGACTACGATTTCGGAAAGCGAATACAACGAACTGGATCGGGCCTATCGCAATCGGCCGGAAGGACAAGGGAAGTTTGGATTCCAATCTTTTAGAACAACGCCCGTTGCGGACCCCGAAACAAAGACATATGGCGTGCGTTTGAATTATGTCGACACAAACGGGCCCGCCGATCTTTTTGGCATCAAGGTTGGTGACATAATCACAGAGTTTGATGGCGTTCCGATTCGCACCCGGGATGAGCTGCAATACCGCGTTTACCGGGCCCTTCCGCATAGCAGTGTTCAGGTCACAGTGTTACGTGATGGACAGAGTATGAAAATTCCCGTAACCATGGGGCGAAATTGATAGTGATCTAAACTGAAGTTGCATACTCCCGCATCCGATTTTCCATCTCAAGCCTGACGTCTTCCCGATCTGCTTCGCTCTCGTCACCTTCAAAAGCTTCGAATAGCGCGTAGCGCAGCTCGGCAATCAGACGCAACTCCCAGGCTTCGCGGCCATTGTGCGAAGGGCGCGCAAACCACAGCGCATCGAAATCAGATTCGATCATCGCAGCCTGACCGAAAAGTTCGGCGGCCAAAGCCGCCCGCGACTCAGGCCGCAGCAGCACCCGACGCAATTCCCAGCCATGCCGTTGGTAAGTAGCGATGATCTCAGAAACCGGTTCGCGGGTGTTCATCTTCGATCGCAAAGTATAGCTGAGTTGGCGGAGTGATTCAGGAATTTAACCGCGAAGGTCGCAGAGTTTCCCGCAGAGGACGCAGAGAAAAGCTCTCGTCCGCGTTTCTCTGCGTATTCCTCTGCGTCCACTCTGCGGTTAAGAAGCCGGCTTGATACCACGCAAGATTAGATCTTAAAACAATAGGCTGAGCTCAGCGGACATCGAAATAGCACTCCCTCAGATGGTCTGAGCGTTTGATGCCTGACCTTCTGGCTATTATCATTCGTTACGTCCAAGAGTCGTACTAACAAATGGCAATCAATCAATCTTCGCCTTTCTACAGCGCGCTCGAGCGCGCGCTGAAGTTGCGTGGCAAAGCAATCGAAGACATTTGTCCGCCTGACGATCTGATCGCGCGGCGCGTGCTGCACGACTATGGCGCGATCTTTGTGGCGCACGAGGCGGTCGCACCGCCGCCGATGTGTGTGTTTCGGGACGAAGACGCGGTCACACATTTTCAGAAAGCAGCCGGGAGAGCGACGGCAACGATCGGCGATGGTTTGATCGAGTTGCAGCCCGCGGCGATGACCGCGCTCTTGCGGGCCCGCGCGGCCGCGCGCGATGAAGGTTTGGATATCACGCCGCGCGATGGCGCCGAAGCCGCGCGCCGCAGTTACGCGGACACGGTGCGGCTGTGGAACTCGCGATTCTTTCCAGCGCTGGATCATTGGATTCGCGCCGGGCGGCTGACTCAGCCAGAGACCGAAACCTTGCGCGTGCTGCCAACGAACCAACAAGTGGAGGCAGTCCTGGAACTGGAGCAGGACGGAATATTTTTCAGCAAAGACTTTTCGAAATCGGTGCTTTACTCGATCGCCGCGCCCGGAACTTCGCAGCACATCGCCATGCTGGCTTTCGACGCGAATGAATTTCTTGACGGGCGCGTGCGCGAACTTTTCGCCGCTAACGGTTGGTTTCAGACGGTGCTGAGCGATCTGCCTCACTTTACTTATCTGGGTTTGGCGGAAGCAGAGCTGCCCGCGCGTGGATTGAAGCGAGCCGACGTAAATGGCCAGACATTTTGGATTCCTGATGTGGCTTAGGGATTTCTTTGTTTGGCATCCGACCTCTGGTCGCCGACATCTGACCTCTGCATTTTGTTCGCGGGCTCGCATCCGTTAACATTGGATAATTCCGACGCCACAGTAATCAAGGAATCCGCATAGCATGCTGAGAAATTATTGCTTCTTAATCATTTTTGCTGTCTGTGCCGGCGCAACGACTGCGCAGACAAAACCTTCGCCATCAGCTGCGCCCGGGCCCAACGTTCAGACGCGCGACAGCGCGCCTTTCAACCTCGCGGAGTATGGCGTCAGCTTTCAACCGGACGCTCGACTCATTATCGTGATGGCCGCGCTCGATGCCGCCGGATTCGATCCAACGACGGCGGGCCGAGAGCCTTCCGCCTTCCGCGCGCTGCTGAGGAAAGAGCAGGCAAATCTGGATGCTAATCTGCGCGATCAACTAACCACTTATTATCAGCGACACAAACTACCGGCGCCGGCCACGGCTGCCGATCAGGCGGCGCGTTACGTTTCGCTGGCCTACGCGCTCGGTCCGCCGCCGTCGCTTGATGCGCCGGAACACTTTGACGAACTTCCCGGCGGCGTGCTCGAGGTGTTGGACTTTGGGCCGATGGTGCGCGAGTTTTTCAAGCAGTCGGGAATTGAAGGGCGCTTGCCTTCCTATATGCGCGCGGCCCAGGCGGAAAGCGATCGCCTGCGCCAACCGGCGGCAGAGATGGTGCGAGCAGTGCTTTCGTATCTGCACACGCGGCCGATCCTGGTAACCAACGAGCGCGTGCGCGTAAAGAGTCCCGACAACAAGAAGAATGCCCAGACCGCCTACACCTATCGCCAGCATGAACGGCGGTTCTTTATCGTGCCTGATTTGATGGCCGCACCGGGCGCGGTCAACTTTCGCGTCATTGCTGATGATTATTACGCGATCGTTCCCGAAGGCACGGATCTATCTTCGTCTGAGCTGCGCCGCGCATACGTGCAATTCGTGATCGATCCGCTGGTGCTGAAATTCAACAAAGAAATCGCCGCGCGTCGCGAGCAAGTCAAACAACTGATCGATGCGCGCGCGAAGGCCGGAGGCGAAAGCTCGACCGATGTGTTCACGGTAGTGTCGAGATCTTTGGTTGCGGCCGCGGACGCGCGGTTTGAAGAGTCGCAGCGGCTGGCTCAACTAACTGACCTGCAACGTCTGCGCTTGCAAAAAGCCCGGGACGACGCTGCCCGCGCGGCTATCGCCAAGGAATCCCAAGCGTCGCGCGCGGCCATCGGCGACGAGACGATGGCCCGGCTGGCCGAAGATTACGAGCAGGGCGCCCTGCTTGATTTCTATTTCGCCGATCAGTTCCGTGACGTCGGCGTGTCGGGTTTTGATATCGCGAGTTTTCTGGGCGACATGGTTGCCGGCTTTGATCCAGGGCGCGAAGGCAAACGCCTGTTAGAAACCGCTGACGCCCGCGCGCGCGCCCGCGCCGCGCGCAAGGCCCATCCGGCTTACTCGGTGTGGTTGATCGATCCCGGCGCCGAAAGCCGGGATGCAGCGGACACTTCCCGCAGCTCGGCGCTGACCAGGAGCCTTAGAGAAGTCGAAACGTTACTGCAAGCCAAAAACTACGAGACCGCCGAAACCCGTCTGAAGGCGCTGTTGCAGGAAAATCCGGGCGACGCGCGTTTACTTTTCACCCTGGGGCAAACGGCCAGCCTGTGGGCGCGCGACACCACCGATGATGACTTGCAGTCGCAAAGACTAAACCGCGCGCTGGCGAATTATCGTCTGGCAACCCAGGCCGCCGCGCCGGAAACCGACAAAGCTTTGCTCTCACGCGCGCACGAAGCGATGGGCCGCATCCTCGCATTTCTCGAGCGCAATGACGAAGCGATGAAAGAATTCGAAGCCGCGATTAAGCTGGGCGAAGTAAACGGCGGCGCGTATCGGGATGCGATGGAAGGAAAGCGGAAACTGGCGCAGCCGTAATGAGAGCTAATCTCTTTATCATCGCAATCCTCCTGAGTGCATTAGCTTCCCAACTTCAACCCATGCCGAGATTCAAAGAAATCTTTCCACGCGTGACCATTCTTCTCAACCAGTTTCGGCGTGTTCTTGACTGTAAAGTCCGCGATCTTCACGCCCTTTTCGATCTGTTTCCAGGTGAGTGGCATCGACACCGTCGCGCCCGCTTTGGCGCGCGCGCTGTAGGGGGCGGCGATGGTTTTGCCGCGCGCGTTCTGCATGGCATCAACGTAGACCTGCTGCTTCTGGCGTTTTGCGAGCGAGCGTTGGGTCGTCGCAATCTTCGGCGCGCGGCTGGCGACTTCGCCTGACAGCGCGTGGGCGACGGCGGCAATCTTACCGTAATCGTATTTGGGTTTCAGCGGCAGATAAATGTGTATGCCGGACGAACCGGAAGTCTTGGGAAACGATGGCAGGCCGAGTTCGTCAAAGACGTCTTTGCAGACCAGGGCCACTGCCAGGACGTTCGGCCACGGCGCGGCTTTCGGATCGAGATCGAGCATCAGGTAATCCGGTTTGTCCAGGTGCTTGATGGTCGAGTGCCAGGGGTGTTGTTCGATCGTTCCCAGGTTGACGAAGTGCAAAAGCGATCCGATCGTCGTGAAGACGGCGTAGTGCAGCTCGCGTCCTTCCTGATTGATTAGCCGCGCGGTTTTAATGAATGGCGGCGCGCTTCCCAGGTCCTGCTGAAAAAACATCGGCGCCTTTATCCCGCGCGGATAACGTTGCAGAATTGCCGGCCGGTCCCTCAGGAACGGCATGATCAAAGATTCGATGCGAAGGTAATAGCAAAGCAGATCAAACTTCGTAAGGTTCTCGCCGGGCCAATAGACGCGATCGAGACTGGTCAGCGAAACCCGCTCACTGCTGATCTCCAGGATCAAATCGCCCTTTGGCTTCTTGAGCGAGAGAAACTCTTCACGAGAGACTGCGGGACCTTCAGGTCGCCGGGTGCGTTTCATGCTCTCCAGTTTTCGCCGTACTGCGGTCTTTTTCCTGTCGGCACACATAGGCTAGCGCGCATTCTAACACCTAAAGCTCGACGGTCTCGCGGAGGCTACCCACCGTTTCCGTCGTTGACATGCCGTATTCGCGGCCTCTATACTTGAAATTGAAAATGACTATCAATTTCATCAGCCAGCGAAAATCACCGTTTCCCGTTGAGTTGTCGCCCTCAATAAGGGCGGGAATCCAATCTCTGGTCGGCGGGCCGCAACTTGCGGTGCTGGTGATCCTGCTGGCAAGCGCTTCGCTTCGGGCGCAGACGCCCGTACCCGCTAGTCCGTCCAGCTCAACGGTCACTACCAGCGAGTCCGCCAACCTGGGCGCGCCGGTTGAAAAGTCATTAGGGACATCGCCGCAACAACAGGTCGAGCAACTGCGAAATGAAATCGAACGCTTGCGGGTTGAAGTTGAACGTTTGCGGGTTCTGGTCGAAGCGAAGGAAAAGCAGTCGACGGTTTCTTCAATTCCCCCACGCGCTGCGCCGGCAGTTTCTTCGCCGCCCAGCGCCGCGCCTGACAGTGCCCGGATCGCCGTCGCGACAAAAGCGCAGGGTGGTGATTTGTCGGGAGCCGGCAATCTCTTACGAACCGATCGCATCACAATTGGCGGTTACGGTGATTTCCAGTTTCGCCAGTCTTCAATCAGTGAACGCGCTGACGGTGGTGGTACGCCGACTTTTCAGAACACGCGTCTGGTACTCAGTATTGCGGCAGTTCTGGCCGAGAAGCAGAATATAATTTTCAACTCAGAGATCGAATATGAGTTCGGCTCGCGGGAAATCGATGTCGAGCAAGCCTATGTTGAGTGGAAGGCGCGGCCCGAGTTTGGATTTCGAGGTGGGATAATCGTGCCGGCCATCGGTCGCTTCAATACCTTTCACGATTCCTACTTGAACCTGACCACTATTCGTCCGCTGATCAATCAATTCATCATTCCGTCAGCATATCGCGACGCCGGGGTCGGCATTCGCGGGCGTTTCAAACTGCCGCACAAGATGAAGTTCAGTTATGAAGCCGACCTGGTGAACGGCATGCAAGGCGTGAATGCCGATGGCGAGCCGACGCCGTTCTCGCGTTTGCTGGGTCAGTCTTCAGCGGCTGAGCCGGGTCTGGTTGCATTTCAGGCCGAGCGTCGTCGTAAGGCGATGGTTGGTCGCGTCGGCTTTTCCCCCATTCCGGGTTTGGAAGTTGGCGTGTCGGGCTACAACGGTCACTTCAATGAACAGGGATCGCCACCGCAATCGGTAACGATTCTCTTTATAGACGGCTCGTATCGTCGCGGGTCGCTCGTTATCAACGGTGAGTATGGTCGCTCGAACATTGTCGGCGGCATTCCGCGAAAGAGTCCGGCGCCGCCCGCAATCAACCTGAACGCTCCGCAGACGATTGCAGCGCTGGCCGAATTCGTGGCCCAACGCTCGCCGGGGCAGGACGGGTTCTACCTGGAAGGCACGTACAGGTTCTCTGCACCAATCGCGAAAAAGAAACTCGACGAGGGCGCCTACGTTGCACCAGTTGTGCGTTACGAAGTCGTGCGACTCGATCGCACGATTCCCGACTTCTATCTCAATCGCTCGCGAACCACGATCGGCCTAAACCTCGCTCCGTCTTCGACGGTGATCTTCAAACTGAATTATCTGTTCAATCGCACCTTTGGACCGGTTCCCAGAGTTCCGGCTGGAATTGGCGGCGCGCTTTTCGGCATCAGCCCATTGCCGCATCTCGATTACGGACGAAACGGTTTTACCGGATCAGTCGCGTACGTTTTTTAGGAGCGGAAATCGTGAAGCAGAGAATTGTGAAAGCGCTGGCGGGGTTCTTATTACTGACTACGACTCTAATGTTGGGATTTGTCCGGCCGGCATTCCTCTCCAGAACTGTTCAAGCCAAACCGGCGTACATGGATCGATACAACAGAGACGTGCGCGCCAGGCAGGAACTGATAAACAAATGCACGGTCTGTCATGTTGGCCGCGGTGGCGACACACGCAACGACTTCGGTGAAGCGTTTGAGGACGCCGGTTACCGCATCACGCCAAAATTGCGCGGGAAGTTCCCTAAGTTGTTCGTGAAGTCACGCGAGCAAACGCCCTAGATGTCAGCGCACCGGTGTCGCTGGAAAAGTGCGGAAGGCGAACCAATCACGCTCGCGCGTTGACGCTACGCACCGCCACGAATAATATCGATGCTCTGGCGCGAGTCGGCGAAAACTTAACTTCAATTCCCCCGGGGCATTCGTCTCAAATGAAGATTGCTTACTTCGATTGTTTTTCCGGCATCAGCGGCGACATGGTTCTGGGCGCCCTGGTGGACGCCGGCTGCGAGCTGAATCGCATCGAAGCCGAATTGCGGCGGCTGCCCTTCAGCGGTTGGAGCATCTCGGCTGAGAAGGTCGAGCGCGGCGCGTTATCGGCCACTCACGTGAAAGTGGAAAGCGGCGAGCATCATCCGCATCGCTCGCTCGATACGATTCTCGGACTAATTAGTCAGGCCGGGCTGTCGCCGCGCGTCACGAATCGCGCCAGCGAAATTTTTCGACGGTTGGGCGAGGCCGAAGCGCGCATTCACAACGTGCCGGTAGAAAAGATTCACTTTCACGAAGTCGGCGCGGTCGACGCAATCGTGGACATCGTGGGCGCGTCCGTGGGCTTTGAGTTATTGGGCATCGAGACGTTCGCGTGCTCGGCGCTGAATGTTGGCGGCGGACGCGTGCAAACGGCTCACGGGATTTTGCCGGTGCCGGCGCCGGCCACCGCCGAGTTGCTCCGCGGCGCGCCGACGTATTCGACCGGTATCGAGCGCGAATTGGTGACGCCGACGGGCGCCGCGATCGTGTCAACGCTGGCGTCGGAGTTTGGCGCGCAGCCGGCGATGACTGTCGGTGCGGTGGGCTATGGTGCCGGCACGGCGGAACTCCGCGAGCAGGCGAACGTCCTGCGGCTTTTCATCGGAGAGAGCGTCGAACAGAAGATCGGGCGCGATGACGTCATGGTAATCGAAGCCAATCTGGACGACATGAACCCGCAGATTTATGGTTACTTTGTTGAGCGCGCTTTGGAGGCGGGAGCGCTGGATGTTTTTGCCACGCCGGTGCAGATGAAAAAGAACCGTCCCGGTCAATTGCTGACCGTGCTGTGCCGGCCGGCGGACACCGATCGCCTGATGGATCTGATCTTTCGCGAGACGACCACCATTGGCGCGCGGACGTACCGCGCCAACCGGCGCACGCTCCAGCGCGAAAGCGTTGCGGTGGACACGCCTTTGGGAACCGTGCGCCTGAAGGTCTCGCGATCAAACGGGCACGTGCTGAACGTGGCGCCGGAGTACGAAGATTGCCAGAGGATCGCGGCCGAGCGCGGCGTGCCGCTCAAACAGGTACTGGCCGAAGCAGAGTTTTGCTTTCAGAAGCAGCGCGCGGACATGAGCGAGAGAGATTCTTGATGCCCAAAGAAATCCCGAATGAAAAACCCAACGGCTTGCTCGGCAAACGCGAGCGATTGTTCGATCGGTTGCGAGAGCTGGATTCGCTGCTGGTAGCCTTTTCCGGCGGCGCTGATTCCGCTTATCTGGCCTGGGCCGCGCATCAGACGCTGGGTGAACGCGCGCTATCCGTAACGGCGCTGTCGCCAAGTTTTTCCGCGCATGATCGCGCGCAGGCTGAAAGTTTCGCGCGGCATGTGGGTCTGTGGCATGAGTCAATCGCGACGCACGAATTCGAAAATCCTCGCTATGTCGCAAACAACGCCGACCGCTGCTACCACTGCAAGACCGAACTTTTTGTTGAGATGGAAAAGCTCGCTTCGGCGCGGAACTTTGCGGCCCTCGCTTACGGAGTAAACACCGACGACATGCAGGATTTCCGTCCCGGCCATCGCGCCGCCAGAGAACATCAGGTGCTGGCGCCGCTGCTCGAAGCCGAACTTAACAAGACGGAAATCCGCGAACTTTCGCGACAGGAGGGCCTGCCGACATGGGATCGTCCCGCTTCGGCGTGTCTCTCTTCGCGCCTGCCTTACGGGACGCAGGTGACGATTCGAAATCTGAGTCAGGTCGAGCGCGGTGAAGCGATTCTGCGCGCGCTGGACTTCCGGCAGTTCCGTGTGCGGCATCACGGCGAGATGGCCCGCATTGAGATCGCGGCGGAAGAATTGCCCCGCGCGCTGAAGATGAATCTCGAGCAAACTCTGGCCGAAGGATTTCAGCGGCTGGGATTCACTTCCATCACGCTGGATCCGCAAGGTTATCGGCAGGGATCTCTGAACGCCGCCCTCGCTAAAAAATAAACACCATGGACGAGCGGGACATCAGGCGGCTGCTCGTGCGGCTGCAAGCGGGCCGGCTTTCAGTCGAGGACGCGATTGAGCGGCTGCGCCATCTGCCATCCGAAGATCTCGGCTTTGCTAAGATTGATCATCACCGGGCGCTACGTCAGGGCTTTGCCGAAGTGATCTTCGGACACGGAAAGACTCCGCAACAAGTGACGGCGATTGTCCGCGGGATGCTGCGGCCGAAGGATTCGAAACACAATATCCTGATCACGCGTGCGGACGAGCGCATCTATCGCGCGGTCCGTCGCGTCACTGCAAAGGCCAAATTTTATCCGCTGGCCGGCGCGATTGCGATCAGGCGCAACCGGGTTATAACCGGCAAGGGCACGATCCTGATTCTTTCCGCCGGCACCAGCGATATCGCCGTTGCCGAGGAAGCCGCGCTGACCGCGGAGATAATGGGTAATCGGGTGGAGACTGTGCACGACGTCGGTGTCGCCGGATTGCACCGCTTGATGGAGCACCACGAAAAAATAAAGAGCGCGCGTGTGATCATTTGTGTTGCGGGAATGGAAGGGGCACTGCCCAGCGTGGTAGCCGGTTTGGTAGCGTGCCCGGTGATTGCCGTGCCCACCAGCACCGGCTACGGCGCCAGCTTCGGCGGGTTAACGGCATTGCTGGCGATGCTGAACAGTTGTGCGTCGAACGTCAGCGTGGTGAATATCGATAATGGATTCGGCGCGGGCCGCGTGGCCAGCGCGATCAACCGCGGGTGAGTCGTCTCCCGCCGAATTCACTTCGCGCTGCGCCCATTTCTCAAGCGCTCGCCGCCAGTCCTGCCACGACCTCGATCGGCGGCAGCGGCACTGCCATCTCCTGGAGGGCTCCCAGAAGAGTCGTCTGATTCTCAAAGACAAACGCATTGCGCATTTCGAGAAACTCATCGAGGAACCGCTCGCGGCGTGCTTCAACTGCCAACGGATCCCACGGGTTCTCTTTTCCGTCTGAGAATACGTACGAAAGATCTTCGACGACTTGCAACAACAAAGAGTTACTCCTTTGCGTAATCCTGCGGAGAGACTTCTTGTAGTCCGCCATTCCCGGCAACGCCGGGAAGAGTCGTTCCATCACTGCCACTTCATTCCAGGCCCAGGTCAGTTGGGTGGTCACTGCCCCCAGACCATGAATCCAACCAGTGATGTTAACCATGGTCGTGAGCCCCTGGTAGAACTCTGCCAATCGCGGATCCAGAAAATCGTAGTCGGGGTTGCAGACATCGCCGCGCAGCCGTCCCGTGCGCACCAGTTCATCCTTAATCGGCGTGCCGTCGTACGGCAACATTCGACAGAACGTCACCGGAGAACAACCATCACCGACGATCGTGCGCAAGAAATTGAGGTTGCCACGCACGGATTCAAACGTGCTGGATGGGTCGAGTAGCATAAAGCCGTACTCAAACTTCAGGCCGATACTCTTCAAGAGTTTCACCGCGCGAATGTTCTGCTCGACGGTGATTTGTTTGTGAAGCGTCTCCAATCCTTCTTCAGTTCCGGACTCGAGCCCCATGTAGACAAAGTAAAGGCCGGCGTCGCGCATTCTGATGAACAACTCGCGCTCAACCGCATCGGCGCGACAGTTGATTTTCCAGATCACTTTTCCGGCTAAACCACTGCGATGCAGTTCATCGACAAACTCGCCGGCCCAACGGCGCCAGACGGTACCGAACAGCGGAAAGTCATCATCCTGGAAGAGGAAGAGAGTGATGCCTCTCTCTTCATAAAGGCTGCGCATCTCGCGCACGACCTCGACGGGCTTGCGCGTGCGCACGATCCTTCCCGGCGCGGCGCGATAGAATGTATGGATCGAGCAGAACGAGCAGGTGCGAGCACAGCCGCGGCTAGCCAGTATCGGCATGATCTGGCGACCCAAAATCCTTTCCGGCTCGTAGTTGCGTTCCGGATAAGGCAATTGATCGAGGTCTTCAACCAGCGCCCGCGCCGGCGTCGCGATTACCTGGTTATCGTGAAGATAGGCAATGCCCTGGATGTCGTGCCAGTCCGCGCCAGTGCTGAGCGCATCCGCCAACTCGAGGAGCGTCATCTCGCCTTCGAAGCGCACGACGCTGTCCAGTTCGGGCACAAGTTCCAGCGTCTGCTGATAACTCAAACTAGGAAAATGTCCGCCCATGGCGAAGTGGCAATCAACGCCGCGCGCGCGCAAGGCGCGTATCAGCCCGCCGTAACGCTCAATGTAGAATTGGAAGATTAGCGAGAATCCGACCAGGAGAGGATCGGCTAAGACCACCGATTTCAGAATCTCTTCCGGGTCCGCCTCGACGTCCAGCACCTGCACGGCATAACCGTATTGGCGTAGTACCGAAGTCAGGTACCCGAGCCCCAGATTTCCTTGATGTTGAAAACCAATCAGAACGATGGGACGCGACGTGTTGCGCCCGCGCTCGGCTCCGGTGGGGCCTTGAAAAATGCGTAGCGGAATAGACTGACGCATACGTCCTCCTGAAGCCAAGCGACTTAGCAACCCGTCTGTGGAGCAGGTGGATTGCTAAGCGTCGGCGAATAAGGAACCAATTTCGAGGCGGCCGTTTACTTCCTGCCCTTGATAGCTGCGCTTATGCGGTTAGCCGCTTCCAACTGGGCCTTGAGCGTCTGGACATGCAAATCCAGTTGAGCCTGAGCGACCTTGACCTGAGTACCCAGGTCGAACTGCGTAAAGAAAGGCCAGGGTACCGGGTCACCATGAACTTGCGGACGGAATTGAAATAGTGGGGAAAGGTCTGTTATCGGTTTTCGCGTTGCCATTTTGGCCTCCTAAAGAGAAAGTGATGTAGAAGATCAGCAGCGAGAACAAGCGCCCTAAAAATCTCTTAGTGGCGCTTGTCCCACAGCAAGTACGACATCGGGGGATGTTGGGACGCGGGGGACTATATACCGTCTCGCAAGAATTGACAAGTGTTTTTGCAAGACCCCTTACTCGTTCTTTTGCCCTACTTAGGGAGATACGCGAACGCTGTCGGCGCGCTCCAGGTTGAATCTTGGCGGGCTCCGGTTCCTTCGCGGCGAACTTCTCCTTTAGCAAGCTCGGAGTCGTGCAGGAGCCCTCGCTACTGTAAAGATTCGTGGAAATTGAATCGTTCGCACAACAGTCTTCAACGTTTCTCCTTAGTCGCATTACTCGTGCCCGAGCTGCGGTTTCGCCCGAAAGCAACGAGCAGGAGAAATTTATCACGCTAAGAAAATAGTTCTGCAATCCCCCGAGCCGGCGCTGATTACGTCCAATGTAAGCAAGCAGTCTCGAAACCTCACAGGAGCAGCAAGAATGCAGAAGGGATGGCGGTCTAATAATTATCGCGAGTTCGTTATGCGCCGGCTCAAATTCCGTTACCTGACGATTGCGGGCCTCCTGCTCACTCTCTCCTCGTGTAGATCAGACTCGAAATTAGAAAACCCCGCCAACGACCTCAAATCAGCGGCGTCATACATCTCGCAGGCGGATCAGATGTATGCCCAGCGAGAGGATCTGATGCGCCTTCAGCAGGGAATAGTCTTTTTACGGCAGGCAGCGGTCGCCGATCCCAACAGCTACGAGGCTGCCTGGCGACTCGCTAAGTTCAATTATTATATGGCGACACATATCGATGGCAATCTACGCGACCAAAAATTTCGAGATGGGATAGAGGGCGGTAAGACAGCAGTGCAATTGCAAGGCGATAAACCTGAAGGCCATTTCTGGCTGGGAGCAAACTACGGAGGCAGTCTGGAATCCGAAACGATTACCGGTCTTGCGAGGATCGAGGACGTACGTAGAGAGATGGACACAGTGCTCAGAATTAACGAGGGATATCAGGACGGCAGCGCATACATGGTGCTGGGGCTGTTAGACCTGAAAGCTCCGAAGATTGTGGGCGGCGATCCGCAAAAGTCCGTTACCGAGATGGAAAAAGGATTACGGTTTGGCGCAAAGAATGCGTTCCTCCATCTGCATCTGGCCGAGGCTTATCAGACAGTAGGGCGTTCCGCCGACGCGCGCCAACAACTCAACACGATTCTTTCAATGACGCCCGATCCAAATTACTTACCAGAACTTAAGGAAGCGCAACTACAGGCTCGTCAATTACTCGATAAGATCGAGTAAGCGAATTCCTTCTGCTGCGCTAAGCGTAGTGCGGCCCCACTAATTTAAGAATGCCCACGGTGTCCTTTCCCCCGCATTAAGCTCCGGTTACCGAAGGCACCGGTGTCGGAGGGGCAAGTTGTTCCGGCGGCGCCAGAGCTGAAAACTTCTCCCTCCAGCGGATTTTTCCGGTCGCCTGCATCACCACAAACAAAGTGATGATCGAACCAATCGTGATCGCCAGCCCGGTGAACCCTTTCAAGAAAAAGGCGTAGGAAAACGCCACCAGATAGATGAACTGGGCCAAAGCCGCTTCGCGGGCGGCGAAGCGCGTTCCGACCACGAGTCGCAGGTACGACACCACGAGAAAGACTGAGACGGCTGAGCAGATGCCGAATGCCAGATGAATCGAAACGTGATCGACCAGGTAAGCCAGCAGCAGGTGGAAGGAAAAGAAAGCCGCAGCGAGAAAGAAATAATTCATCGGATGCAGTTCGATCCCGCGCAAGGTCGTAATGATGATCATGAGAAAGAAAAAGAAGAAGAGCGACACGGGCGCGAAGAAGCTGATGCGGCCGGCCAGCGGGCCGGGCTGCAGTTTCTCAGGCATGGTCATCGCGATCTGATAGCCCGAGACCAGATTCGTGTATCTCCAATCTAGATCCCAGCCGCCGTTCGCCGTCTCATGTTTCTCAGTCGGCGAAAGTGTGTTGTCGGGAAAATCGATGTCTTTGAAGTTCGTAGTCATCTTCAAAGAGAAATCGCGTACCTGCGCCACTTCTTGCGCGTTTGATTGGCCGTCTTCGGTTCTCGTGTTACTGGCGAAGCTGTATCGCCAATCGTTCAGGCCCTGAGACTTGTAGCCAACTTTCAGGATGGCCGCCTTTCCGGCCGCCAGGTGAACTGTGCCGCTGGCGCTGTTCTTCTCGTTCTTTAGCGCCACCTGCGCATCGTCAACCGTGAAGACAAGGTCGTCGTAGATTGCCTGTGCCGTGGGAAAGTCGAGCGTAAAGGTCACATTCTGATCCTTGTTGCTGGTGTTCCGAAATGAGTACGAACCCCCGAAAGCAACTTTGTAAGTGCTGTACCAGAGCAAACCCTTCTGCCGATGTTCGAGATTGAGATCGACGTTGATGTGGCTGCTATCCAGGGGCAGCGTGGTCGTAACGGTTTCCTGGGTGACGGTCTCGATCCTTTTGCCGTTTTCGGTTTTAACTTCCTTCTTCGGCACCGTCTCTTCAAACGACGCGGTTGGTGGTGACTGGTTTTGCGGTGAGCCCCACGTCGACGCGACGCGGCTTCCTGAAGAATTGTCCGACTCATAGGTCCGCTGAAAAATTGTGGCGCCGAGTATTCCCCACGCGAAAGCTGTACAAAGAAAAATGAAAGTGATGGCGGCGATGCGTTTTATCATGGATGTACTCCTCAATGCGGACGGGCTGTTGATGTATTTGTGAATGACGCGAACATGATCAGTGATTGAGTTTGCCCATTGTCGGATCGAACTTACCTCGCGGCAATGTCGCTTGCCACACGCGACGACTGTGCGAAACTACGGCGCGGCGAGCATGTGGCCGCCTCGCCGGCCCAATGCCGAATTAAGGGTGCGGCGAATAAATTCGGACTCAAGCATGTTGTCAGCCATTCAATCCG
>Ga0209701_10000405_pt1 | contig 24741 bp, 12 predicted proteins | sample CZO8metaG_4_FD_188356 | JGI IMG/M metagenome (GOLD analysis project Ga0209701, IMG submission 188356) | Vadose zone soil microbial communities from the Eel River Critical Zone Observatory, Northern California, USA - CZOApr15con2H3.8 metaG... | ecosystem: Environmental > Terrestrial > Soil >... | reverse complement strand
TCAAAGAGATGAAGGCGACGATGCCGGTCGTCCTCTTAAATGTTAACGACCCAGAGCCGGCGATTCATGCCGTGGACGAGAAGTGGGACGGCGCGTTACCGGCAACGTTTCTTTATGACCACGAGGGCAAACTTGTTTTCAAATACTTCGGCAAGATCAAACCCGCCGAATTGCGCGCGGCAATCGATAAGGAAGTAGGCAGTAAGCAGTAGGCAGAGAGCGGCGGTCAATCTTTCTGCCTTCTGCTTTCTGCCTTCTGCCTACTTTTTATGGAATCAATCACACTCGAAGTCATCGCCGCACACAACCTGACTCCCGCAGAATTCAGCCGCGTTAAAGAGCTGCTCGGACGCGAACCGAACACGGTCGAGCTCGGTGTCTTTTCGGTTATGTGGTCTGAGCATTGCTCGTACAAGTCTTCCCGCGTTCACCTGAAGCGTCTACCAACCACCGGCGAGCGCGTCATCGTTCCGCCCGGCGAGAATGCCGGCGTCGTCGATGTCGGCGACGGCTGGTGCGCAGCATTCAAGATCGAATCGCACAATCATCCCAGTTTCATCGAACCATTTCAGGGCGCGGCGACCGGCGTCGGCGGAATCCTGCGCGACATTTTCACCATGGGCGCGCGCCCGATCGCAGCGATGAACAGTCTGCGTTTTGGCTCGCTCGACGATCCGAAGAACGGGCGGCGCAATCGTTCGCTGCTCGCGGGCGTCGTCGCCGGCATCGCCCACTACGGGAACGCGTTCGGAGTGCCCACGGTCGGCGGCGAAGTTTCTTTCGATGATGCTTACGCGCTGAACCCTTTGATCAATGCGTTCGCGCTCGGCCTGGTGCGCAAGGATCAGATCTTTTTCGGCAAAGCCACGGGCGTCGGCAATCCGGTCTTGTATGTCGGAGCGAAGACCGGCCGCGACGGCATTCACGGGGCGACGATGGCTTCGGCGGAGTTCGACGAAGAGGCTTTGGAAAAGAGACCGACCGTGCAGGTCGGCGATCCGTTTTTGGAAAAGCTTCTGCTCGAAGCCTGTCTGGAAGCGATGCGCAGCGGCGCCGTTGCGGGGATTCAGGACATGGGCGCCGCGGGACTTACGTGCTCGACCTGCGAGATGGCCGCGCGCGCCGATACTGGGATAGAGATCGATCTGTCATTAGTCCCGCAGCGCGAAACGGGCATGACCGCGTACGAGATGCTGCTTTCGGAATCGCAGGAGCGCATGCTGATCGTCGCGCACCAGGGGCGCGAGCGCGAAGTCGCCGACATCTTCCGCAAGTGGGACCTCGACGCGGTGGTAATCGGGCGCGTGCGCGACGATGGGCGCATGCGTGTCACGCATAATGGCGAAGTGGTTTGCGATGTGCCGGTGAAATCTTTAACGGACGAAGCGCCGATTTATGAGCGACCGCTTAAGGCTGGGAGCGCGGACGTCTCGTCCGCAAACGTGAGCCCAACTCGCGTCCCGGTGCTTTCGGAAGATACTTCCAACGAGTCAACTGTTCGCGCTGGCGCGCTCACTGCGGACGAGACGTCCGCGCTCCCAGCGACTACGGTGCCTCAGAATTTCAATGACGCTCTGTTGCGCTTGCTCTCCTCGCCCAACCTCGCTTCCAAAGAATGGGTTTACCGTCAGTACGACCACATGGTGCGTACGAACACGGTGGTGCTGCCCGGCGCCGACGCGGCGGTGGTGCGCATCAAGGAGACAAGACGCGCGTTGGCGATTGCGCTTGACGGCAATGGCCGTTACTGCGCCGCGAATCCGCGCGCAGGCGCCAGGCTGGTCGTCGCCGAAGCCGCGCGCAACGTCGTCTGTGTCGGCGCGCAACCGATCGCGATTACCAACTGTCTGAACTTTGCTTCGCCCGAACGCCCCGAGGTGATGTGGTCGTTTTCGGAAGTCATCGACGGCATCGCCGAAGCGTGCAAAGCGTTTAATACGCCGGTCGTGTCCGGCAACGTTAGTTTCTATAACGAGACGGAAGGCCGCGGCGTTTTGCCGACGCCGGTCATTGGCATGGTGGGGCTAATCGATGACGTCAAGCGTCTGGTCCAGCCTGGTTTCAAAAATCCCGGCGACTTCATCGCGCTTCTGGGCATGACGCGCGAAGATCTTTCCATTAGCGAATACGCGGCTGTAATCGAAGAGAAATCGTTCGACGAATTGATCGGCCAGGGCCGTGTGCCCGTGCTGGATCTGGAAGCTGAAGTGTCAGTGCAGACGGCTTGCCTGCGCGCCGCGGAGAATGGCTTGCTGCGCTCAGCACACGATTGTTCGGACGGTGGTTTGGCGGTGGCGCTGGCCGAATGCTGTTTCTCTTCGCTCAATCGCGAGGTGTTCGGCGCCGAAATCGATCTCACCGGCGAATACAACCTGGCCACGAGACTGTTCAGCGAAACGCCCTCGCGCATCGTCGTCAGTTTTGACCAATCTGCGCTCGGTGATATTGAAGAGATTGTCGCAGCCGCCAGTTGCGCGATGACGATCCTCGGCAACGTCGGCTCTGATCGTTTGCACATCGAAAGTGACGGCGAAGAAGTGATCCAGCTGGATGTGGCTGAGATGGAAAAGGCCTGGCGCTCGTCGCTCGCTGCCAAGTTGCAAACGGAAGTGCTGGCTGCCGGCGCTGAATGAATGGTGGTACCGGCGTGCGGGGTCCCCAGCGGGGCAGCCCCGCTGGGGTGCTCGACCCCGCCCGTGAAATTCACGCGCAAGCGCGCGTGCCACAATTCGAACGTCGCCGAAAACGTCATGGCCGCGAATGATTCCAAACCGATTAGCGTGCGCGTGCTTTTCTTTGGCGCAGCGCGCGACGCCGCAGGACGTGAACAGTTGGAACTGTCGCTCAGTTCGCCGGCAAACGTGGCGAGCGCCTTCGGCCAATTACTCTCCGATTACCCAGCGCTCGCGCGATTCGGAAACTCTCTACTGCTCGCCGTAAACCAGGAGTACGCGCTCCCCGATCGAAAACTCTCTGACGGCGATGAGCTGGCCGTGCTGCCGCCGGTGAGCGGCGGTGCGGAAGAAACGACCACAAAGGCGCAGAGACACAAAGCAGAGCAAGGTTCTGAGGAAGAGCCGCCAAATACCGGGAACGCGGGCGCCTCGCCCGCAACAACTTCCGAAAGAGACTTCTTCGAGCTAACCACCGATCCAATCGACGTCGGCGCAATCGCCCGCCGCGTCGTCTTAGCAGAATGCGGTGCGACCGTGACGCTCGACGGTTATGCGCGCGAATGGACGCGCGGGCGGCGCACGCTTTATCTGGTTTACGAAGCCTACGCGCCAATGGCGCTGAGGGAAATGCGGCGTTTGGGTGAACAAGCGCACGAGAAGTTTGAGATTGCGCACCTCGGCGTCGTGCATCGCACCGGTCGTCTGGAGATTGGCGAGACCAGCGTAGTGATCGCGGTCAGCGCGCCGCACCGCCGCGCGGCATTCGAGGCGTGCGAATGGGCCATCCGCGAACTGAAACGTACCGTGCCGATTTGGAAGAAGGAAGTTTTTGAGGACGGTGAGGTTTGGGTCGAGGGCGAAGGCAGCCACCGGTAACTTATCCGCAGATTACACAGATTTCGCAGATAACTACCAAGAAAAGCGGAGCGCCATTCAACTTATCCAGTTAAATCCTTATCTGTGTAATCTGCGTAATCTGTGGATGCAATTAACTTGCCGGCGTCTCCTCAGTCTCTTCTTCAGTTGAAGGATCAACCAAAGACGCGCTCGTGACCATGTCGTCTGCATCGACTTTGATCAAACGCACGCCCTGAGCGCTGCGGCCGGTCTTGCGAATCTTATCGGCTTCCAGGCGGATCAGTTTGGCTTGCTGCGTAATGATCATGATCTCGGATTCCTCATCAACCGGAAACACGGCCACGACTTTGCCGGTCTTTTCCGTGGTTTTCATGTTGATGACGCCCTTGCCGCCGCGCGCCTGCAAACGATAAGTCGAGATCGGCGTCTGCTTGCCGTAGCCCTGCTCGGAAACTGAAAGCATTCTTTCGGAATCATCCGGCGAGACGGGGCAAACCGAGACGACGAAATCGTCTTTGCGCAAATCGATGCCGCGCGTGCCGCGCGTCGCGCGTCCCATCGGTCGCGCGTTCTTCTCGTCAAAGCGAATCGCAAAGCCATTGTGCGTCGCGATGAAGATGCGCTTGGTTCCGTCAGTCGTCACCACATCCAACAGCTCATCGCCTTCGTCGATGTTGATGGCGATGATGCCGTTCGAGCGAATGTTTTGGAAATCCGACAGCGCGGTCTTTTTGATCACGCCTTTTTTCGTGACCATCAGGACAAAACGGCCTTCCGAGAACTCGCGCACCGGCACGACGCCCGCCAGTTTTCGCTCAGAAGAAATCTGGATCAGATTCACAATCGCCTTACCGCGCGAGGCGGCCGCCGCGTCCGGCACTTCGTGAACCTTCATCTTATAAACCAGTCCGTCGTCGGTGAAGATCATCAGGTACGCGTGCGTCGAAGCGATGAAAAGATGCTCGACGTAATCGTCGTTCTTGGCCATCGCGCCAAAGCGTCCCTTGCCGCCGCGTCCCTGACGAGAATAAGTCGTCACCGGAGTTCGCTTGATGTAACCACTCTTGGTCACCGTGATCGCGACTTCTTCGTCGGCAATCAGGTCTTCGATGGAATAGTCCATGCCGGCATCGGTAATCTCAGTCCGGCGGGCGTCGCCAAACTGGGCCTTGACCTCTTCGAGTTCTTTGACGATCACGCCCCGCAACGATTTTTCATTGGCCAAAATTTCTTCCAGCTCGGCAATCAGTTTGATGATCGACTCGTACTCGTCAATGATCTTTTGCCGCTCGAGCGCGGAAAGCCGCCGCAGTTGTAAATCCAGAATGGCCTGCGCCTGGACCTCAGAGAATGCCAGGCGCTCCATCGCCTTCTTCAGTTTTGGCAGATACTTGTTGAGCGGCTCGCCCGACGGCACACCTTTCCACGCCTTCACCTCGCTCGTGGTTTTCAGTTCGCCGGTCAGCCATTGCCGCGCTTCGTCGACCGAACGCGAGTTGCGAATCAGGGTCACGATATGATCGAGCGCGTCGATCGCTTTGGTAAGTCCTTCGAGGATGTGGGCGCGGGCTCTCGCTTTGCGCAGCTCGTATTCGGTGCGGCGACGCACGACTTCGCGACGAAAGTCTACGAAGCACTCGAGCATCTGCTTCAGAGTCAAAACGCGCGGCTGGCCGTTGACGATTGCCAGATTGATCACGCCGAACGATGACTGCATCGGCGTCAGCTTGAAGAGTTTATTCAGCACGACCTGCGGCACGGCGTCGCGCTTCAATTCGACGACGACGCGCATCCCCTGGCGATCGGATTCGTCGCGCACTTCAGAGATGCCTTCGAGCTTCTTTTCATTTGCCAGCTCGGCAATCCGCTCAATTAAGCGCGCTTTGTTCACCTGGAAAGGAATCTCGGTGATGATTACCGCGTCGCGCTCCTGGGTTCCGCGGCCGATGCGATCGATCGAGGCCCGGGCGCGCATCTGCAGAATGCCGCGACCGGTGCGATAAGAGTTGCGAATCTCTTCGCGGCCACAAATGAAGCCGCCCGTGGGAAAGTCCGGGGCTTTGACAATCTTGAGCAAGTCTTCGATGTCGATTTCGGGATTGAGCAGCAACGCGATCGTGGCTTCCACAATCTCCGTGAGGTTGTGCGGCGGAATCTTCGTGGCCATGCCCACCGCAATCCCGTCAGAACCGTTGATTAGAAGATTAGGGATTCGCGCGGGCAGGACCGTCGGCTCGCTCAGCGACTCGTCATAGTTAGGTTGAAAGGTAACCGTTTCTTTCTCGATATCGGCGAGTATTTCGTTCGCCAGCCGCGCCATGCGCACTTCGGTATAACGCATGGCCGCGGGCGCATCGCCATCGACTGAACCAAAGTTGCCCTGTCCGTCAATCAGCGGATAGCGCATCGAAAAATCCTGAGCCATGCGCACAATCGTGTCGTAAACGGCGGTGTCACCGTGCGGGTGATATTTACCGATAACGTCACCGACTACGCGCGCGCTTTTCTTGTACGCTTTGTTGTAAGCGTTGCCGAGTTCGTTCATCGCCCAAAGCACGCGGCGATGCACCGGCTTCAAACCGTCGCGGACATCGGGAAGAGCGCGGCCGATGATCACCGACATGGCATAGTCCAGATAGGACCGCCGCATCTCGTCTTCAATACTTATGTGTTGGCGTTCAATCGTTTCCATTCATCAGGCCTTTCCGTTACAATCCGCCTTCCCCGATGCGGCTGCCAAAATCATTTGGCCAAAGCCGAAGTCGGCTCGGGTTTTTCCGAAAGAATTCTCGAATCTTTGGTGAAGATTTTGCGGTTCGCGATCGCCGTTTCATGCAGTTAAAATCGAAGGGCTATTTTAACCGAAATCGGCATTTTCGTAAAGCTGGAATCAAGCAAAAAGCCTAATAAAAATCGGCGTTTTCGCCATTGTTCATAGGAGCCTCCGGCGGGGTCGGCAAATTCATCCTGAAATCAGATTTTCGCCGTGCAGAAAAACAATCAAAGCGATGAAAGATCCCGGCGCTTACGCGAGCGAATTGGGTTGAAGCTTCCCGTTCGCGTCCAGGGTCGTGACAGTGTGGATCAAGAGTGGGTGGAAATGTCGCGTCTGGTTGACGTGACCCCTTTCGGCGCGCGGCTGAGCCTCAAGCGACCGACCGAAACCGGACGCCTGGTGCACTTAACGCTGCCAATGCCGCCAAAACTCCGTTGCTTCGATCACATTGAGGATCAGTATCGAGTTTGGTCTTTAGTGCGCAACGTGAAAATGCTCGAGCCAGGCGCCGGCGCGCTGGTCGAGATCGGCGTGGCGTTTGTAGGCAAGCATCCGCCGCGAAGTTATGCCAGCGATCCCTCGCGCCGTTACGAGATGGCTGCTTCCAATCCTGGATCCGGACTTTGGTCAGTGAAAGAGGAATCTGACCAGACGATCTCAGAAGTACCGGTAAACGACCAGCGGAAAGAGAGTCGCCTCACGATTCCAATCGACCTGTTGATCGAAGTGTTTGGTGCAAACGGAGAGCTCTCCCACGGTGAAAGGACCGTGACTGAGAATATCAGCCAGCAAGGCGCGGCGGTTTTCACGACGCTCGACGTTACGCCGGGACACTTTGTCAAAGTCACCAGCGAGCAATTCGCTACCTCTCGACTGGCCACTGTGCGGGGCCGCCGCCCCGGACCGGACGGTATTCCCCGTCTGCATCTTGAATTCGTTGACGGCGAGTGGCCGTTGGGAAGCCTTGAATAAGTTTGACGAACGAGATGCATTTGAGTAACGTGGCGGAACCTTTTGAGCCTGATAAGTAGCAGCATTGAGCCTGAGAATCAGCGCAACGGCGGGCGTTCTTATCCAAGGATGATGCCGGGGTGGGCGTTGGAGGTCTGTCGACCGGTCGTGGGCGGCTTGAGCCGTTTGCTGTGGCGGGTTCGCTGGATACATCCCGAGCGCATTCCGGCAGCCGGCGGACTGATAATCGCCAGCAATCACCAAAGCTACATCGATCCGTTCTGGATTGGCCGGCCCGTCAAGCGGCCGGTTCGGTTTCTCGCCTGGGACGAGGCGTTCGATTGGCCGGTGGTAGGAGCCGGCCTGCGCGGGTTTGGCGCCTGGCCGCTGCAACTGGAAGGCAGCGATCCGGCGGCCATTCGACTTTCGTTGCGGTGGCTGCGGGAAGGCGGCGCAATGGTGATCTTTCCCGAAGGGGGGCGCGGCAATCCGGATGGCTCAATGAGAAAATTCAAAGCGGGCGCGGCGCGGATCGCTCTGGAAGCCGGCGTGCCGATTTTGCCGGTCACCATTCGCGGCGGCAATCGCGTGTGGCCATCAAGTCATCGTTTCCCACGCCTGGGGTCCGTAGAAATAATTTATCACCGGCTGTTTGTGATCGAGCAGCGCGAGGGTGAAGAGGTGCGCGAGTGCGCGCGGCGTGAAACGGAGAGACTGGCTGAGATAGTGCGTTCGGGGCTGTGAGATCAGAACTTTTAAGCCACCGATGAACACGGATAACACGGATTAGGCAGTTTCCTATCTGTGCTAATCCGGGTGAATCTGTGGTTACTGATTTGCCGCTCCCCACCAGATCAAATGCTGAGCACGTGCATCATCTGCTCGTGCACCAATCCGTTGCTCGCCAGGATCGGCGCACTGTAGATATCGAAAGCGGTGCCGTCATAATGCGAGACGCGGCCGCCGGCTTCTTCAATCATCAGCACTGCGCCCGCTACGTCCCACGGATGCAGTCCTTCTTCCCAGAAACCATCGAAGCGGCCACAAGCGACATAAGCCAGATCGAGCGCCGCTGAACCATCGCGACGCACCGCCTGCGCATTCATGATGAAATTCGTGAAGTGGCGCGCAAACTCGCTGCGCTCGCGCACGTCGTAAGGAAACCCGGTGCAGAGCAACGCGCTATTCAAAGTGCGGGTTTGTGAAACCTGAATGCGGCGGCCATTGAGCGCCGCGCCCTGTCCGCGTTCGGCAGTAAAGAGTTCGTCGCGCACGGGATCGTAGATCACGCCGAGTTCCAACCTCCCTTTGTGCGCCAGCCCCATAGAGACGCAAAAGCACGGATAGCCGTGCGCGTAATTCGTCGTGCCGTCCAAAGGGTCGACGATCCAGCGCCACTCGCTCTGCGCGTCTTGTTCCGCCGGCGCGCTGGCACCCGATTCTTCCGCGAGGATTGAGTGACGCGGATAGAAAGTCTTGATCCGTTCGATGATCAGCCGCTCGGAAGCCAGGTCCGCCTCAGTCACCAAATCGAGTTCGCTTTTATTCGAGATGCTGAGCGCGCGCCCGAACCGTTCAGCCAGCAAGTGACCGGCGGCGCGCGCAGTTTGAATGGCAAAGTTGAGCAAATGCGATTTCTTTCGAGACTCAGGCCTTAGGCAAGTCTTTCTTTGCGGTTCTCTGCGAGTTCTTTGCGCCCTCTGCGGTCAAATTCTTTTCGCCTGACGGCGCTGCGGTTGGCGCGATTCGCCGCGCGGCAAACGCATCTTCTGTGCGGCAATCCTCAAAACCTCGGGTATCTGCTGATCCCAGTAAGCCCAATTGTGATCGCCGGGCAGCTCGCGATATTCGTGGGGAATCTTTTTCTCGCGCAACAGCGCCGCGAATTGCTGGTTCAAGCTAATCAGGAAATCTTCCGTGCCGCAGTCGAGATAAATATACGGCAGCGCGGCGACGCGAGCAGCCGACAAACCACGGGTGATCTCGTAAATGTCGTTCGCCTTGCGCACATCCGAGCCCGTGGGCCCAAACACCGTGAACACTGAATCACGAATGGCTTTCAGGTTCTTCAGGTCGTCTTCCGTCCATGTCGCCGCGGCGAGCGCGCCGCTCAGCGAACCCACGAACACGAAGGTATCCGGCGACTTCAGACCAAATTTGAGCGAGCCATACCCGCCCATCGAAAGTCCCGCCACCGCCCGGCCATAACGCGCTTCGATCGTTCGATAACGCTTCTGCACATCCGGAATCAGTTCCTTGAGAATATAACTTTCGTACTTATCGGTGGCCACGCCGGTGCTGTCGGTGTACCAACCGTTGTTTCCTTCGGGTATCACGACGATCATTCGATACGGCGCCGCGTAATCCGCGACGTTTGTGCGCGTCACCCAGTCGCTGTAATGGCCGCCAAAGCCGTGCAGCAGATACAGCACCGGATACCGCGTCACACTCGACGCGCGATAATCCGCGGGCAGGATCACGTTGTAAGGAAGGGTGGCGTTCGTGAGCTTGCTTTGGAACTGAACGGTTTCGACGGACGCCTTCTGCGCTTGAACGCCAGGGACTAAGAGGAGTAAGGCGGTGAAGAAGAATTCACACCGCAAAGGTCGCCAAGCCCGCCGCAAAGGTCGCCAAGGGTTTTTTCTTTGCGAAGCTTTGCGGTATTTCATTGCGAATTTTGCGTTTAACTCTGATTGATGCATTACCACTCAACCTTGGGAAGGCGATCACTAATGCGCGCCCAACCACGCCTGATAAATGCGCTTCTGTTCGTCGCTTGCCTGGGCAATCGGCACGATTCGGAACGGAGCATCAACCTGAGAGCCGAGCCGAATCTCGAACGTGCGTAAATCGTCAAAGCGAAACACCGTCACGCGCACGGTATCGCCCGGTTTCTTTTCGGCAATCCGCGCGTCGAAGGTTTCTTTGGTAACCCGCGCGCCTTCGAGCGCCACGATTTGATCGTTGGCGTTCAAGCCCTGGTCGTAAGCGGGCGTGCCCGCGCGAACGTGCGTGATCAAAAGCCGGTCGCCAGTCTGTTCAAGATCGGCGCCGAGAAAAGCCTTTATCCGCACCGGAGTATCCGGCCCGCTACCTCCTATTGGGATTCCCCCTTGTTCCAGTTGCAGGCCGGCCCCCGCCAGGATTTCGTTGTACTGAAACTCATCGCGCCCGCGCACATAGCGCGCGAAGAATTGATCCAGACTCGCGCCCGCCATTAACTCGCAAGCTTTTTGCACGTCCGCCGGCGTATAGTTGCGGCCCTTCTTGTAGAACTCGTTGTAGAGATAGCGCATCACGTCGTCGAGCGACTTGGCGCCGTGCGTGCGCCGGCGAATGTCGAGATCGAGCAGCAATCCCAGCAGTTCGCCCTTGCTGTAATAAGAGATCGAAGAGTTAATTGAATTTTCATCGGGACGATACTCTTTGATCCACGCGTTAAAGCTCGCTTCCTCCGCGCTCATTTCGAATCGTCCCGGCGTCTCCTCAAAATTTTGTATGCGGCGCGCAATCTGGTCGAGATAAACCTTGTCCGAAATCAAACCCGCGCGGCGCGGCATTATTTGGCCGTAGTAATCGGTGACTCCTTCAGCCACCCACAATAGACGCGTGTAGTTTTCTTTCGTGTAATCGAACGGCCCCAGCGCGTCGGGCTTGATTCGTTTGACGTTCCAAAGATGAAAGAATTCGTGCGCGACCAGGTACAAGAAACTTCGGTAGCCTTCTTCCTTAGCAAAACCGTTGCGGCTAAAGCCAAGCGCGGTCGAATTCAAATGCTCCAGTCCGCCGCCGGTGTTCGCCCGCAGATGCAAAATAAAGGTGTAGTCGTGGTAGGGAATGTCGCCGAACAGCGCGACTTCGGTCTCGACGATTTTTTGCACGCCCGCCAGCATCCGGTTCTGATCGTAGTTCCCGTCGCCGTCGATCACGATCCGGTGCGGCACGCCGCGAACCTGAAAATCGATTTGCTTGAAATTGCTGCACTCGACCGGCGAGTCGTACAGCACGTCGAAGTTCTCGGCGCGAAAGGTATTCGGCTGCCCGTCAATCGCCGGCAGTCCGGTAGCGATCTTCCAGCCGGGCGCGGGCAGAATGCGCAGCGTCGCCGGCGCATTGATCGACCCGTCGCGATACATCAAAAGCGCCGCGTTGTTCCAGAAAGCGTGATCCGAATTCAATTCACTCGTGCGCACGGAAAGTTCGTTTGCATAAACACGATACGTTGCGCGCCATTGACGCGCGCCGCCCGTCTTGACGCGCCAGGTATTCTTGTTAACCTTGGTCCAATCCAGTGCGCGGCCATTCGCATCCGCGGCAAAGTCCTGCACGTGCCGCTCGAATTCACGAATCAGATACGAACCTGGCGTCCACACCGGCATCACTAAATCCGTCTCGTTTGGAACCTGAAGATTCGCCGGAATCTGCACGCGCATTTCCACTTCCAGCAGATGCGTGTAGGGCCTGGGCATCGTCACCGTGAACGAAATGCCGGACGACAAAGGCCCGCCGGTCTGCGCCGGCGCGGCGGAACACGCCAGCAGCACCAGCGTCGTGACTTGAAGGGCTACGAATAAATAATGAAAGCGGCGCACCACTTCGTCCTCCGCCAAATCTCAGAGCCAAAGGCGCGGAGATGTTACTACGAATGAGGAGTGGGAAACCAAACGTCAGGTACGTTGCGGCGTGAGCAGCGCTTGACGGCGCGCGGGCGAAAGGTACGTCTGCGCCTCACAACTCCAGCACGTCGGCGTAAACGATGCGCTTTTCGACATGGGCTTCGGGGCCCCCGATGAATTGCTCGTATTCCCGGATCACCAGACGCAGCTTCACGCTGCCTCTGTCGGCTGGTAATTCCATCGCGCCCTTCCACATCGTTAATCCGCCCGGCGCGTCCATCGGGAGCATGCCGACTTCGGAATTCGGGACCGGAACCCAGCCGAGATCCGTGCCGATCATTTGCGCTTCGAGAGAGATTGTCATGAGGTTGCCGTGCAGCCTTTGGCCGGACCAGACATTCATATCCGGAACTTCGAGTTCCATGCTGGACAACTTAAATCCGAACCCCGTGACCATTACCTGGAGCGAGTTCGGCGTAGTGTAAGCGACTGCCGCCGTGCGATCCGGCGTGAGCTGCGCGAAATCGGCGAGCACAACGCGCGAAAGATGCGCGTCGGGAATTGAGTTCGGTTGGAAGCGCGCCAGCGCCATGCGCACGAATGGATAATAGGAAGTTCCGGCGTCAATCTCGATGTCGCAGAACCAAAGCTTGCGATCAGCGTCGTATTCGACATCATGACCGGCGACGGCGACTGTCACTCCGGACAATTCATCCAGCGTCAACCCGCCGCTTGAGGCTGAAGTCAGCTTGAAATCGCCGATTTGCGGCGATGGTTTTGGCAAAGCTGAGTTCCAAATCGGATCCATGCCCCACTGAGTCACGAATGGCTTGAGCGGATCGTTCGGACCTCCGCTCGAACCGCCTGAACCCGAGCCGGTAATCGCGCTGATGATGCCGGGAGCGATGCTGATGATGCCCTTCGGCTGCTCGCGCAAGATGACGCCGAGTTTTTCTTCGTCGCCTGATGAAAACCACGGCCGTTCGAGATAGACGCGCAAGCCGTTGCCGGCGCGTTTGCTGGCCATGGTCTTGCCGCTCTTGTCATGCCACCACTCATGCTTGCGATCTCCTTTATCGGAAGGCGGCGGCTCCCATTTGAAAGTCGGTACGATATAAAGAATCTTCGGCGCCGCCGGCCGTGCGGAATTCAGCACTTTGAAAGTGGACTTGGGAACTTTCGGAGTAACTCTCTGCTCAGGATGCAGTCTCCACGACGTATCCGGGTCACTATCTCGCGAGATGTTCTTTTGATCGCTCGTGATCTCAGGCGGGAAATATTCAGCAAAGCGCGTGGTCGCGACGATGTGATAATCAATCTTGCGATAATGTGTGTCGTGAAATTCGTGCTTCATGAAGTTCGCGATGTTTAGCCCCGAATTGACATCTACGATGTCTTTCGGATCCTGTCCGATCGATCCGTCGGGTTTGAGGCGATAGTCCGGCGCCGGAATCTTCAGCTCGAATGCCGCACCCTCTACGTTGATTTGCCTGGGCGCGTCTTCCGCAATAAAGTCTACCCACTCGGTCCACTGTCCGAGCACTTCGATTTTGCCACTACTCCGGGAATCGAGATCGACATTCCCGTCAAAGACCGCAAAGGTGTCGCCGTACTTCAATTTCTTCGTCTGCATTTTGTAGAACTTCGGTTCCTTGAGGGGCTGCTGCACGGCATGAACCAATTCCAGATGCCGAAACGGCGTCAGCATCCAGTGCTGGCCGGCGGTCGCGTACGGTTCGAGTTTCAACTGATCGGCGAACCAGCCCCACACGCCCATCTGCCCAAGATCGTCTTTGTTGAGATACGAGCTGTAACGAATGCGCGCAGTTTCCGCCTTCTGCAAAAAGACGGTGAGCACGTGGTTCTTCCACACCGGCGCGCCGCTGCCTTCAACGATCCGAATCCGAAACGGCTTGGCGTCGGGCCACGCGCCGTCGAATTGAGTTTTCAGCAGACTCAACTTTTGCTTTTGATCGACGGGATCGAGGCTGGCGATCTGAACTTTAGTCGCGCCCGCGTCTGAACCCAGCGCGCCCGCGCCCGAGACGCGCGGCAATCCGACGAACGCCACGCCGCGCGCGAACGGGTCGGGCAGATACGGCAGCAGCAGATCGTCTTCTTTGTGAATCACGTATTGGCCCGCGGTCAACGGGCTGCCTGGCGGACTAAGCGGCAGCGTCGTCTGCGTTGCGGAAACGCCGGCAGGCGTGACTAATTCAATTCCGGTAACCGGTTTCTTCGAATCAGTGCCTGGATCGTAGACTTCGGTGTCGAGAAACGTTCCTTCTTCCTTCAGCGCCAGCTTGTAGCCTTTGTCGTAATCTTTCTTATTGTTGGTCGCCGCGTCAAAGCCGATGAAGTCGTCAAACTTGCTGTGCAGCTCGGCCATCTGCTGCGAAGTTTTCGGCGGCGCGATATGGCGTTCGTTCTCTTTGTGATACTGATAATCCTTGCCGGCGAGCGCGCTGGTTACGCCCGGCTGGGCGATGTAGTCTTCAACTTTCTTGTCATAGTTGCTGCGAATCACCATGCGCTCGACAGATTCACCGCTACTCACGCGGTCGCGCAGGATCAGAGCCGGCGGCACCACGGGATCGAATCGCGTGAAAAGGTGATCCTGCGAAGCCTGTAAATCGTCCTTTGATTCGGCGGGCAGCGAATTGCCGGCGATGTCGGCGGCACGTACGCGCATTCGATAAGTGTGCCCGAACCGCAGGCGCGGCAGAGTGCCGGGCTGGGGCACGAATGCGGTTTCAATATTGACGCCATCGATGGCGGTGTTCGGCGACGGCGCGACCTTTTCATTCTGAACTTGTAAAGGCTCACCGGTGTATTCGTTCTTCCTCGTCGGCGATTTCAGTGGATTGCCGCTGCTATCGTAATTCTCCGCGATGATCGTCTTGCCGGGCCGCGGCGCGCTCAGGCTCCAGCCTTCCCATTGAAACAGCGTCTCGTGCAAATAAAGATCGCTGTCGCTGGCGCCATTGACCGTCGAACTCGCCGTCGCGCCTTTGACATAGCCTTCATCGGGAATTCGCAGCGGCGTGTGACTCGAGTTCGGAAACGAATAGGTGCCGATGCGTTTGCAAAGCGAACGCCACACAGCTGTGCTCGCCTTCGTCTTGTCAAAAATATCGACGCGATAGCCGCGCACCAGATCGTCGGCGAACAGCAGCACCGGCAAATTCATGTCCACCGACGGCGGGCTGCTCTCGACCGCCAGATTGTTCGGAGCCATTGCCAGCAGAGTTGAGGCCAGCTTCGCGGCGCGCGCGCGTTTTACCAGCGCGAGACCGCTGGTCCGAAACGATGGCAGACCGCCATCGTTAGGCGCAGTGTAAGCGCGCGGCACCGAAAGCCAGCGCCGCATGTTGCCGGCGAAATCGAGCGTCTTCAGCGATCCGCCGTCCACGTCAAGCTGCAGCAAATCGAAGTCGGCTTTGCTGTCCGGCGAGAATCGCGCGTCGACGTTCGTCAGCTTCAGCATGCCGTTCAAAAGATCGCTGCCCGGTTTTGGTTCGGCCACAAATTTACCGGCGAGCAACTTGGTCCACGGCGCAAAGTCGTTATTGAAAGCCGACGCGGGCGAAGTCCATTCCGGCAAAATCCGAATCGAATGCGAAGCCAGCAGGGTCGCCAACGATGCCGCCGGCGCGTCTATTTCGAGATCAATTAGCAGGCCGAGCTTGCGCTCCAGTTCCGGATAATCGCCGAGCCCTGCCACCATCTGATGAAAGTCGAGCTTTGGATTGAACTTGTCGGCGGCATTCTGAAACTTCGCCAAACGCTTGGGCGTCGGCTTTGGGTGCAGTTGTTCGTCGGTGAGATTCTTGTTGCGCTTGCGATCGTAGAAAAAGTCGAGCTGCACAAAAGCAAACTGCTGCGCCGTCATCCCGGGAGGCGTGTAGTTGGGCGGAATCACTTTCCCGCCTTCGCGATTTCCAAACAGCGCGTCAAACTGTTTTTCAAATGCTCCTCCCTGGCCGCGCAGAGGATTGTGCCGGGTGTCGCGCAGCGGGCCGAGCTGGTTGAGCAAATCGTTGTAACCAAAGTAATCTTCGTCACCTTTTCCGGTTCTCAGATGCGGCAGGACTGTCGGCGATTGCTGGCCGGCGGTGGTGTAGAGACCCTTCAGATAACCCATCACGCCGGCGACCGGAAAAGATCGAATCACGCGCTTGCTGGCGTCCGCAAACTTGTAGGCGCGGACAAACGTGCTCGCCTTGAAAACCGTGGTCCAGAGATCGTTGTCGGGCTTGTCGGTGACGACTTTCGCTTTTAGCTTGGGCCCGCCCTTGAACTCGACGCTGAACTTGACCTCGCTGACGCGCTTCGCCCAATTAACAAAGTCAGGGTAGTCGCTAAGCTGCGTGTCGCTGTTGTTGTAAAGCCGCGGCGAGACAAAAACGGAGAGCTTCAGCGTCGTGCCATCCGCGCCGTTCGGCAATGCAGTCCAGATGATGCGTTGAGTCTTGGCCATAAACTTTCTCAAGCGGCGAACGCCATGCTGTAGTCATCCCAGGGCTTCACCGTCGCGCCGTTGAGCAGGTAAGGCTCCATCAGTTGCGCGAAACTTGGATCGCCGCTCGATCCCGCAAACTTTCGTTCACAGCTGATTTCAACCGACGCGCTGAAGAACAGCACATGAACTTCGACGGTCAGCGTCGCCCGGCCCACACACTTGCCTGAGCTGAACTCATAACTCAATTCCATGCGCAGCTCGATCGACGCGGAAATCAATCCGAGCACGTCAACTTCGCCGCCGATGCGCAGATAGCCGGTCAGCGACGCATTGCCGGCTTCGATCTTGAAATAGATCCCGGCGAGGATGTGCACGCTGCCGCTGGCCACGCCGAAATCGAGCGCGAGCACCGCGCCGAATTCGAAACTTGCTTCAAGGATTTGCACGCCGTGCGGATCCAGCGTGATCCCGAAAAATCCGCCGCCGCCGAGCATCGACACCGTCAGCAGGAACGGGCTCTCGCGTTTGCAGAAATTGAAAAAGACGCTCAGCGGATCGCCGATGAACGGAATCGTGAAGCCGGCGCCCAGGCTCAGGTTCTGCATGCTGAACATCCCCATCGCCAGGTCCGGCAGCGCGAGTGAAAAGCTGGCGTGGATGCCGCTTGCCGAAACATCGATTGCCGGCGGGTCGCTGAATCCGTTCAGCGGAATCAAACTGCGGAGTGATTCGACGAACGAAAGCACGCCGACAAACTTGATCCCGCCCATCTCGACGTTGACGTCGGCTTTCCTGGCCGTACCGGCGAGAAACTGAATCTTGTTGAAAGACAGCTGAATGAAACTCGCCGGTGCGATCAAATCAAGCGTGAAGTTTTCCAGGCTGCAAATAATATCCGCGACCGGCGCCGACTTGCCGTCAGTCTTGACGCGGACCTCGACGCCAATCAACAGCGTGCAGGGCGTGCTGCCGTTTTTCGCGATGAAGAGCGGATGGCTGGCGTCAAATCCCCAATCCGTCATCTTCGGCTTCCAGTCGAACTTGACCTTGATCTCTTTGGGCAACTCGGTCGGAATCGCGCCGGCAAACGCTTTGACATCGTTGATGAACGAAGTCGCGTCGGCCAGGTAATGATTGAACAATGCGATATTCTTTTGCAGCTCGCGCTTCGCGCCGTCGGCGATATTTGCGGCCGGTAAACCGCTGCCCAGCGTCGCAAAGTCGCTGCTGAAGGTGCTTAGATCCGAAGAAAGCTTTGCCAGCTTTGCATCGATCGTGTCGAACGGCGGCTTGACGATATCCGGCATGTCCGTCTCGATGATCGTCTTCGCGTCGGCGATGAGTGCATCGACCGTGCTCTGCAATCCGCCGGCTGATCCCGAAATCGACTTTAGAGTGTTTTGAAAATTCTGGACTTCGACCAGAAACGCTTCGATGTTGTTGAGCGCTTCGGTGATGAACTTGGGAACGAGGTCAAGCTTGTCGAGCAGCTTTCCCGGATCGACGCCGCCGATGAGGTTGAAAAGATCGATGCAGCCGAAGATCTGCGGCGAGAGCCCGGCGAAAAAGTCTTTCGGATCAAAACCGCCACCGACAACTTTGCTGACGTCGCCCGCCACCGGGCCCATCACGCGCGACAGGCCGGAAATCTTCATGTTGGGCGTGACCAGCGCGCCCGACTTGTCGCCTTTGCCGGCAAAACTCAGATCGATGCCGGTGATGAACTCGCCAAAGACCTGCCCGTGATTGTTAACCGCGTCGTTGAGGCCGAACTTAAGATAAGCGTCGGCGAATTTGATCTCGCCGGGCTGGTGATTGTCGGCGATGTGCTTCAGCGACGGAATGATCAGTTCGGCCTTGCGCACGGCCGGATAAAAATGCGGGCTGTCTGCACCCAGATGACTCATCTGCGGGTCGGTCGGAATCTCAGCGCCGAAGGTTATCGTCTGCGTTTCGAAAGTCGTGTCGCCGGGCTTGCTGCTGTCAGCCAGCATTATTTTTTGACCGCGCAGGTCGCGCTTGCGCCGGTCGCCGGGGCCGCTGGTTTCAAAGTCAGCCTTGGCGATCTGCATCGTCGCGCCGACTTTGGCGGCGGCTTGATCGGCGAACAGCAACGGCGCCGTGAATTCGATCTCGTGGCCTTCGAAATCTTCGGCGATCAAGTGGAATTGAAAATCCTTGCCGCCGACGCGAGGCCAGAACAACGATTGCAGCAAACCACCTGGCCCGTTTGGTAGATCACTGTCCTCTGGTTTGTCGAGATTCGGCGTGACCAGCGTGGTGATGCGCACGCGGCGGAACGGCATCTGCCGATCGTATGAATGATTGTCCGACGTGGTGAGTCCGGTGCCGCCGTAGTTTTTCTCGGGCTCGCGCACGATGATGAACATGCGCTGGCGCAGATAGGCGATGTTGCCGGGCAGGTGGTTGTGAAACTTTCGCTCGGTAATCTTAACCAGCGACGCGCGGTGACCGAACGGGAACAGATAGCCTTTGTAAACGACGCGCACGTAGTGATCGCGGCCCATCGTGCCGCGCTGGCGCCACTCTTCGATGGTCAGCGGATTGGGCGGTTCCCACACGCCGCGCGAATTGATCCACGCGCCCATCGAGCTGAGCATCAGTCGCTCGACATTTACCGCGTTCGGTTCGTAAGGCTCGCGTCTCGGTCGCCCAACCGCGGGCAGAATGATCGTGTAATTCGACGACAGATGCACGAGGTTGTAACGATCGTCAGCGTCGAGCGACATGCGGAATGGATCGTTCGCGTGCGCCGGTGGTGAAAACGGATCGTCGTGAAAACCCTGGTCGAGCGCCCAAATCGCGCGCACCGTGCGCAGCGCTTCGCTCTGTTCGTCAACGCCGCCGTTTGCCCGCACGCCCAGGCGCGTGTGCCAGAGTTCCGTGCGCCTGGCATTCTTTGAAGTAACGGGAAGCTGCGCGTGCGCCCAGCCACCAAAAATATTCGGCGAGAGAATCAGCAGGTAAGGAAGTTCCAGCGCGGTTTCGTCTGGATTCGGCGCGCGCGGTTTTGGCGGCCGGAGTTGAATGATACCCGAAGCGATAATGTCCTTGATCGCCATGTTTTCTCTCTGCACCGCGATCAAATCTTTGCCGGGCATGGTGGTGATGGCATTGAAGCGCGCTTGCTGAATTACCTTTTGCGCGCTCGCCATGCGCACCGGCTTCACGCTGGCTTTGTCGATCGTCGTAGCCACCAGAAACCTGTTGGGGATGATCACAAAGTTCGTCTCGATCTTCGGCGGCAGCGCGTGCGGCACCACGCTGAGCTCATACTGGCCACACTTTTCGAGAATCGACGCCAGCGTGTAAGCAATCGGCTTTTCGTCAGCGGGAACTCGGAACACGAGGCGGCTCGGCCCCGCGAGGCGCGCGCGCACCGGCGGCGGTTTTGGCGTTTCGTCTCCTTTGCCGGCGTCCGGGTCGGTGGGTTTGCCCGGCGGCGTCTGCACCGGATAATCGGCTGCGGTTTCAAAGAAGGCCTGCTCGGCGATGTTCTGTCCCTGAAAATAAACAACGATGTAGGAAGGCCGCACCGACACATCGCGCACCAGATGCGGAGTGCGACGCTCGTCGAGATTTGCCCCGCCTGTGTCCAGCGACATATTCAAGAATTCCAGACGCAGCACCAGCAGATCCTCAGGCCTGAGGACTACGGTCGAGAAGCGCCCGCGAAAATTCAACTGCCCAAGATTCTCTGGACGGATTGAGATGATGCCCGTCGGGGGTTTTTCGAAGGCAGGTGTGGGCGTCGGTGTCGGGCGCTCGATCTGACGCGGCGGAATAAAAATCGGCGTCTCGCCTGGCGTCGGAGTTGATCTGGGTGTTGGCCTCGGCCTGGGCGTCGGACGTTCGGTTGGAATTGTGATCGGACCAATCCGAATTCCCGGATTTGGTGTGGGTGTCGGCGTTGGTTGCTGTTGCGGCTGTGTCCTGCCGGCCGGCGGCCGGCGCACCGGTGTTGGCGCTGGTGTGGGCGTCGGCGTCGGACGCGCGGTAATGTTTGGCGGAATGCGAATCGGACCAATCCGCCGCGGCGTTGGTGTCGGCGTGGGCGTTGGAGTCGGCCGCTGCTGTGGATCGAGATCAGGCTGTGCTCCGTCGTCATCGAAATTCGTTCCGGTGTCGAAGATCAGACGACTGCCTTCTTCGCAAGGTGTCGGCTGCACCACCGCGCCTTCCAGATGAAACGCCGCGCTGCGCAGCGCCGGCGCACAATGCAAACGAACAAAGCGGTCGTCATGGTTCGTCAGCGTGAAAGGGATTTCGTCGGGCGTATCTCCCAACTCAACCACGTACTTCTGACTCTGCAGCCAGACAGGTTCGCGGCCGAATTGAGCGAGCAGGATTCGCTCGTCGCGCTTGGGTGCGAAGGTTGCGGCCAGAATCACGCCGCGCAATGGCAGCGAAAAAACTTCGCCAAATACGCCCTTGAAATCTCCGCTGGGGTGAAATGATAGTTTCGGATCGTCCGTCGATGGCTCGGCAACCAGCGCGCAAACCGCCGCGCCGTTACGGCTTTCACCTGCTTCGATATGAATTGCGTCAAAAGGATCTCCGTTTGACGTGAACTGCGCTCCCGCCGGCAGGGTTAGCGAATTTGTCAGTTGCCATTCGCGCTTGCCGCGCGCGAGCGAAATCAACGTGCGCTTTGCTGCGGGTTGATCGAGGAAGCTGGCATCGCTTGGTTCAAGCAGAGCGACATTCACCGAGTCGGACAGGATTCCGCGGCCCACGCCGAGCACGCGAGCCAACTTTGTTCCGCGGAACTCTGTCACCCATCCCGGACTAAAAGCGGCGTGCGCTGTTCCCGACGCAACCGCGCGGCCCGACTGGCCCAGAGCCAAAACAGTTCGCGGCAAATGCACGCCGGAAACCGCCGGGTTATCTCCAGCCAGCCATTTCTCAAATGGAAACTTCGCATCAAAGCCGCCCAAGGCCATGCGCAGGTGCATCCGCCAGCGCCGGCCAACGCGATTCAGCTCGCCGGTCAGATCGGCAGGTAGATTTGTTCCTGGATAGGTGGCGTGGGTAAGCTCGAAACGAACACGCGTTTCGCTCCGCTCGATTGTGAGTTTGGGTGAGCCGCTAAAGCGTTGCGGATCGATCACCCAGCGCTCTTCGCCGCCGAGCAGAAACGCCAGACGCTTTTCGTCGCCGGCAATTTTGAAAGAGCCTGGCACCCGGAGGCCCAGCTGCTTCGCTTGTGAAGCTGCGCCCAGCGCGGCCGTGCCGGTCAGTCCGATAAATTCTCTGCGCGTGAAGTTTTTTTTCTGGGCGAGAATCGCGAGCTGGCGCGCGCGCAGACGGTTAAGATTGAGTCTAAGGCGTCGCATCAGTCACCCGTGACGGCTCGCAGCGCATCACCTCGAAGCGCGAAACCGCAGAGGAACGAGAAATGGGGGAGCGCGATCCAAAACAGATCGAGCGCTTGGCTTATATCTCGCTTACTTCGCGCTGTCAATGATTTCCCGGCGCATCAAAGTTTTTTCCCTAGGCGGCGGGCCGCAAACGGATTTATAGTTGAGCCGGTTCAAAACAATTCGCGACTTTCGGAGGATAAAATCTATGCTGCGGAGACTTACGTCGACAACTGCTTTGTGGGCTACGGTGCCGCTGCGGCTGGCCCTGGGAACCGCTTTCATCGGGCATGGCGCGCAGAAAGTTCTGGGCTCGTTTAATGGACCGGGCTGGGCAAAGTTTACGTCGGCCCAGGCTCCGTTTCCGTTCATGCGCCCGGCGTGGTTATGGATGGGCGCCGCGGCCTTGTCAGAATTGATCGGCGGAATTCTGGTGCTGTTGGGATTGTTCACCCGCGTCGGCGCATTCCTGATTGCCTGCGTGATGCTGGTCGCGATCTTCGGCGTGCTCTGGCCCCGTTTCTTTGCTCCTACAGGCATGGAACTCGCGGTGGCCTTCCTCGGTATGGCCCTGGCATTGCTGATCACAGGTGGCGGACAAGCATCAGTCGATCTCATGATCGGTGGCGGACGACGCCGTTAAGAGACCCGATCTTGGAGTGCGGTGGCAAGCGAAGCGCGACACCGCTTTGGCTTGCTTTCAGCACGACTGGATCCAAAGCGCCGTCGCCGCTTCGCTCTGCCGGCGCACTCCAAATGATTACGCGATAGTCCAGAACCTAACCCAGGAATCTCATGAAGCGTTCCCCGCTCCTCGTCATCTTCATCACGGTTTTCATCGATCTCGTCGGTTTTGGGATCGTGATTCCGGTGCTGCCATTCTATGCCGAAGGCACGAAGTTCGGCGCCACGCCCCGTGAAGTCGGCTTCCTGTTCGCTTCCTATTCGATTATGCAACTGATTTTTGCGCCGGTGATGGGCCGGCTGTCGGACAAGTATGGCCGCCGGCCGGTCTTGCTGGTCAGCATTCTGGGCACCAGTCTCGGATTTATGATTCTGGGATTCGCCACGACGCTTTGGATGCTTTTTCTTGGCCGGATCATCGACGGAATCTCCGGCGGCAACATCTCTACGGCGCAAGCTTACATCGCGGATGTCACCACCAAAGAAGATCGCGCCAAAGGAATGGGCTTGATCGGTGCGGCTTTTGGCTTGGGGTTTGTTTTTGGGCCGGCGATCGGCGGCATTTTGAGCCGCTGGGGCATCAACGTTCCTTTTCTTTTCGCTGGCGGACTCGCGTTCGCGAATGCGATTTTGCTTTACTTCACGCTACCCGAAACTGTGACGGCGGATCATCCGGCACGCGTGTCGGCGGCCGGCGGTCGCGGTTGGCGCCAATTGATCGACTCGCTAAAACGTCCGCGCCTGGGGTTCGTGCTCACGATTTACTTTCTCTCGATCGTGGCTTTCTCGATCATGACGACGGTGTTTTCGCTCTTCCTGATGTTTCGGCTGGGTTATGACGCATTCCATAACGGCTGGGTGTTTGCATTCGTGGGAATAGTCTCAGCGATTATTCAGGGTGGGTTGATCGGAAGACTGGTCAGGCGTTTCGGTGAACCCTCGCTGGTCATCACGGGCGCGCTGTTGTTCTCAGCGAGTTTATTCGCAACTCCGTTTGTCGGGCCGGTCATAGGAATAATCGGAATCCTGGCGATCGGTTCAGTGTCTTCGATCGGCAACGCGCTGATGGCGCCTTCGCTGACGAGCCTCGCGTCCAAAAGCGCTGACGCCAGCGAGCAGGGCACCGTGCTGGGCGTAACACAATCTGTGGCCAGCCTGGCGCGTGCGGTTGGACCAACCATCGCCGCATTCTTAATTTATAGCGCGGCGACTTTCGTCGGCTTTGACCATCAACCGCACAACATGAGCGACGTTTCGATCCTCAGAACGTTCTGGACGGCCGCCGCGATTCAGTTCGTCGCTTTTCTACTGGCCATCTATTTCGCGCGCGCTTATGGGGGCAAGTATTCGGCGGGCGAGATGGTCGAAGCAAACTAGCCGCGGATGAACGCAGATTAGCGCGGATAACACAAGAACAATTAGCCACGAAAAAGCACAAAAGGCGCAAGGGAAGACCTCGAGATTTCCTTTTGAGCCTTTGTCGCTTGTTCCGTCCTGCCTGATCCGCGTCTATCCGCGTTCATCTACGGCTGCTTGATCCATAAAATCTTTCAACTCATCCGCGGTCGGCAGCGCTGTGCGTCCACCCAAAGTGCGACACTTCAGCGCAGCGACCGCGTTGCCGAGTTTCATACACGTCTCAAGATCATCCTCGCGCAGCATTCCGTAAATAAATCCGCCGTGAAACGCGTCACCAGCGCCGGTCGTGTCGCGACAGCCGCCGGGAACGGCGAACGCCGGTGATCGAACGAATTCGCGCTCGCAGTAAATCAGCGCACCGCCCGCGCCCAGGGTCACGCCAACCACCGCGCAGCCATAGCGCGCCTTGATCTCAACCAGCGCTGCTCGCTCATCGCTGATGCCGGTCAGGCGATGCGGAAACTCGGCTGACGTGATCAGCACATCGATCAGCGGCAAAAGCTCCGGTAATCCTTCGTAGATATTATCGATGTCCGCGGTCACGACGGTCCCGGCCGCGCGCGCGGCCCGCGCCATCACTGTGCACGCCGGCGGATCGTGCGCGTCGAGGTGCAGGATCCGTCCGCGCGTAGCGAGTTCAACCGGCGCTTCATCAGGCCGATAAGCGAGGCGCTCGTCGCGGTCCCAGACGATGGTCCGCTCGCCTGAGCGCGCATCGATAATGATGAAAGCGATTTGATTGTCAGCGCCGTCGATCGTTTCGGCGAAATCGAGATTCACGCTTTCGTATTCGAGCGAACTCAAGCCGAATCGACCTTCCGCGTCGGAACCAAAACGACCTGCATAAGCGGTCTTCAGACCGAGACGCTGCAAGGAAACCATCGCGCTCGCGGTTTGTCCACCGGCGGACTTTTTGTGC
>Ga0209701_10000402_pt1 | contig 24800 bp, 24 predicted proteins | sample CZO8metaG_4_FD_188356 | JGI IMG/M metagenome (GOLD analysis project Ga0209701, IMG submission 188356) | Vadose zone soil microbial communities from the Eel River Critical Zone Observatory, Northern California, USA - CZOApr15con2H3.8 metaG... | ecosystem: Environmental > Terrestrial > Soil >... | reverse complement strand
CCCCACATCCGCCCCTTGTCCCTACAGGACCCCATGCGGTCGTCAACATTCATCAGGGTGACTGTTCAACCTGTCAAGTACTTTTCTTCAAATTGAACCTTGTCTTAGCATGAAAAGGGGGCTGCCCTGATCACGTGCAGCCCCTTTTTCCTATGGACAACGTTACTTCGTCTGCTTCTCTTCAACCGCATTAGCAAAGGCTTCCAAATCTCCAAGACGGTTCTGGATATCGTCATAGAGGAGATCGCGGTTGAGCGCACCAGGGTCATGTACCAGGGCATCACGCAGATTGGTAAGCGCTTCCAGGCGGTAGGCAAGTGTAGGCGGGATGATTTGTTGAGCCGCCACAATGCTGAGAAGCTCGTAATAGCCCTCAGGGCGGCGCAGCCCAAGCGAAGCAACCAGGATGCCGCAGATTTGCAGGCAGGCCTCGATCGCTATTTGTAAGTATCGTTCAGCCAGGCCAAAGATGTGATAATCTGCGGTAAATTCCTCACGCTTCGTCTTCCCCAGATCACCTAAAATGACGAGCGCCTTACGCAATTGTTTCAGATGCCGTTGAAGCAATTCCTTGTCAACCGGCAACACCTGGCCATAGAGACGGCGGCTCAGCGCCTGGTTCTGAATCTCATCAAATTTTTTGAAATCGAGGTAGTCCATCACTGCCTTCGTCTCGAAGGCCACACGCAGCTTGTCGTCGCGGCTGAAAAGTATCTGGCCATACTTAATCACCTGCAACTTGAGCAGGAGCGAGGCCTGATTCAGGATCACCACGTCGATATTGTCAGACTCCAACCTCTTTGCCAGTTCACTGAAAAAGTAGAGCTGGTAATCAAGAAATTGATCTGACTTGATCTGCTCCATCAGCAAAATGGCGACATCTATATCGGTAAGATGTCCAAACGTCGTGCGAGTCGAGAGAGAACCGGCGAGGTAGGCAGCATTAACAGGGCTTTGGGTGAAGAGTTGATTAAGCCGGGATTGTTTCTGGAATAAGTTCATCAACGACCTCCAGGAGAAAACCTTTGCATAAAATTTGGATGAAACGACATACTTTTCTCCAGGAAAACAATGACTACTTATAACTGTACCATAAAAAATTCTGTTGCGTAACCCTCAAAACTTCTAAAGAATTCAACCCTCTACCCACTCCTCTCCACCGGTGGCTACCTCTTTCTTCCAGATAGGCACGGTTGCCTTGAGCGTATCGATAATATAGCGGCAAGCTTCAAAAGCTTCGGCGCGGTGAGGGGTCGCCACGACGACGATCACACTGGCCTCTCCAATTTCGAGTCGCCCAACGCGGTGCGCAACAGCGACATGCCTGGCACCCCAGCGCTGTTCTGCTTCGGCAACAATCGCGCGTACCTGCTTTATGGCCATCTCCGGATAGACATCATATTCGAGATAACGTACTTGCTTGCCCCGTGCATTGTCACGTACCACGCCCTCGAAGACCACAATACCTCCCGCGCCTGGATGGGTAACGGCTGCAACAAGGGCATCGCGATCAAGCGGCTCACGTGTTATTTGAATCAAAGGCTCCATAGCGGCTGCTCCTGACTTAGTGGCATCCCCCACCTACCGGGGGGATAAAGACAAGCTCATCACCTTCATGAAGTACCGTGTCTACGGGTACATAGTTGTGATTGACGGCACAGACAGAACGTTCCATGATCGGCTGTAGGCGTAGGTAGCGCGTTAGGAGTAACGCGCGCACGTCAGCGACGTTAGCTCCCTCGTGCAGCGTCAATACCTCTTCGTTCTGCCCAATTATTTCACGGAACGAGGCAAAGTAGCGAGCATGAATCTTCATACCAATACTATAGCATATACGGGGAAGAAATTCGTGGCACGGCCTGGATCTCCTCGGGGCTTTTTGAAAATCGAGCGATGGCTGCTGTCGGAAAGGGCTTTGAGGGCGACCGCAAGGGTCCCCACCCCTCATCCACACCGCTCCCGCCCTTACTATGAGCGACTTTCAAAAAACCCCGACTCTCCTGTCGCCGCCAGGTCGTGCTGCGATGTCTTTCCGCTTACCAGGAAGTTTCCGGCAAATGATAAATTGCCTCAAACTTGCTGGTCAGGTAGCGTACGAAGTACTCAGGGTTGGGAATCTCGCCTGTCACGCGCTGCATCAACTCCTCGGGCAGGTAGACCGCGCCGAAGGTGTATATGTTTTCGCGCAGCCAATCCAGGATAAAGGCTGTATCGCCGGTGGCCAGCCGCTCATCGAAGTCGGGGAATGACCGGCGCAGCGCATTATATATCTGTGCGCCATAGAGATTACCCAGGGTGTAACTTGGGAAGTAGCCAAAACCCGAGGTCCAGTGAATGTCTTGCAGCACACCCTCAGAATCCGTTGCAGGCTCGACCCCCACGTACTCGCGATACTTCGCGTTCCACAGAGCCGGCAGTGTTTCGATGGTCACATCACCATTGACAAGCGCCTTCTCCAGCTCATAGCGCACGATAATATGCAGGTTGTAGGTCACCTCATCAGCCTCGATGCGAATCAGGCTCGGACGCACCTTGTTGAGCGCGCGGGCGAACGTGGCAGCATCTACAGCGGCGAAATGCCCTGGGAAAGCTTCACGAACGGCAGCATACTGACCTCGCCAGTACGCTTCTGAACGCCCAATCGCATTCTCCCACAGGCGAGATTGGGACTCGTGCATTCCCATCGATGCACCGCCAGCAACAGGCGTGCGCACGAGCGCCTCAGCGCTCCCCTGCTCATAGAGGGCATGACCACCCTCGTGAATCGCGGCCATCACCGACGATTGAATGAAGTGCCTATCAGGATGAATAGTGACACGCACGTCAAATGGACTGCCAAAACTGGTGGTGAAAGGATGCGGCGATATGGCTATGCCACCACGTGAGAAGTCGTAACCCATACCACGGAGCAATACCTTGCATAATTTCACCTGCTGCTCTTCTGAGAATTCCCCTTTGAGGCAGGAGTCATCGACTGTTTTGCCACTGGCTTCAATGCGCCTCAGCAAGGTCGTGCTCACCTCGCGCACAGGGGCAAATAGCCTATCCAGTGCGCTCACCGTCATGCCCGGCTCATACAGGTCCAGGAGCGCATCGTAACGCGTACCAGCATAGCCAAGGCGATCTGCAACCTCGCGTTGCAGAGCGACGGTGCGGCCCAGCCAGGGAGCGAAACTGGCGAAATCGTTGTTCTCCCTGGCACGCCTCCACGCATCGAAACTGCCAGCCTGCACACGCGCCATCTCCTCAACAAGCTCGCGAGGCAATTTTGTTGCGCGATCGTAATCGCGCCGCGCCGCGCGTACCAGCCCGCGATCAGCATCAGTATAGTCTGACCGCCCGATTACATCGCCTAACTCACCGAGCAGGCTTCCCAGTCGCGGGTCTGTCCAGCGCTCGTGCATTACACCCTGAAGCGTTGCCATGTGGTAGCCACGTACTTCTGCCGCACCTTCAGGCATCCCAGTATTCTGATCCCACTCCGCGAGGTCATATACGGCCTTGAGGTCCTGGATTGCATGCATATCATCGAGCAACCCGGCAATGCGCGCATCCTTACTCGTGAAGTTTGGTGCTATTGTCTCTTGCGTTAACATAAGTGGCCTTTCATTTCTCTTTGCTCTCGTAGGGAGAGACGTAAACCGCTATCTTGCTCTCCGAAGTACGAATTCCGCCAGGGTGCGCACGGCAACTCCTGTAGCGCCCTTCTCCTGGTACGGTTTTTTATTATCGATGTAGGCTGTACCGGCGATGTCGAGGTGAGCCCACTGCGCATCTCCTACGAAATGCTCCAGGATTTTCGCCGCCTTGGCTGAAGAAGCAGCGCGTCCGCCCGTTTGTGTGAGGTCAGCGACATCGCTCTGGATCTCTTCTTCATATTCTTGGTCTAGCGGCATGGGCCAGAACTTTTCGCCGGCAACCTGCCCGGCAGTAATAATTTCGTTACTGAGCGCTTGATCGTTACAGAATAAGCCCGACATCACCGAGCCCAGCGCAATCACGATGCCGCCCGTCAGGGTTGCCACATCGATGATTGGCGAAAGCCCCTCTTCTACAGCGTATGACAGCGCATCGGCCAGCACCAGGCGTCCTTCGGCATCTGTATTGACGATCTCAATTGTCTTCCCATTCATAAGACGTAGGATGTCGCCCGGTCGATAAGCAGTACCACCCGGCATATTCTCGGTCGCCGGCACCAGGGCAGTGACATTGATGGCTGGTTTTAAGGCAGCAATGGCATACATCGCGCCAACAACAGCCGCAGCCCCCGCCATATCGGTCTTCATATTCTGCATCTGTTCAGCGGTCTTGAGCGAAAGGCCACCGCTATCAAAGGTAATGCCTTTGCCAACAAGCGCAATGCCCATTTCTTTGCTTTGGGGAGCGCCGCGATAACGCAGGATGATGAATTTAGGGGGTGCCGCACTGCCCTGTGCCACTGCAAGCAGTCCACCCATGCCCAATTCTTGCATGCGAGGTCGATCCAGTACCTCACATTCCAGCCCAAATTGTCCGGCCATAGCGCCGGCACGATTAGCCAGTTCAGATGGGGTCAGCACGTTGGGTGGCTCATTCACAAGGTCGCGTGCAAGGTTTGTGGCCTCGGCCAGTACAACGCCATGCTCTCTTGCTTGATCGAGTGCGGCCCTGTCCGCAGTACCGGCCAGCAGGCTAATGCTGGTAATACCTCGGCCATTGACGCCTGATTGCTTATACTTTTTGAAAGTATACAGGCCCAGTAATGCTCCCTCTATCTCAGCGCGCATGCTTTCTTCCAGGTCAAATTCCTCAGGCTGGATCGCAAGGGCAATCTGATGCGCCCCCGTTTGTTGCAAATGGCGAGCAGCCGTGGCGCTGGCGCGGCGAATTACTTGTGAATCGATCTGCTCCTGAAACCCTAAACCCACAATGACAATGCGCTTAGCGGCTAACTTATCCATTGGGTGTAGAGTAAGCAATTCCCCCCGCTCACCTTTGAACTCTCCACCGGCATAGATACTATGAATAAGGCCGCCCAGCAGGTTATCCACGTCCCTGGCCGCTCCAGCTAATACGAGAGCTCCTGTTTGTTGCCCTACCTGCTTGTAAGCCGCTCCCACGACCAGGGCATCGCATGGCACATCTTTCACTGCCTGATTTGTTATGCGGATATCCATAGGAAAAAACTCCAAGAAATTTCTTCAATAGAGTGACCCAAAAAAGCTTGACCGGTCACCTCTCAGGTATGACCGGCCGGGTGATCACCTTTATTAACATGTATCATAGCAAATTCTTATAAAACGTGCCACCTTCTTGTACCAGGAATAGACATGTGGAGAGAAGGCTTCCCGGAAGCGGACTGGAGAGGGGTCCGGGAGGCATTCTCTCCACATGTCTATACCAGGAATGATGTTTTCAATGGAGTTTATCCCTGTGGGAGCAATCTATCCACCAGCTCTAACAGCTGGCGAGGCTTAAATGGCTTGGTCAGGTATTCATTGCATCCAATTTGCATTGCTGCTTCGTTTTCATCGTTCAACGCGTAAGCAGTAACAGCTACAATCGGCACATGCGCCAGGGCCGGGCGCTCGCGAATCAACTGTGTCGTGCGATAACCATCGAGCACGGGCATCGAGAGATCGGTCAGAATCAGGTCTACATGTTCGTGATCGAGGAGGTTCAGCGCCTCCTGCCCATTGGAAGCGGAAACACAGCGATAGCCTCGCGTGGAGAGAACTCGCTCGATCAGGATGCGATTTGAAACTTCATTCTCAATAATGAGGATGGTCGGTTGACGCGTGCCAGGTGTTGGAACTGGCGAAATAGCTGTACTCATGTCCACTTCTTCCTAGTTTCTACTGTGTTATTTTCAGGCGCGTACCCTGGCGGGAGAGGCTACAGGCAACGTGAACGAGAAGGTTGAACCCTGTCCCACGGTACTCTCTACACAGACCTCGCCACCTTGCAATTCGACCAGCTTCCTCGCAATCGTCAAACCGAGTCCCGTGCCACCAAAACGGCGCGTGGTACTGCCATCGGCCTGGCGAAATGCTTCAAAAATATAGTCGAGCACGGCTGGTGAGATGCCGATACCCGTATCACTCACCGCGATACGCAGCATGTCAGAATGTTCGAGTAAGGTACATCGAATGGCCACGCTGCCATTTTCTGTAAACTTCAAGGCATTGGAAACCATATTAATGACAACCTGGCGCAGGCGATGGCTATCCGCCAGAACCATGGGCAAGGAGTCCTCCATTTCCAGCACCAGGCGTAAGCCTTTATTGTTCGCCATCGGCTTCAACTGGTTCACGACCTCCGTCAAGCTCGGTTCCAGCGCCAGGGGTTCAACCCTGACCTCCAGGCGATCTGCCTCAATCTTGGAAAGATCCAGCATATCGTCTACCAGGCGTGAAAGGTCTTCAGCGCGGTGCACTATGAACTGAATATGCTCTTCCTGCTCGGCAGTCAGTTCTCCTTCGACGAACCCCTCTAAAATTAACGCGCCATAGCTGATAATACTGTGTAACGGGGTACGTAATTCATGGGTAACAGTGGCGAGAAATTGGGACTTCAGGTGATTCAGGCGCTCAAGGGCGGCATTTTTATCTTTCACCTCTGCGAACAGGAGCGCGTTTTGAATTGCCATCGCCGCCTGTATTGCCGCAGTGCTTAAGAGAAACGTGTCACGCCGGCTCACCTGGTAGGGCTTGTCTCCATAGAACACAGCCGCGCCGATAGCCTGCTCTTGCAACAGTAAGGGAACGGCAATCACCGAACGGTAGCCGGCCGCTAATGCCATACGGCACCAGGCTTCGCCGCGATCCTGGTAGATTTTTTGTATATCTTCGCCATACGCAATTTTCTGCTTCTGCATCGCCATACGTGCCAGTATCATATCCAGATCGCGCAGCGCAGGACGTGGAATACGAGGGCGATGCAACCCGGATTGCTCCATTTGAGAAGTAAGCTTGGGCGCGCGGATAGCCGGCCGTTTCCCGCTGGATGGTGGAAGCGAGCGAGGCGCCGGGATAGCTGCCATTTTTGAGGTCACCACCATGGCGATATCTCCAGCAGGGTCTGCATGCACTGTGACAGCTCCATGCTGTTGTGTTGAGTTGCCGGCAGGCATATGTCCATTGGAAAGCTGCTGCTGCTGGTCCGACCATTGCGCAACTGCCCAGGGGGATTGCATCTCGCGACCATATAAGAGTAATGCCACGTTTTTTACCTGCATGATTTGTCCCAGCCGTGACACGATCTCACCGAGTAGATCTTCCAGGTTCAATGTCGAGATCAGCACATCGCTCATCACCAGCAATTCACTCATCCGCTTTGTAATGACGTTGCTTTCATTCTCTTGCATGTTCAGAGACTCCGAGAGCAGGCTGAATGAGCGAGCTAGCATGGTCAACTCGTCGATCGTCGATGCTGAGAGTGTTATATCTGCATTATCGGCTACCACGGCTGCTACACGCGCTTGCAGCCGGCGTATGGGGCGAATGAGGAACCTCCGCGCAATCAGGGCATAGGCCGTCACACCCAGCGCAATGATAAAGATACCCAGGAAGAGCAGAATCAGTATGGCCTTTCCAACATGAGCAGGAATGTTATAAAGCGGTTCGATGTCCACGACCAGGAGTGAGCCCTGCTGTATCTGTTCGGACATCGTGAGGTGGTAATCCTCTGCTCCGCCGATTATATTGATAGCGCCAGGGGTACAAAGGGCCTTTTCCGTTATATGACGAGTAAGAGCGTCTATACCATGCACAGCCGTCCCTACTATACGCCCTGATTTGCAGAGAACGACATTCGAGTCGGTATTGCGTACCAGGTCCGCGGCAAGGTTGTTATAGTTAGGTTTTGCCGTTATTTGAGTATGGTCTGCGTTCTTTTTTATGGCGAGGAGGTGTGTAGTGGCACCACTTCTTGCTTCGTGCTCGTAGAAGAACTTCAACAAAAGCCAGGACGCAGTTGAGAAAAGGAGCATACAAAGCAAAAGCGTCAATGCCGCGCTGATTATTAATTTTCCCCCTAATGACCGCACTGTGAATCGCATGCGACCTCTTCTCAAACTAAAAAAAGTAAGGGGAGGACGGGGTGCCAGCTCGTCCTCCCCTTACCACGCGTATGCAAATAGCAACGCGCGACTCCAGGAGGTGCGCGTGCAAACCCCATGGGGAAAAGGCTGCACAAAAACCAGATATACGCTACAAGCTTGCTCGTCGAGGTGGATATGCTTGCTCACGCACATCCCGCTTTCCATCCCAGGCCTATGTATTATAACGTATAATTGGCATTTTTGTTATCACTTTTAGGATCAATTTTCTCACTAGTGAGAAAATCTCTACAGTTTTTTCAATTTTTCCCCGTGAAGATGGCTAATGCTGCTACTGCATGTATAAAACAGGGGAAGGGAGAATCTAGGGAATCTCCGTCCACTCAAATGGACCGCTGGCACCCTGCTTATCCACTTGCAGCCATGTATTCTGCCGGGTATCTACCAGGTAGATGCCCTGGTTGCCATCGCTCAAGGCTACAACCACCTGGTGTGACGAGGTAGCAGACCAGATAAATGCGGAGGCCACCCCCTTTAGTGTGAGGAAAAACGTTTGATCATTTGCTGCAAGATTGACGACGCCTATGCGTGTACCTGTGCTGTAGATCAATTCCTGACCATCGGCAGACCAGGCAGGAGGGGCAGGATCATTGACAACGCCCGTGGCGATCAATGAGTCGACGCCGGTCATGACGTTCACAACATGCAAGGTACCTACGCCGGAGGAAAGGGCATCCAGGTAGTCGACACGCGTGCCATCGCTTGACCACTGGGCAAAGCTCACCTGTTTGCCATAGGTCAAGGATACAAAACCCGCGCCCGGCGTTACGTCGATACGCCGGAGATTACCCGCACGCCCCGCAATGGAAGTCACTAGCAGCCAGCTTCCCATACCCTCGTGACCATTGCGGCTGTAGATCGCCTGCACGTAGTCACCTGCCAGCAGTTGGCGCGGCTCCATCATTTCGCCTACGCCTACACGCCGCATCCACAGGCTATGGACGTGTCCTATCTGCCCAACACTCCAAGTAATCGCAGGAGCATCCAAATCCGGTGACCAGTCCAACGTGAGGACGCTATCTCCGGAATTGATCCCGCCGGTTATCGTCAACACGCCGTGGTTTTGTGTGTTATAGTCAAGGATGCTAACGACTCCATTGTCCGTGACCTCAAACGCCAGGCGTATGCCATCGGGCGACCAGACGGGGTGAGAAACACTGCCTTTACCGGATGGCACCACTTGCGCTGTACCCGTCTCAGTCGAGTAGATATACAGTTTAGTCTGTCCCGTGCCGGTGGGATCGGCAACAAAAGCTAACATACTTCCATCTTGCGACCAGGCGAGACTATTGAGAATAGTCGCTCCCGTCCCTGTATCCCAGACAGCCGCAGGTTGTACGCTAGCTTTGAGCAACGGCTGCCCGACGATGGTATCCTGCTGGCCATCGCTGCGTATAACGTGCACAAACGCACGCTGCAGATCGATATAAGCAAGCTTATCACCAGCCGAACTTCCAGCCTGTGCCGGGCTGACCACCCAGTTTTCTGCTACAGTTACATTGGCCGGTGTAAGACGGTCGGCTTGTCTGCTGCCATCAGAGAGCGCACTCAGTAGCGTTCCCTGGCGCGGGTAGACAACGCGCAAACCGGCCGACAGCGGTCCACCTTGCTGCGAGCCCGTGGGAGGAGTGATTGCCCCATTGGTGGCTGCGGTCGGTGTTTGATGCGGCCAGAAATTAACTTTAAGCAGGCTCGTAATAGCAAAAGCGACGATCAAAACAGCAGCGATGCTCACGAACAGTACAGCTAGCCTGCGTGAACTCCGGCGTTGCCGGGTTGAGCGCCGTGCCCGTGGATTCACTGCCGCGGTTGGCAAGGTGCTACGGCCTCCTGGTATCGCTACCAGTTGTGGGCGACCTGCTGGATTTTGGCGAGGGCTTTTCGCGGGAAGCCTGGGTGCCGTCCATTCTTTTTGAACTTCAGCGCCAGCATCGAAAGTACCTGTAAGTTCGAGAAATTCGGGCGAGGAGAAAATGCGTTCGCGTAGCGCCGGGTCCGGGCTGACACGGGGTAAATGTGAGAGCAGGGCATCGTTGCGGCTGAACTCGGCGAGCAGGGCACTGCAATTTGTACACGTTTGTATATGAGCAGCGACCTCTCGACGGTCTTCTGGTGCGAGCGCATCGTCAAGGTATGCGCTAAGCAGTTCCTCGACTTGCTCGCAGTTCATTTTGTGCCTCCTCCTTGTTCTAATGCCCTGTAGTGTTCCCTAAAGGATTGACGTGCGCGCGAAAGATACATCTTGACACCACTCTCGGCGATATTCAGGGCCTGAGCAATCTCACTATAGGAGAAACCTTCCTGAGTATACAACAATAATGCTGCCCGGTACTGTTGGGGCATACGATGGAGAGCGGCTCTTACAAGTTCTGTTGTTCCATAAATTTCTTGAGGATCAGCACTCTCGACATCCGCAGGCTCGTGGTCGAGATCTTGCCAGGGAAGCCAGGCAATCAATTTACGACGACGTAGGGCATCATAGGCTGTATTCGTAGCGATGCGATACAGCCAGGCCGACAGTTTCAGGTTCGCATCCATTTTTGGTAGCGCCCGAAAGGCCTTCAAAAAGGTATCCTGCGTCAAATCGTCTGCCTGCTCGCGATCCCCCACCAAATGATATACATAGTTATAGATAGGCGTTTTATATTCATCGTAAATCCGGTCAAAGGACCAAGAATTTTCCTTGGTTTCCGCCCTAGCCATGCGCTACGTCCCTTCGATGGTTAAAGCTATCAACTTGTCCGTTCCATCAAGCGATAGTGACACATCTCCGGGCCGCGCAGGCTTTAGATTGATGCCTTTGCGGGTACGGAAAGGCTTTTCATCCTTCTGTGTAGTGGAACGGACAATCAACGCTTTGAGTAACATGTTGATGTAGTGATCATAACGGCGTTCATATGATTTACTGTTTATCATGTTAGCATATTCGTCAGAAGCCCCGAAATGAGTAGCCGAAATGTTAGTACTATTGGGGGAAACGATTTTGAGTCCATGCATTTGCCCAAAAAGTCTGCGTATGATACCATACACCCAGAAAACTGTGCGGGACGAAGGAGCATTTGCTTTCTATGGTCGACGAAAAGCACCTGCGCGATATGCGGACAGTGTGGTGGCAAGAAGATGCCAGGGGCGAAGCTGTGTGTTTGATTGATCAATCACTTCTGCCTGAACAGGTCGTCTCTTTGACGCTCACGCATGAACAGCAGGTTGCAGAAGCAATCAAAACATTAAAAGTGCGCGGCGCCCCAGCTATCGGAGTAACAGCTGCCTTTGGTATGGCGCTGGCCTTGTATCGCCTATTGCGCGAACGAGGCGAGGCACTCACATATGCCGGGGCACAGGAGCATCTACAAGCCGTTGGTGACTTGCTGCAACGCACCCGCCCCACAGCGATAAATCTCCAGTGGGCAATTGAGCGCATGCGGAGTCGCGCCGTGCGTGCTATGCGCGAGCAGTGCTCGTTGGCACGCCTGGCCCGGCTCCTCAGGGACGAGGCCCAGGCAATTGCAGACGAGGATTTTGAAGCCTGCCTGAATATGGGACGCTATGGAGCGGAACTGATCGCTGACGGCGATACACTGCTAACGCATTGCAACGCGGGGTCGCTGGCAACCGCTGGTTGGGGAACGGCCCTGGCGCCGATGTACGTCGCGCATAGAGCGGGCAAAAAACTGCATGTTTTTGTCGATGAGACCCGTCCTGTGCTGCAAGGTGCACGCCTGACGGCCTGGGAGCTACAGCAGGAAGGAATCCCATTGACATTAATCACTGATAGTATGGCAGGGCATTTCATGCGGCATGGGAACATCAAAGCTGTCTTTGTAGGCGCTGACAGGATAGCATCCAACGGAGACGTAGCCAATAAGATCGGGACGTATAGTGTCGCGGTACTGGCGCATGCGCACGCTCTTCCTTTTTACGTCGTTGCTCCGCGTTCTACTATTGATCTGAAGCTTTCATCGGGAGAGCAGATTCCTATAGAGCAGCGTAATCCCGATGAAATAACACATGTGCGCGGCATAGCGATTGCTCCCGCTGGTGTACAGGCAGCGAATCCTGCCTTTGATGTCACGCCTCATTTCTACGTGACCGCAATTATTACCGAGGCAGGCATAGCTCGACCGCCTTATGAGGTAGCATTGCGTGATCTTTGTTCGGGTTATCACGATTTTGGGAGGCAAGCCGACAATTGATAGATATGGGAATTGTACAGGCCGTCGCGGATCACGCTGAAAAGGTACTTGGTAAGGAGGGATTCCAATACACGAGTGCCGTGGTGGCGAACTGCAAGATGCTGACCGCCGAGCTGGAAGAGCGCGGGGAAGATACCAGCGCCCTGAATATGGACGCGCTGGTGATCGCAGCCTATTTACACAATATCTCTACTATTGAGCATGGTTTCCACAACCATCATCTGAAATCCGCCGAGATGGCTGTGGAGTTTTTGCGCCAGGTCGACGCGCCAGCCGAGCGTATCAGCGAGGTTGAGCGAATCATCCTGGCACATACGAAAGCTCTTGCTCCTGCGGAGCAGGAATCTGACCCCCTGGAGGGGCGCATCCTGTATGATGCTGATAAACTGGGCCGGTTGAGCGGACTGGCTGTCGTCACCTCATTAATTGAGTTTGGCGCACGCTACCCCAATCGCGCCGTCAATGCCGAAACCCTGGCCGCCATTCTTGGCCACATCGAAGAACGTTTTGTCGAGCTGTACCAGTCTCTGAATACGGCTCCCGCTCGCGAGATGGCTAAAGAGAAATTTGGCAATACGCTGGCTTTCCTTGATGGAGTGATCGAACATTTGAGCAATTCGACGCCCGTATAAGGCATATTTTTGAAAGGGAGGATGGAAGAGTGTCCATTCTGGTTGTTGGTTCTGTGGCTCTTGACACGGTAGAGACCCCGTTCGCGAGGATAGAGGAAACGCTGGGCGGCGCTGCATCTTACTTTGTAACCGCGGCCTCGCTCTACAGCCAGGTCAACCTGGTAGCGATCATTGGCAGTGATTTTCCACGCGAGCATCTTGATTTCTGGGGGAAGCGCCCGGTCAACCTGGCCGGCTTAAAGATCGAGGAGGGAAGTACCTTCCGCTGGGCAGCCCGTTACCACATGGATATGAATACGCGCGATACCCTGGATACGCAACTGGGTGTCTACGCGGGCTTCCACCCGGTGATCCCCGAGGAATATCGCTCCAGCAAACTGCTTTTCCTGGCCAATATCCAGCCGGAGTTACAACTGGAGGTGCTGGAGCAGGTATCCGATGTACGGCTATCAGTACTTGATACCATGGAACTATGGATTATGACGACGCGCTCGCAATTGACCGAAGTCATCAAGCGCGTAGACATGCTCTTAATGAGTGAAGAAGAGGTGCGCCAGTATACCAATCGTGCCAGTCTCGTTGCGGGTGTGCGGCAACTCCTGGATATGGGGTTACGGTATGTGGTGGTGAAGCAGGGAAGCTACGGTGCGCTGCTCTTTGGCGCTGATGGTACCTTCTTCAGCGCACCGGCGTACCCGCTTGAAGAGGTCATCGATCCAACAGGGGCAGGCGACGCGTTCGCGGGCGGTTTGCTAGGCTACCTCGCGACTGTTGAACCGCAGCAGGATGGCTACTACTCTATTGATGAAATCAAGCGTGGTGTGGTACACGGCAATATCATTGGTTCTTTCGTCTGCGAGGACTTCAGTATTGACCGGCTGCGCAGCCTGGCGATGGATGACGTTGCAGAACGTTACCAGTGCCTTGTGATGTGTTCGCATTTCGATCCCAATTGGTGCTCCGGCGAACCCGGACAAGCACAAACGATTAGTAGACGAGGTGTAAAGCTGCTCTGATAAAAACTGGCGGGCCTACAGCCGGGAACACGAGACGTATCCGTAGATTGTATCACTTGTGTCACTTGTGTCGCTTGTATTGATAAGGCATGGTTCAATTTGAAGAAAAGTACTTGACCGTGTGAACCGTCACCCCATAGGGCTGGACCTTTCTGTTGCTGCGGACCTGTCACGTGCATTTGAACCTTGCCTAAGAAAGGAAATACATAATTTATGACGACTTCAATCAAAGGAGATGCCAAAGATCTCTCTTTAGCCGCACGTGGTAGGGACCGCATCGAGTGGGCAGCCAAGGAAATGCCGGTGCTGCGCCTGATCCAGGAGCGTTTCACGAAAGATCAGCCCTTAAAAGGCGTGCGTATGGCGGGCTGCCTGCATATTACCACCGAGACTGCAAACCTTGCTATGACGTTAAAGGCGGGCGGGGCCGACCTGGTGCTGTGCGCCTCGAATCCGCTTTCGACGCAGGATGATGTAACCGCTGCTCTCATCAGTGAATATGGTATCCCGACCTATGCTATCAAGGGTGAAGATGAGCAGACGTATTACCGCCATATCAACGCGGCGCTCGATCACAAACCCAACATGACCATGGATGACGGCTGCGACCTGGTTTCGACACTGCACACAACACGCACCGAACTGATTCCGGCCATTATCGCCGGCATGGAAGAGACCACTACGGGCGTCATCCGGCTGCACAGTATGGAGAAGAAAGGCGTGCTGCGCTTCCCGATGCTGGCGGTCAATGAATCCGATACCAAGCATATGTTTGATAATCGCTACGGGACGGGGCAGAGTTCTCTAGATGGCATTATACGCGCGACCAACATCTTGCTGGCCGGGCGCACCTTCGTGGTTTTTGGCTACGGCTGGTGTGGCCGCGGCGTGGCCTCGCGCGCGCATGGCATGGGCGCGAATGTGATTGTGACCGAGGTCGATCCGACCCGTGCACTGGAAGCCGTGATGGATGGGTATCGTGTAATGCCCGGCATCGAAGCTGCCGCGCTCGGCGATATTTTCCTCACGGTGACCGGCGATGTCAATGTAATTGACCGGCCACACCTGGAGCGCATGAAAAATGGCGCGCTGATTGCGAACTCAGGGCATTTTAACGATGAGATCAACATCCCAGAACTGGAAAAACTGGCGACGAAAAAGCGCCGTGTGCGCGACTTTGTAGATGAGTACACGTATGCCGATGGCCGCCAGGTGCACCTGCTGGCTGAGGGGCGTCTCGTCAATCTCTCGGCGGCGGAGGGTCATCCCGCCAGCGTGATGGATATGAGCTTTGCCAATCAAGCACTGGGCGCTGAGTACATGCTCGCGCATGCGAAAGAACTACAGCCCCGTGTGTATACGCTGCCTGCCGAGCTCGATAAGGAGATTGCGCGTCTGAAGCTCCATGCTATGGGCGTGCGCATCGATACGCTTACCCCCGAGCAGGAGCACTACCTGAACTCGTGGGAGTCGGGGACATAGCCCTCTTTTTCTCTTTTTGGGTCGTAGGGGCGGAGGACGCTTGCGTCGCCCCGCCCAGGGATTTGCTCGTCCTTCTTTCCGCACATCAACCCATCAGAGGTATTAGGGTCGTAGGGGCGGGGGTGGTGTGGAGAAGGGTGGGGACGCTTGCGTCGCCCCGCCCAGGGATTTGCTCGTTCTTCTTTCCGCACATCAACCTATCAGAGGTATTAGGGTCATAGAGGAAAATGTGTATATTAGCAGGGAAGGAAATAGCATGAACAAGCAACACTATGATCCCACACTTCATTACAGGCGATCTCTCCGGCTTCGTCATTATGCCTATTCGTCGGATGGGGCCTACTTCGTCACTATTTGCCTGCAAGAACGTCAACCTCATCTTGAGAATCCTACACTACGTACCATCATGGAAGAAACCTGGAACGCATGACCACAACGCTTTCCCGGTATCGCACTGGACGAATTTGTCATGATGCCCGATCACATCCATTTCATCCTCTGGTTACATCCTGGCGAAACAAGCCGTCCGACGCTGGGAGACGTGGTGGGAGCGTTTAAATCATTGACTGGGAGGACAGCCCTCAAATATCTCAGAGGACAAGGGCCAAGTTGTATGGATCAATTCTGGCAACGGGATTTTTACGATCACGTGATTCGCGACGAAACTGACCTGGAACAAAAACGTACCTACATCCGCGATAATCCGAGTAAGGAAGATCTCAAGAATCAAAGATGAGAATGTGAGGGTCGCGAGTGCCGTCACCCACATATGGATTGCTTTTGAAGAACATGCCGTTGCCGTAGGGGCGGGAGTGGTGTGGAGACGGGTGGGGACGCTTGCGTCGCCCCGCGTGGGTTATTATATCCTAATCGAATCCTCTGTTGCCGTAGGGGCGGGGGTGGTGTGGAGAAGGGTGGGGACGCTTGCGTCGCCCCGCGTGGGTTATTATATCCTAATCGAATCCTCTCTCGGCGCCGAGCAATCGCACACACCTGGATCGTAAATCCATGGCCGGGGCGACGCAAGCGTCCCCACTCCTCTCCGCTCCTCCCCCGCCCCTACGCATGTTGGCACCCTAGTTGGCACCCCTAGCACCCCTAGAGAATGACAAGCCGACACGCCAACACTGTCACTCTTGACCCAATTGCGCTTGCATGCTATGCTGCAAATACCAGGCATACTTATGTAAAGACTGGTTCGGGAGGAAGGATTCGCATGAGCGAAAAGAAGGCATCTCGCTCCAAACAAATAGATGGGCGCAAAAGACGGGGGAACAGCAGCACGGACTCTACTCCGGCTGCTGCCGATCGCACAGCCAAAACTACTGGTAGCCGGCATCTTCCTAAGCGGCGACGCAGTTCGCTACGCGCTGGATTAGCAGTGATTGGGGGACGAGCAGCAGGGGCGCTGAGCAGGCGTTTACGTCTTGGCGGGGGAACCAGTATTGCAGGCGTAGTGGCACAACGTCTCTACCCGGACATTATTAGCCACCTGTCTACACAATTAGCCTATGGAAGCGTCCTGGTAACAGGAACCAATGGCAAAACAACCACCAGTGGCTTGATCGCAGCCACCTTGAGCGATGCGGGTTTGCGCGTGTGGCGCAACAGGGAAGGCTCCAATCTTATGCGCGGCGTCGCCGGGGCTTTGGTTATTCGCGCCCAACCCAGCGGTAACCTGCGCCGGTCAGGGCAGGCCATCTCGATCTTTGAAGTTGATGAAGCGGTCGTGCCACAAATTGTGCAGGCGGTCCCTCTTCGCGTCGCCGTCTTCACCAACCTTTTCCGCGACCAGCTTGATCGTTATGGTGAAGTTGACAGTGTGCTGGCACGTTGGAAACAGGCAGTGAGCTTGCTACCAGACAGTACTACGTTGATTCTTAACGCGGATGATCCCAGCATAGCTTTTCTCGGAGATGCTTTTTCAGGCCGGGTAGTCTACTTTGGTATCGATGATCCCTCACTTGATCTGGCCGCTCAGGATATGTCAGCCGAACGACACCAGGTTATCGACGCACACACCTGTCCCTATTGCGGCGGGGAATACGAGTATTCAATACGATATTACAGCCATTTAGGGCACTATACTTGTACGAATTGCAAGCGCACACGCCCCCAGGCAAGCGTGCGCGCTGTGAAAGTACATAGCGATAGCCTTGACCGGCTCCATGTGCAGGTCGAGACGCCAGCACAAGAGGGAGAGATCGTTATTCCCCTGGCGGGATTTTATAACATCTATAATGCCCTGGCGGCAATTGCAGCCGCGCAGTCGCTCAATGTCGCCTGGGAACCAATTGTCTCAGGCATTGAACAATTCAAGCCGGCCTTTGGGCGTGGGGAGCGTATCCAGGTTGAAGGACGCACAGTGCGCCTGCTGCTGGCAAAAAATCCTACGGGCTTCAACGAGGTGCTGCGTACGCTCTTTAGTGATGGAATGTCGAAGCATATCTTATTTGTTTTAAATGATAACATCGCTGATGGACGCGACGTTTCCTGGATCTGGGATGTAGATTTCGAACGAATACTGCCGCAGATAGCGACGGTGGCGGTGGCAGGGACTCGCGCATTTGACCTGGCGCTACGCTTGAAGTACGCAGGAATCGCGCAACAAGCTATGTCCATCGTAACTTCCGCCCCCCTGCGTGCCGCTAAGAGCGCTTCTGAGCCGAAGGCACGGGCCAGGCGAGATCGAAGAATAAAAGCAGGGGCCGAGAGCCGCACCCAATTGATTGCGCCTGACGAGAAGATGGGCGGGATAAATCCCGCCCCTACAACGGGTTATGGTACTGCTAAAGCACTGGACCTTGCTCTACGTCAAACACCTGCAGGTGAAACTTTGTTTATCGTACCAACGTATACTGGTTTGTTGCAAATCCGTCGCGAACTGGACCGACGGGGTTTAACACCTCACTATTGGGAGGAAAAAGGTCCTTGAATGACGCTATGACGCCACGCCTCACCCTGGGCCACCTATACCCGGATCAATTAAACTTGTACGGAGACCGGGGCAATATAATAACGCTGCGCAGACGTTGTCAGCTCCGTGGTATAGAGTTGCGAGTTGTCAGCCTGGGCATTGGTGACGCCCTGGCACCGGATGAGTATGATATGTTGTTTATTGGTGGCGGGCAGGATAAAGAGCAAACCCCTGTCGCGCAAGATTTGTACGAGATAAAGGGTATCGGCCTGTGGGCTGCGATTGAAGATGATATGCCTGTGCTGGCGGTGTGCGGCGGCTACCAGTTGTTGCAGCATTACTACCGGCCAGCTAATGGGACGGACATGCGAGGGCTCGGGGTATTCGACGCGTGGACCATTCACAAAGGGACGCACGTGCCCAGGTGTATTGGAGACGTGGCAATCAGTTGGAATGGCAGTACGCTGGTCGGCTTTGAAAATCATGGCGGTCGTACCTATCTCGGCACGGCTAAACCATTGGGGAGAGTACTGAGGGGCCACGGAAATAATGCGGAGGATCACACCGAGGGAGCGGTGTACCGCAATACTTACGGCACCTACCTGCATGGCTCGCTTTTACCCAAGAATCCGCATTTTGCCGATCACTTACTAGCGCTAGCGTTAGAACGAACCTATGGCAGAAGCGAGCGAACTGCAGAAAGTCTCGTTCGCTCAGTAGAACGACATAACGGAATGGGGCCATTTGCTCAGAGCGCAAAGCGCGAGAGCAGTACGGAAGAGCCGTTGATGGCGCTTACGCCTCTGGACGATAGATTAGAGTGGGAGGCCCATGCCTTTGTACTTGAACGCATGGGATTACAAAATGCAGCCGTTGCTGCTCTGCGTTCCTACAGGGGAAGCGCTGTTCCCCTATCTAAGGCCAGCTCTGCTGGTGAGTAGAAAAGACTACTAGGAAGGTTGCCATGAGTTCTGACCGATCACTGGCACGTTGTTCCTTCTGCGGAAAACGCCCACCGGAAGTACGGCGTATGATAGCCGGCCCGGGCGCTGCTTATATCTGTGACGCTTGCCTGCAATTGTGCAATGAAATTCTTAACGATCCAACGCCCTTTTCTCCCAAGGCATTGGAACTTGCTTCGCGTCCACCGGTGGTGATTGCAGCTCCGCAAGAATCTGCGCAAGAGCGTGTGCAGGAGCCAACGCCGCAAGAACCTCTGCGCGCGATTACAATTATGCTGGAGCAGAAGCAACAAGATATGACGTTGATGTTGAACCAACTGCAATTGTACCAGAAGCATTTTGAGCTTCATTACTTGTGGATTCGACCGCCATTCCCCGCGGGTTTTGCTTTTGTTCCGCGCATCATTTTCTATGTACAAGACAATACCGGTGCCCAGTGGCCTGGGGACCGTGGTGGCATACTCCTGGCACGTCCAGAACTGGCCAGCAGTCCATCCCAAGCGGTCTACCAGGGCAGCGCGCATTTCAGCCCGGTGCCTTCTCCCGAAGCACGTCTGTTGAAAATACGCGCCCTTGATCCTCTCGGTCAATTTGAAGATCCCCCGCCGGGCACGTGGAAGTTTGAGGTGAGCCTCTAATTATTCTGGAACTTCTTCCAGGGCGGGCACGAGCAACCCATAGCCTCCGGTGTCCAAACGATATATGACGTTGACACTCTGGGTTTCCACGTTAAAGAACGGGTAGAATGAGAGGCCGTGGGCTTCCATTTCTGCGATCACTTCCTGGTCGCTCATGGGCTTCGTGTGAATGCGCCGAATCTCCATGACCCTCAACCATATTTCTTCATTGCGCTCTTCTGTAATAGGTAGGGAGGGTTGCTGGTCCTCATCGACCTGCTCATCTTGCAGCGGTGAGAGCGTACCCGTGCGTGAGAGCGAAAGGACGTTAACAGGATTGATACGGTGTCGCCGCAAGCTTGTCTTACGGTCCTTGTAACGACCTAACTGAGCAGTGACTTTGTCCAATACCAGGTCAAGAGCCATGCTAGCATTCACTGCACTTACTTCACTACGAATAGGTTGGGAGCTAGTAGAGACCGCGAGCTGTACAGAGTAGCGGTCGCGAGCGCTGCGCGTTTGCCCCTCTGTAACGGTTACTTCGATACGAGCTTCTGAACTGAGGAGGCGGGAGAGCCGCTGCACTTTCTGTTCGATGTGCTGGCGTAAGCTGGGTGTGACTTCCATCTGTTTACCTTTAATGATGATCTGCATGGTTTGCCTTCTCTTTCCGATCCAACAACATGACAAAACGCAGGAACACCTTACGGGGCAGGAAAGCTATAGGTGTATTATATCATCCTTCTATGAGAGCAAGTGGAAAGAGCGTAGAGATTAGCCCAATTAGCTTTTTGATGAAAATCCTGTAATCGAGCGTTCTTTAGAAGTGTACCCGGTCGCGTTCAAAAATGAATATTGTGTAATCTTTCCCACACAAAGATTCATAAAATGTTCATACATTGATGGTATGCTGTTAGCAACATGTCAGTATTACAAAATACTCGTGGAGGGGTCAGCACAGATGGCACAGTTACCAAACAGTCAGCATATAACCTACCAGCTACAATTTCGCAAATGTGGGAAACCAACATGTAGCACCTGCCGCGAAGGGCAGGGTCATGGTCCATACTGGTACGCCTATTGGCGTGAGGGGTCCCGTTTGCGCTCAGGATATATTGGCAAGGCGCCTCCTGAAGCGGAGACTTGCCCTGAAGTCGTGACAGCCTCATCAACTGCCACTCGCAGCGGCTGGTGAAAAGCCCCGTTTCGACCGCCCCCTATTTTCATTTCGCGACGCGGATGCTACAATAGCAGCATTACAGACGTGCAGTTCTAGTTGGGGAGGCGGGTTATGAAATGCCCATTCTGCGGAGGTACCGAATCGCGAGTGAAAGATTCGCGAGATGTTGGGGATGCGATTCATCGACGGCGCGAATGCGAACAATGCAAAGGACGCTTCAGCACATACGAGCGAGTTGAGAAATCCGTTCTGATGGTCATTAAACGCGACCAACGACGAGAAGCCTTTGACAGGCAGAAACTCTTTGCCGGCATCAACAAGGCCTGTGAGAAGCGTCCATTACCAATGGGCGAGATCGAAAACGCTGTCGAGGAGATAGAGCAGGAATTGTACCGGCAGGGTAAGCAGGAAGTTCCAAGCAGCGTCATTGGGGAATTAGTTATGGAACGCCTGCGCCAGATGGATAAAATCGCCTATATACGCTTTGCAAGCGTTTATCGCTCGTTTAATGACGTCGAGACCATGCTCGAAGAGTTGCAACACCTGCTGAATCGAAAGATGGGCGAACCGGCGGAACACACACAAGAGATGCCGTTACAAACAGGAAATGAGATATAGGGAAACGTGCTTCCCTATATCTCATTTGTTGGATGCCAAATATTAATCGCGGCTGTGACTTTCAGCCTTGCGCAGGCGGTGGCTGAGCACAGAAAGCAATCTTAGAGCAATATCGGGATGAGTACGTAAGGTGGTGCGAAATTCCCAGACCGGCAGCAGAAGGGCAGTGACATCAGTGATGGCAGTGACGGTGGCCGAACGGGGCAAATCATCCAGCAGAGACATTTCACCGAGTACACTGCCCGGACCGGCGGTACCGAGATCCACTTCTGCTTTATCAGGATTATTGGCCTGCGTGATACGTACTGTGCCACTGATAATCACATAGAGTCCAACGCCTGTGTCGCCCTGCTTGATTAATGTCGAGCCTGCCTTATAGGTGCGCTCCTGGCAAGCGTTCGTGAGTACTTGCAAATCCTTCTTGTCCAGACCGGCAAACAGGTCTACGCGTGCTAGGGTATCTTCGTGCATGAGGCTAACTCCTTTGTACCAGGTAATATGTACTGGATCGAACCGCCACGCAATTCCGTCCATAGGACGTATCTTACCACAATTGTTCTGCCAAGCCTAGCTGCAGTTTTTTGACTTTCTTTCCCCCAAGAACTACAATAAATCAAGCAAGAACAGTGAGAGGGATCAGAGTTTCATGTCAGCACAGGATGTGAATGCAGCCGAGAAACGTTTACAAGCAGGCATTACTGCTTTCAATAACGGTACATTGGACATAGCCGCGGAAGCCTTTTCGGACGCGGAGGTGCGCTTTCGCTTACTGGGCGATTTCAAGCGGGCCGGGGATAGCCGCACCATGCTCGCAGATGTGCAACGCCAGAACAATATGCTTGAGCAAGCGGCGAACAGCTACCAGCGCGCGATGAATTTCTACCGTGATGCAGGTTACCCACTGAATGAAGCCGCGAGCGCACTCTCTTTGGGGCATATCGAACGACAACTGGCACACCTTGACCGTGCCCAGGAGTCTTACCAGAACGCCTGGAATCTTTATACAAACCAGGACAATGAGTTGGGGAAGGGGAATGTAGCGCTGGCGTTAGGGCATATAGAGATGCAGCGTGGTAGGACTGAGGTGGCTATTGAGCACTATAAACGAGCTATTTCCTATTTTGAGAACGCCCAAGATAGCATTAACGAAGCTGATGCACGTCGTAGTCTTGCCGATCTACAGCGGCTGGCAGGACAGTTTGATGAAGCGGTCGCCGCTTACCAGCGCGTACTGGAAGTCTACCGGGCGAGCAAAGATAACTTTGGCGTGGTTGATGCGCTTTTAGGCCTGGGACGTATCTACCTGGACCAGCGAAAGCTGGACCCGGCGGCTGATAGCTATGCTGAAGCCCTCAAGGTGGCACGCGCAATTGAATATGAATTGGGCGAGGCAGACAGCGTCCTTGGGCTTGCGGAAGTCTCCCTGCTGAGCAATCGTGCAGATCAGGCGTTGGCAAGCGCAGAATCAGCGCAGCAAATGTACACGGATATGCACAATGCCCTGGGTACAGCCAACTCAAGCCGCTTACTGGGTGAAATTCATATGCGCCGCGGGCAGCTTTCGTATGCCAATGGTTTGATGGAACGCGCTCTGCGGACCTACAAGGCAATCGCATACCGTATAGGGCAGGCAGAAGCAGCGGCAGGGTTGGGAGAGGTTCAGCGCTTGCGAGGCTTTCTCGATCGCGCTGTGCAAACCTTCGAAGACGCGCGTTTGCTGGCTCACTCGTTGCAAAACACGATGGTTGAAGGTCAAGCATTACTGGGTCTTGGCGATATTTACAGCAAGCAAGGCCGGACTACGCAGGCGGAGAACTGCTACTATGATGCGCAAACGCTGGCGGAGCACCTGCCCGGCCAGGTACATGACGTTATAGCAGCAGAGGCCCTGGCACGCAGAACACGACTGGCGGTGTTTACGGGACGGTTGGACGAGGCAGCATCGCACCTGGCAGCGGCGAATCAAATAGCGGGGGGGAATACGCTTGCCGCGCAGGTAATACCTAGAGCACTACTCGCCCTGGGGCAACTGCTCTTGACGCAGGGCGATTTTGTGCAGGCCGAGGCACGTTTCAGCGAGACTTATAACCGGGCTGAAGCCCTACAAGAGCCGCTGCTTGCCGCCGAAGCACTGCTGGGATTGGCACGCACGCGCCTGTCTCGTAGTGAGCTGGAAGCAGCGATGACCAGCTTCCTCGAGGCTGGACGGCAGTTTCAGTTACTGGAGAGTACCGACGGAGATGGCGCAGCCATGCTTGGTATTGCTCAAACGCTGATTGGGCAGGAACAATGGGTTGAAGCAATCGAACATTGCGAGGGAGCATTAACACGTTTTAATCAGAGTGGCGACCTGGTTGGACAGGCTGATACCATACTTGCCCTGGGGCTGGCACATCGAGGCAATGGTGATCTGGAAGAGGCCGCCTCACAATTCGAGCAAGCAGTAACCATGTATCAACAGCAGCGCCAACCATTAGGCGAGTCTGATGCACGTTATGAACGTGCAGGCATCCTGCTGGCACGCGAGCAATTGGACCTTGCGAGAAATGATTTAACCAGGGCTATCGAACTGGTCGAACGGGTTATGCATACGTTGAGATCACCGGAGCAGTGGAGTATGTTCCTGCATCAATATGCGGAGCTTTACGCGCAAGCAGCCATCGCGGCGGTAAGACGAAATCGGGATGCAGAAGCGCTGGCGATCCTCTCTTCTTTTGCTCGCATCGCCGGGGAAGACGCAATCGTACAGCACATAAAAGACTACGAGAACTCTGTTCCTACCAGCGGTGACGAGTTGACCGAAGACGAAGTAGCCGCCAACAAAGACCTGGTAAGGCGGTTGAGAGAACTTCGTAAGAGGCTGTAGTCATACCGCTTGCTATATAAGGCCAAAGAGCTTATTATAAGGCTAGAAAAATATGTTGCGTGAATACAGGGCGATCAGAATGCAGGGCGGTCAGGAGACGACAGGGCGACCGCTGGCACTTATCCGTCTCACCAACGCTGGTTCTTGCCCGTCTCGGCAACGCGACTGCGTCGCTGAACCTATCCGTCTCGCCAACGCGGCTGCGCCGCTACTGCTGCG
>Ga0209701_10000401_pt1 | contig 24812 bp, 22 predicted proteins | sample CZO8metaG_4_FD_188356 | JGI IMG/M metagenome (GOLD analysis project Ga0209701, IMG submission 188356) | Vadose zone soil microbial communities from the Eel River Critical Zone Observatory, Northern California, USA - CZOApr15con2H3.8 metaG... | ecosystem: Environmental > Terrestrial > Soil >... | reverse complement strand
GGGATGGCGTCGGCGAAGACGAAGGCGTCCGGGAGTTGCCACTTCGCAAAGGTTTTTCCCAGGAACGCGCGCAGCTCTTCCGGAGCGGCCCGGGCTCCTTCGTTTAGGACCACCACGGCCAGAGGGCGTTCCTGCCATTTGGGATGAGGCACTCCGATGACGGCAGCTTCCTTCACCGCCGGATGGCCCATGAGGGCATTTTCGAGGTCCACCGAGCTAATCCACTCGCCGCCGGATTTCACCAGATCCTTGGCGCGGTCCACGATCTTGACGTAGCCTTCGTCGTCAATCGTGGCCATATCGCCGGTGCGGAACCATCCGTCCTCGGACCAGCGGTGGTTCTGCTCGGGCGCTTTGTAGTAGCTGGAGGCCACCCACGGCCCGCGAATCTCAAGCTCGCCCGTCGTCTGGCCGTCCCACGGGGCTTCCCCCTCGGGGCGCATCACGCGCAACTCGACAAACGGCGAGGGCCAGCCCTGCTTGGCGCGGACTTCGTATTTTTTTTCGTCCGGCCAATCGTTCATGTGCGCCTTGAGCAGGCCGGTGGTTCCCAGCGGCGTGGTCTCGGTCATGCCCCACAGGTGAATGATGCGCATGCCGTGGCGGTCGAGCCGCCGCATCATGTCCACCGGCGGCGCGGAGCCGCCGCAGGGGATGCGCACTTCCTGTGAAAATTTCCAGCGGCCGGGATTTTTTTCGAGCGCGTCCAGCACGCCCAGCCAAACCGTGGGCACGCCACAGGCAATGGTCACACGCTCGTTCTGAATCAGGTCCAGGATGCTTTCGGGATCCAGGTTCGGTCCCGGCAGCACCAGCCGCGCGCCTGTCATCACGCAGGTAAACGGCAAGCCCCAGGCATTGGCGTGAAACATGGGGGCCACCGGCAGAACCGTGTCCTGATGTCCGACGGCAAAAGAATCCTTTATGGCCTGGGCAAACGAGTGGAGCACAATGGCGCGATGCGAATAGGCCACTCCCTTGGACTGACCGGTGGTGCCCGAGGTGTAGCACATGGCCACAGCGTCGTTTTCGTCCATTACCGGGTAGACGAAATCGTCGCCGGCACTCTCGAGAAGCGTCTCGTAATTGTCGTAGCCCGCCGGAATGCTGCACCCGGCGTAGGGAACCACAATGACACGCTCGAAGCGCGAGTCCTTGCGGAATTTTTCATAGATGGGGAGCAGGACGTCATCAATGATCAGGAAGCGGTCTTCGGCGTGATTGGCGATCCAGGCGATTTCGTGGGGATGCAGACGGACGTTCAGGGTATTGAGGACGCCGCCGGCGCAGGGCACTCCAAAAAAGACTTCCAGGTGCCCCGCGTGGTTCCACATCATGGAGGCCACGCGTTCGCCGCGGCGCAGGCCGAGCGTGGTCAGCGCGTGGGCGAGGCGGCGGGCGCGGCGGTAAAACTCCGCGTAGCAGGTCCGCAGGATGGAACGATCCGGGCGGCGCGAAACGATTTCCACCCGGCCAAAGAGCTTTCCCGAGCGCTCCAGTAAGGTGGGAAGCGTGAGGGGAAAATCCATCATCGTCCCGCGCATCGCCAAGGCGCCTCCTGCGTGTCTGCCGCGCATCCTACCATTATTTCCGTTCCTGGAGCGACGCACGGTTCTCGGGCGCCGCAGCGATTCTGAGGGGCTGCGGGGCTTGCGGCGGCGCGGCGTCAAGCGGCCCCCCGGTGCCAAATTGGTTATTTTCAGTTGACGCTAGAGGAGGTTTTGGGGGAAGATGCCCTCGATAGCTGAAGCGTCAGCCTCTCGCTCGGATGGCCTGCAGGCTTAGACTGCCCGCGTCTTAGTGTCTGCCTCTTCAGCAGGTCCCGTGGAGAACTGTCGGCCACGGGCAGAAGGAGTCAGCAGGTGAAGAAGCTCTACGTGGGCAATCTCCCGTTTCAGGCGACGGAGGACGATCTTACCAAGTGGTTTGCAGCGGCAGGTGTTACTCCGTCCAGCGTTACCTTCATCCGGGACCGTTTCTCCGGTCAGCCGCGAGGCTTTGGGTTCGTCGAAATTCAGAGTGACGAGGAAGCCGACAAGGCCGTGCAAACCTTGAATGGCCAGAACTTCAACGGCCGCAATCTGGTCGTCAACGAAGCGCGTCCCCCTCGCGAAGGGGGAGGCGGTGGCGGGCGCGGTCATGGCGGTGGCGGCGGAGGACGAGGCGGATTCGGCGGCGGGCGTGGCGGCGGTGGCGGACGCGGTGGCGGCGGGCGCGATCGCGGCGGCCGCGACTGGTAGTTCGCACCGCTCCAGCAATTTGCGATTTGTAGTGTTTCCTTGCAGGGGCGCGGAGTTCCGTGCCCCTGTACTTTTTTACGCGTGGGCCGTGCGCGTGGACTCGACCTGCTCCACTTGGCCCCGCGCATAGCGGAACCTTTCCTGCGAGGCTGTTTCGAGTCCGCGGCGGAGCAACTCCGGAATGTCCAGCGCCGCTTCGGCCTGCGCCAATTCTTCCGGCGAAGCAAACAATGCAGGAGCCTTCGGCAAAAACGCCGGGCAGCAGTCGTGGAACGGCTCGGCGGAAATGTCGTGCGTGCCGATTTTGCGGGCCAGCGCGAGGATTTCCAGCTTGTCATCGCCGGCCAGCGGACGGAACACGGGCATGCGCACGGCATCGCCGACCGCGACCATATTCTGCAACGTCTGCGACGCCACCTGGCCCAGGCTGTCGCCGCTCACGAGCGCCTGCGCCCGCTCCGTGGTTGCCAGCCGCTCGGCGATGCGCAGCATCAATCTCCGGTAGAGCAGCAGGCGGTAACTTTCCGGCGCGCCGCGCACGATTTCGCGCTGCAGCGGCTCGAAGGGCACCAGGTACAGCCGCGCGGTGAATTGCCACGGCACGAGCTGCCGCACCAGTTCGCGCGCCACGTGCACCGAGGATTCTCCCGGCAGCGCCCCTCCACCCCAGAAATGCACGAAGGAAAGATGCGCGCCGCGCCGCATCATTTTGTAGGCGGCCACGGCGGAGTCGAACCCGCCGGAGAGCAGACACATCATGCGTCCGCCGCTGTTGGCGGGCAATCCTCCCGAGCCGGGGATTCTCCGCGCGTACACGAGCACAGGCCCCGGGGTAATCTCGATACGGCAGGTCAGCTCGGGGTCGTCCAGGTGCACGCGGACATCGCGGCCCGCAGCGCGCAAATGGCCGAGGAGATGCCGCCCGACGATTTTTTCAATTTCGAGCGAGGACGCGGCAAACGTCTTGTCGCTCCTCTTGGCGCGCACGGCAAAGGTGGCGAATTTTTCCGGCTCGACTTCCTGCCAGGCGGCGTCACAGATGGCTTCGAGGGCCGCTTCGGGGCGGCGGCTGATGGTCCGCGCCACGGCGTACGACGAAATACCAGAGACGCGCGCAAGCCGCGCCAGCGCTTCGGCAACCGGCGCGCCTTCGCCCAGCTCCACGATCATGCGGTCGCCCGGGCGCCCGATCTTTGTGAACGCAATCCCTTCGAGGGCGCGCCGCAGCGCGATGGCCAGCTTGCCCAGAAAAAAATTGCGGTTCCGACCCTTCAGCCAGAGTTCGTGGTAATGGACGACAATGACCGGCCGCGACATTGGCATAAACTTTGTAATTCCAAGCGCGTGAAGCGCATGAGGATTCGGGATGCCTCAGTATAGCAGCCGCGTCACAGCGCTGTCATTCAGGGAAGCCCGAGTTGCCGCCGGACCCCGCCGGCATTGGCAGGACCGGCACAGACCCGAAACTAACCACCCCGTAACGGGTTGAAAACATCAGGGAGTGATTTGTGGACGCCGCCTCAATATTGGGGTATAGGAATTCACGGATGGAGGCTTTCCCGCTGCGCCGAAGATACCCTGGAGGCCCTCGGCGCATCCAAGAAAGCAGGCGGCCCGTAGGAAAGAGGTAACGGCGGGAGCAAGGTATGTGGGATAAGAACGACTGGCACCAATTCTTTCAAATCGCGCAACGCCCGTGGGGGCGCCGCCGGCCTCCCCGTCCTGTCTACCCGACCGGTGTGAACCGCATTCTTCCGGCCGTCGGCTTCAGCCTCTCGGAGCTGGATGACGCCGGCATTAACCTGGATCTCGCCGAAGTTCTTGGCCTGCCGGTGGACGCCAGCCGCGTGGGCGCCTACGGCCCCAACGTTTCCGCGCTGCGCGACTTTGTCCGCTCGGCGCGCCGCCCCGCTTGAAGAGCCTCACGGCTGGGTTTTCTCCCCCTCGCTTTTACTCATGCGTTTCGAGAAAAGCACCCAAGACCTTGGCGCAGTGTTCGCACAGCTCTCGATCCTCCGGCCCAAAGGCGGAAAGAAAATGGCTGTCAATGTCCAGCTCTCCGGCGACTTTGCCGCGGACAAAGACCGGCACCACGATTTCGGACTTGGTTTCGAGCGAGCACGCCAGATAGCGCGGGTCTTTGCTGACGTCGTCCACGACCACGGTGGCTCCGGTTGAAGCCGCGGCCCCGCAAATCCCCTGATTCAGCCGGATGCGTGTGTGCGGCGTCAGGGCTCCCATAAACGGCCCGAGGACCAGGACGTCCGGCTCGTGCGCGTCAATCATGTAAAAGCCCACCCAGTTGTATTTGAGCATGCGCTCGTTGAGCTTCTTGCAGATGCGCTCCATTAATTCCTTGCCCGTGAGACAGGTCTTCGCCATCTCGTCAATTTCGCCTTTGACCTGCTTTACTTCCATTCGCGCTCTTTCCCTACCCTTTCATGACAAATAGAAAGCGCTCCTCTCGCTGCGGGATTTTGCATCCACGAACTCCTACTCTCGCGGTTCAGGATGGCGCCGCATCCAATGGCAGGGGAGTTTGCGTCGCGCCCGCGGCCCAGCATCCGGCTTCGCGGACCGGCGCAAACGAAAAGCGGTGCAGCGGCGTCGCGCCGTGCCGCCGCAGCGCTTCGAGATGATCGGCGGTGCCGTAACCCTTGTTTCGCGCCAGCCCGTACTGCGGATAGAGCTTGTCCAGCTCTTCGAGCCGCGCATCGCGCGCGACTTTGGCGATGATGGAAGCGGCTGCAATGGAGACCGAGCGCGCGTCGCCTTTGATCAGCGCGCGCTGCTCGATCAGCACGTCGAGATGCATGGCGTCGATCAGCAGAAAGTCGGGCGTGACGCGAAGCTGCAAAAGGGCGGCCTTCATCGCTTGCAGGCTGGCCTGGCGGATGTTCCAGGCGTCAATGCGCGGGGCATCGACTTCGGCGACGGCCCAGGCAAGGGCATGCTCGCGAATGCGTTCGGAAAGAATGGCGCGGCGCGCGGAAGAAAGTTTCTTGGAGTCGTCGAGACCGACAATGCGCCGCCGGGGGTTGAGAATCACCGCGGCGGCGAAGACAGGGCCGAACAAGGAGCCGCGTCCGACTTCGTCGAGACCCGCGATGCGCGTCCAGCCGCGTTGCCGCGCTTCGCGCTCATAGCGTGTACAACAGAGCCGCCCCATTGGCCCGCGATTCTAGCACAGCGCGCCGGGGGTTTTCCGGCAAGGTCCGGTAAGGGTTGCGCCTTTCGAGGCGTCCTTGACTCCCCATCGCCCGCCGTCGCACACTCGCTTGGCATTCAGGAGATGAAAATGGCGACAACTCATTCCGACCCCGCGCGCGAATTGATTCGCCACACCGTTGCGACCCTGGCGTATCGCGGAGGGAAAGTCCTTCGCGGCGCGCCGGAAGGGTTCGCCGAATTCAAAGCCGGGCCGACGTCGCGGACGGCGGGGCAGATTCTTGCGCACATCTGCGATTTGCTGGACTGGGTTCTAACGCAGGCCAAAGGAAAAGAGGAATGGCGCAACTCGGAGCCGTTGGCGTGGGAGAAAGCAGCGGAGCGCTTCTTCGCGGGTCTGCAGGCGTTTGACGCTTACCTTGCTTCCGATCTTCCTTTGGGGGTGCCGCCGGGCAAGCTTTTTCAGGGTGGGATCGCAGATGCTCTGACACACGTGGGACAGCTCGCGTTCCTCCGCCGGCTGGCGGGCGCGCCGGTTCGCGCTGAGAACTATTACCGCGCGGATATCGCCGTGGGGCGCGTGGGGCCGGAGCAGGCCGCGCCAAAGCGCGAATTCGACTAACTTCTAGACCGCGGACGCATACCTGGGCCGAAAAAACAAAAGGCGCCGGAAAATCCGGCGCCTTTGTTCGAAGCAGTCGATCGCTCTATGGCGGACAGGGCAACGCGGAATGTGGAAGAGCGCCTTCATCCGGGAAGCTGAACGCGCCATCAATAGCGTTCGACGTTGTTCCCATCTCAAACCACTGCAATAAAGGAATGATCTGCGGATGATAGATAAACACCTCATGCCTTTCCCTGATGGTGATAGGCACGCTGGCAACAGACAGCACCTCAATGGGGTCGCCCTCCTCCAAGTTGCTCTGGCAGAGATGCGAATTTGCCGGCTGGCCAGGGAACTGCCACCTGGGGGTGGCGTTGTCGAGGAACGGATCGCCAAACTCTTCCGCAGTTTCGTGCGAGAGCGCGGTCACGTCCTGGAATCCAGCACCGAAGAGTCCGGGAGAGATCCAACTCGAGAACTGGGTGATCCAGCGGGGCTGCGGTATCGCACCAGGCTCAAAGAAATAGGTGTGGAACCCGAGCACGCAGCATCCTCCGGGGGTGTTCGGGTTGTTGACGTTCAGCGAAAACAGAAAGGTGTTGGGGAACAGGGTTGCGTTCAGGGCATCGGTGGTGAAATGACCGTTGATGATCTCGTTGACCGTGATGTTGTCGAAGAAGAAGTTGAACAGCAGGTTCAGCATGAGCACAAAAGTGTGGCCGTCTGCAGCGGTGCCGGTGAAATAGGAGCGGGCCTGGATAATGCTCCCGTCGGAGAGACGGACGTTCACGAACCGCGGCACGACTATGGTCACGTTGTCCACGATTTTAGGATTCAGCACGGTGTGCCAGTCTTTGTCCATGACGTGGAAAAACTGGGCGCGGTGAACGGCGTCGCCGAACTGAATGCCGTGCCCGGACCGGTAGTTGGACGGTTCGAAGTTGGGCGATTCCAAGGTGAGTGTCTGGAAGGGATCAAAGGGCACAACCATGAACGTCGAGCCGTCAGCGTTCAGGAGTTGCAGTGAAACTGGGGTGGCCCAGAATGGAATCACGGTAGTCTCGCCGCGCTGGGGCTCATTTCCTATCATGGTGAAGCGGAACAACCGGGTCCCGAGGCTGTTGGGCCCCGCCTGGGCGAAAAATGCGCCGTCGAATGTGGCCACAGTATCCAGCCCGGCAATGGTTGGTCTGTTGGGGCGCCTCTCACCGCCAAAGACATCGTCGTTGCCTGTCTGGGCAGGGGCATTCGTGTTGAGGTTTGCGTTGCCTTGCAGGCCGCCGCTGATCACGGCGCCCGTCACGGCATCAAAGGTCAAGCTTGAGTCCGCAATTGGTATGCCGGCTACGGACCCGGCATTGACCGGGGCTTTTGATGTATAACCCGGTTTGCCGCTGGTCACGGCCGCGGCGGCTTCCGGGTCTTTTGCCTGGCCGAAACTGCTTGTCGCGAAGCAAACTACAAACAGCATGGAAATAGAGAACAACACACATCGTTTTGAAAGTTTCATCCAATCATCTCCTGAGGGCTTCATTGGGATAAGGAGGCGTGAGTAATGTACATTGAAAAACAGCGGCGTCAAGAGCTTTTGTGTTATCTGGCGGAGAAAATATTTGTCTCCTAAGCGGATCGAATTCTGTGCGTACTAGTATTCGAGCTAGCTTCTTCTGCGTGCTCCTGTTCCTGGTTGCCGGGGCGACGGGTGTAGCGCATGCGCAGACGAGTCCATCCCAGGACGAACGCAAGCTTTTTCATTTGCTCAACCAGGAGCGCCAGAAGGCCGGGCTGCCGAAATTGCAGTGGGACAATCACCTGGCGAAGTCCGCGGGCGGTCATGCCCTGCTGCTGGCGGAGCACCAGGGACTTTCCCACCAGTTTTCCGGCGAACCGCAATTGGGTGAGCGCGTCGGCGCCACCGGGCTGCGCTTCACGGTTTCCGCTGAAAACGTGGCTTCGGCGCAAACCGTGGAAGACGCTCACAAGGGCCTGATGAATTCCCCGCCGCACCGCGCCAACATTTTGAGCCCGGAGTTCAACGCCGTAGGATTGGCCGTGATTCCGCGGGTGGGCGCGGTGTACGTGGCGCAGAATTTCGCCTACGTTCTCCCGGTTTATTCGGAGGCGCAATTCCGCAGCGCCTTGCTCGAGGCGTTCCGCAATGCCAGGCAGGAAAAAGGGTTTTCCAAGATCGCCGTGCGTCCCGACCCCAAATTACATGAAGCCGCATGCTCGGATAACCCCGACGCCCGCAAGCTGCTCAGGAAACTCAACGGCGCGACCGACCTGCTGGTGTTCACTTCCTCCGAGCCGGAGAAATTGCCTTCCGTCATGCAGAAAACTGCCGCCGACCCCGCCTTGCGGCGCGCCAATATCGAAGTGTGCTTCAAGCCGGGGCCCGTGCACGGATACGGCAGCTTTCAAGTGGTCGCGGCGTTTTATCCGGGTGGTTAGCGGTGAGCCTCGGCGCAGCGCTCAGCAAATCGGTGCCTCTGCATTGACTTTCTTTACCGCGCCACCTAGCATGGCGTCATCGTTGCTCCGATGTTAGATAAGACAGGAGGAAGTATGGGGAAGACCCGCGCTGTGTTTCCTTTGGCGATTTTCGTGCCTCTGATATTGGCGATACCCGCGGTGGCCCAGCACGAACACGGTGTCGGTGAGCCGGAAAAGCTCGGCAAGGTCGAGTTCGCGATTTCCTGCGACCCCGCGCTCCAGCCGCAATTCAATCGCGCGGTGGCCCTCCTCCACTCCTTCTGGTACAAGAAGGCCGCCGAAACCTTTGCCGGCATCGCCAGGCAGGACACTTCCTGCGGCATGGCGCAATGGGGCGTGGCGATGACGCACTACCATCAACTCTGGGAAGCGCCCAGCGCAGAGGACCTGAAACAGGGCTGGGCGGCCGTCGAAAACGCCAAAACTGCGGGCGCGAAGACGCCGCGCGAGCGCGACTATATCGCCGCGATCGAGACCTTCTACAAGGATTTCGACAAGCAGAACCACCGCACACGCGCGCTGGCTTACGAGAAGGCCATGGAGCAACTCCAGGCGCGGTACCCCGAAGACCGCGAAGCCGCTATTTTTTACGCGCTGGCGGTGCGAGCCAACGCGCCTCCCGGGGATAAGACTTATGCAAACCAGAAGAAGGCCGGCGCGATTCTGGAAAAAATCTTTGCGGAGCAGCCGGAGCACCCCGGTCTGGCCCATTACATCATTCACTGCGACGACTACGCTCCGCTGGCCGCGCAGGCGCTCGATGCCGCGCGCCGTTATGCCAAGATCGCGCCCGATTCGCCTCATGCGCTCCACATGCCTTCGCACATCTTCACGAGGCTGGGACTCTGGCAGGAGTCCATCGAGTCCAACCTGGCCTCCGCGGCTGCGGCCAGGAAAGACAGTGCAGCGGGCGATGAGTTGCACGCCCGCGATTATCTCGTCTATGCCTATCTCCAGCGGGGACAAGACCTCGACGCCAAGAAAGTGCTCGACGCGGTGCCGCAGTTTCAGCCCAATGATCCTTCCTTCTTTGCCGGGCTCTTTTCCATCGCAACCATGCCCGCCCGCTATGTGGTGGAACGCCATCGCTGGGCGGACGCGGCGGCGCTGAGCCTCCCATCGGGAACCTCTCCGGGCGGGCGTTATGTCTACACCGAATTGAATCTCGATTTCGCGCGGGCGCTCGGAGCGGCTCGAATGGGCGATGCCGGCGCTGCCAAGACCGCTTTGCTGCAGCTCACGTCTGTTCGTGACACGCTTGCGAAAGCGGAAGACAAGTATTGGACGGAGCAGGCGGACATCCAGCGGGAAATTGTCGCTGCCTGGATCGCTCTGGCGGAAGGCAAACAGGACGATGCCTTGCGGCAAATGCGCGCGGCCGCGGATCACGAAGATACCACCGACAAGCACCCGGTGACTCCGGGAGCCCTCGCGCCCGCCCGGGAGCTTCTGGGAGAAATGCTGCTCGGAGCAAAGCAAGCGGGACCCGCGCTGGAAGCTTTTGAGGCGACGCTGCGGGTTGCTCCGGAGCGCTTCAACGCTCTTGCGGGTGCGGCACGCGCCGCCGAACAAGCGGGAAACCGCGAAAAGGCCTCCGCCTACTACGCCAAGCTCCTGCGCAATTGTGGTCAAGCCGATGGGGACCGCCCGGAGCTTCGCGACGCAAAAGTATTTCTGGCGCAGAAATAAAAAAGCCCCGGAGAATCCGGGGCTTCCACGACCGTACGCAAATCCTGCGGAACGTCTTAGGATTTCGTTTCGGCGGTCTCCGGCGTGGCGGCCTCTTCACGCCCGCCGCGTTCGCCCTGCTTGATGCGCGCGGCCTTGCCGCGGAGCTTGCGAAGGTAGTAGAGCCGCGCGCGCCGCACGTTGCCCTGGCTGACCAATTCAATCTGGCTGATCATCGGCGAGTGCAATGGAAAAATCCTCTCGATGCCGACGCCGAAGCTCACGCGCCGCACCGTGAACGTCGCCTGGGTGAGCCGCCCGCGCTTGCTGATCACCACGCCCTCATACTGCTGGATGCGTTCCTTTTCGCCCTCGGCTTCCTTCAGCCGCACGTGCACACGCACGGTGTCGCCGGGACGGAAGTTGGGGAGGTCTTTGCGCAGTTGCGCCTGTTGAACCTTTTCCACGGTCGCGCTCATGTTGATTCACCTTGCAGACCCGCTCAGGCGGGGCCAGCACACCAGAGGCAAACAAGGAGTATAGCGAAAATGCGGCCTTTTGCCTAGCTGGACAAACAGGGGAGAGTCCTCTCGGGGACAGCGCACTACAGAAGAGGCGCCAAGGACTCTCCCCATCCCCTTGGGGTATCTTGAAGAACGATTCCGGCCCGGTCCCGCCGCTATACGGCAGCCGCGAGCGAAGAATCTTTGCGGATAACCGTTTCGGCGAAACGTTCCATCTCTTCGAGCTGCGGGCTGAATTGCAGCAACAGCAAGTCCACGCCCGCGGCCTCAAACTCCGCGACGCGCTCGGCAACCTGCTCGGCGGTGCCCACCAGGCCCGAACGCAGCCCGCGGTTCGAAACGGAGTAATCCTCGAGCGAGACGCGCTGTTCGAGCTGTGTTCCGGCAAGCCACTGCTGATAATTCTCGTAGCCGCCGGCGCTTTGTTTGACGTCGGTGATGCGCGCGAGTTCCTGCCGGGCTTCGCGCTCGGTCTCGCGGACCACGACGTATCCGGACACGCCGTACTTCATCGCAGCAAGCCCGTGGCGCGCGCGCCGCGCTGCAAGGTCGGCGATTTTTTCCCGGACGCGCGCGGGCGGGTCGCCGTGCATCAGGTACCCGTCGCAGCGCTGGGAAATCAGCTCCTTGGCGGCCTCGGATTCCCCTCCTGCATAAAGGAACGGGCGCGGCCGCGAAAGCGGCTTGGGCTGAAGGACGTTGTCATCCACCCGATAGTATTTTCCGCTGTACGAGAAATGGTCCTGCGACCACGCGCCGTCGAGCACTTCGAGCCATTCGCGGGTGCGCGCGTAGCGGTCGTCGTGCTGCTCGAACGCGACGCCGTATTTCTTCGCTTCGTCGGCCCACCACGACGACACCACGTTGAGCGAGAGCCGCCCGCCGCTGATGTGGTCAATGTTGGCGGCCTGCTTGGCCAGCAGCGCCGGCAAGTGAAATGTCGGCCGCACCGCCACCATCAGCTCCAGCCGCTGCGTCACCGCCGCCAGAGCCGCCGCCGTGGACCACGCGTCCAGCGACGGCGCGGCCGCCCCTTTGATGTCGTTCAGGTTGAGCTCGGCGATAAGCGTAACGTCAAAACCGATTTCTTCGCTGCGCCGTGCCAGCCGGCTGACGTAGCTCCAACTCGCCTGCATGTTTTCGTCTTCGACGTTGCGCAGCCACCCGCCGAAGACCGGAAGCCAGTATCCGTATCGCATCACCGCGCCTCCGCCACGAGAGATTTTTCCAGAGGCTCGTAGGAAGCCTCTTCGATCAGGAAATCCACCAGCCGCGCAAACGGATCGAACCCCACGACGCGCGGCGCGTCGGCGACAAAGTTCGAGAGCGCGTTGATGTCGTAATAAAGCAGCCGGCCGTCGCGGTCGTCCACGATGTATTCCACGCCGCCGACTTCGATCCCCGCCACTTCCATGATTCGCTCCACCGCCTCGATCACTTCACGCGGCGGCGTGTAGCCCTCCACTTTCAGGCCGGTCTTCGGCGCATCCACCGGGCAAGCCGCGCGCGCCAGTTCCTCTCCTTTGGTGGTCTGGCAGATGTCCGCGGGACACAGGTTGTAGCCTTCGCCGGAAAGTTCAATGCGGATGGCGTAGAGGAATTTTCCGCCGAGCACTTCCACGCGGACAATCGCGCCGCCGCGCGCGGGAACGAAATCCTGCACCAGGCCGGTGCGGTCGATGCCGAGATCAATGCTGCCTTCTTCGATGGCGCCATGCAGCTCGGCCAGGTTGTTGAAGCGGCGGATGCCCGCGCCGCTCCCGCCGATATTCGGCTTCACCACCAGCGGGAACCCGATGTATTCGGCGGCCACCAGCGCCTGCGAGGGATGGTTGATCACCCGCGCTCGGGGATAGGGCAGCCCCAGCGACTCCAGCAGATCGAGCTGCAGCGCCTTCGAGGTTTCGATGGTGAACGCGCGCAGCCCGTTGACCACGCGCACCCCCAGCTCTTCGAGGTGCGCCAGATAATTCAGCGTGTAGAAAATCGCGTGGCCGTTTCCGCGCAGCCACGCCGAGGGACTCATGCGGTTGAACAGCAGCGCATACTCCGGCTCGCGCGTCGCCACGTCGTACTGGTGCTGGCTGGCGTCAATGCGCACCCAGGGCACGCCACGGCGGTCCAGCTCCGCGAAGAGCGGGCGGAACCAGTCCGGGTGCTCGTGATAAATGGCAATCGGCTTCGGCTCGCCCGGCCCGGCGGCGTTGCCGTTCGTTCTGTTGTTTGTGCTGCCCTTGCTCCCCATGATCTCCTCCGTTACCCTTGCCAAAAATTCTGCCGAAAATAAAAAAGGCCGCTCGTTTGGAGCGGCCCGGAATCCCTTGTCTTTTGCTGCTTGCCTAGACCGAAGGTCCTCCCGCGCCGCCCGAGGTTGTGCACATACAGATGCAGCTCATACAGGCGCAGGCCTGCGGGCAGGGGAGGCTGGTCCGGCTTGGCTCGGTGCTAATCAATTCCCTTTATGCCTATCGAACCCACCAAGCGTAAATGGATAAGTGCCCGCCTGTCAAGCACATAGTTTGTGTTCCGGACGGGTTTGCGGAGAGCTTATCGACCGTACTCATCATGGCGGCGTACCCAGAATTGTCCCCGATCGCCCTCGTCTCGGCCCTTGGGTGCGAGGTCCAGATAGTTGTAGGCCGTATTCAACAGGTCTATGCCACGCCCATGCGTCGAATAGGTGTGAAACACGCTGCCCTTTGGGTCCCTGAAGAATACGCTGACTCCCTGCTGCTCTGTGTTGTGTGGAGCTTGTGTTCCGAAGTTGTACAGGGCTTTTTTCTGGGCCGCCTCTTCCGGCGTGAACGACACGTGGTAGTCGAAATTGAAGTCTGTCTCGAACGATGAGACCCACTTGAAATTCCAACCCATGCGCTTCTCGTATGCCGCCAACTTGCTGTACGGTGCCCGAGACACTGCGATCATGGTCGCATCGCGTTGGTTCAGATGCATAATAATTCCATTGAAATTATCGGCCCAGAAGGAGCAGTGCGGGCATCCTGCCTCCCAGCTTGGATCAAACATGAAGTGGTACACGATCAACTGGCTTCTTCCCTCAAAAAGTTCCGGCAGAGTTTGCTTCCCTTTCGGGCCCTCGAAAATATAATTCTTGTCCACGGCTTCCCACGGTAGCTCACGCCGCTGCTGGCTCAGCTCGTCGCGAAGCTGCGTGAATTCTTTTTCCTTTGTGAGGAACTCCTTTCGGGCAGAGAGCCACACCTCGTGCGAAACCACCGGATGGTTTTTGATACCGACGGCGATGTCGTTTTTCATGCGTTCACCTCTCCTGGCAATGCGCGCTCTCTCAACTGACGACGGTCAACTCTCCCAGCAGGTCGGGACGGTTGCGCAGCGTTTTCTCCAGCGCCTTTTGCCGGCGCCAGCGGCGGATTTCCTCGTGGTTGCCGCCCAGCAGGACCTCCGGCACGGCCCAGCCGCGGTATTCCGCCGGACGGGTGTAATGCGGAAAATCGAGCAGGCCCCGCGCTCCGGTCATGTCATGAGAAACCAGGAACGACTCGTACATCTTCGAGAGCTTCTCGCGGGCAGCCGAAGGCGCGGAGGGTTCTTTCCGGATCTCACCGGCCTCCCGCGCCGTCTCCGTCTCGCTGAAAGATTCCTGGATGGCCGACGCCTCGTTCCCCAGCGCGCCCGGCTGCAACCGCGTTATCGCGTCCACAATCAGCGCCGCAGGCAGTTCGCCGCCGGTCAGCACGTAATCGCCGATGGAAATTTCTTCGGTGGCGAGATGCTCGGCGACGCGTTCGTCCACGCCTTCATACCGCCCGCAGAGCAGGATGATCCGTTCGAGCGTCGCGTATCGCCGCGCGGTCTCCTGCCGGAAAAGTTTCCCCGACGCAGAAAGCAAAATGACCGCTACGTTCTCCGCGCGCTCTGGACCCTCTGTGTTAAGTTTTTTTTCCAGCAGAGCCTCTGTCGCCTCGAACAGCGGCTCGGGCTTCAGCACCATTCCTTCGCCGCCGCCAAACGGACGGTCGTCCACGGTGCGGTGGCGGTCGCGCGTGAACCCGCGCAAATCGTGCACCGCGACTTCCACCAGGCCGGCCTCGCGTGCCCGGCGCACAATCCCGTAATCGAGCGGCCCCTCGAAAAACTCCGGAAAAATCGTGATGATGTCAAAGCGCATCGAATTTCACTGCACCTTGCGCGGAAACAGTCGCCGCGGCAGCCAGCGGGGCACCGCCCGGCAATACTCTTCATATTCTGTCCCAAATTTCCGCCGCAGCGTGGGCTCTTCGTAGAACAGGACGAACAAGTGCGTGGCGAGAAGGAAGCCCGCGGCCGTCTCGAGCAGCGGCCGCGAATGAAACAGCATGGCTTCTCCCGCCAGGACCGACCCGACGCCCCAATATATCGGGTTGCGCACGAACCGGTACGGCCCCTCGACAACCAATCGGCGCGGCGGGTCAAACGGCGCTGGCGTTCCCCGTCCGAGTCTGGCGAAGGCCCAAAAAGCGCATGTGACGTAAAGCGCTGCGCCGCCGGCGATCAGTGGCAGCCCGAGCGCTCCCCAGCCGCGCAGGTCTGCATGCGCGCCGCGAGGCACCAGCCAATACGGCATCAGGATGGTCCAGAATCCGGGCACGAAAATCGTGAAAATCAGCGTGCGGATGACGGGAGTCACTCTCCGAGGATACACCAGGCACTCTACTCGCGGTTCAACTCCCGCAAGCCGTCCGGAAGCACCACTTCGATTTGTTTTGCTGCGGTGTCAATGCGCGTGCAGATTTCTTCGGCGAGGGGAATCAGGAGTTCGCCCTGCGGGGTTTCGACGGCGAGGAGCGGCGTGCCGGCAAATTGCACGTCGCGCACCGTCCCGATTTTTTCCGGTACAGGAGTTGCGCGCTCGAAAATCTCGCAGCCGATGAGCTCGCTGATGTAGTAGCGGCCCGCGGGCAGTTTCGTCCGGTCCGCGAATGGGATTTGCACTTCCAGGCCGCGCAATTTTTCCGCCGCGGGAACGGAGTCCACTCCCTCGAAAAGAAAAATTGCCTGGCCGCCGCGGCTGGTGCTCAACCAGCACTTGTGCACCACGGCGCGCCGCGGCTCCTGCGCGCCGTTCCACAAAAATACTTCGCGGAGCTTCGTGAGCCTTTCGGGGAAGTCGGTGAGGATTTCCGCGGCCACTTCGCCGCGGGTTCCGCGCGGACGCAGGATTCGCGCGAGTGTCACGCGGGCTGGAGTTTCGGCGGGCACTATTCGAGGATTTCCAGCGTCAGGCGTTTCCTGACCTTCATTCCCGCCGCGCCCAGAATCGTGCGGATGGACTTGGCCGTGCGTCCTTGCCGGCCAATCACCTTGCCGAGGTCGGTGGGATGAACGCGGAGTTCGAGCACGGTCACCTGTTCGCCTTCCACCGCTCTTACCTGGACGTTTTCAGGATGATCCACGAGCGCTTTGGCAATTTCCTCAACCAGCTCCTTCATCCTGCACCTCCACTGCATCGCCAGCATCAACAGGAACTTCAGTCTTGCATCCCGCCCGGAGCGTGCGGGACGCGCACGGTTGCGATGTCTTCGAGAGGGGATTTGCTAGGCGATCTTCTGGCGGCGCAGAAAGCTGCGGACGGTGTCGCTGGGTTGCGCGCCGCACCCCATCCAATGTTTGATGCGCTCGGCGTTCAGCTTGATTTCGGCCGGATTCTTCAGCGGATCGTAGGTGCCCACGTTTTCCACGATGCGGCCGTTGCGCGGCTTGCTGCTCTCAATCACCACAACGCGGTAAAACGGCTTCTTGGTCTTTCCTATCCTGGCCAGACGGATCGTCAGCACTCGGGTGATACCTCCTCAAGGCCATTATAGCCTGCAAACGCCATTTCGCGAAACGCCGGAAAATCGCGCCTGCCCGCCTGCTCCGCTGCGCCTGCCAAGCACCAGCGCCTCACGAAAGTCCCGCGAGTTTGCCGAGGCCGCGCATTTTTCCCAGGCGCGTGGCGGCGCCGTACTGCTTCATCATCTGGCGCATTTGCAGGTACTGCTTGAGGACCTGATTCACTTCCTGGACGGACGTGCCGCTGCCTCTGGCGATGCGCTTGCGCCGCTTGCCGTCAATCAAGTTGTGGTCGTCGCGCTCGGCGGCGGTCATCGAGTTGATGATGGCCTCGACGCGCTTGAGGCGCGACTCATCCACGTGCGCGTCCTTGGGAAGATTGGCCATGGGGCCGATCTTCGGGAGCATCCCGACGAGCTGTTCGAGCGAGCCCATTTTCTTGATCTGGCGCAACTGGTCGCGGAAATCTTCGAGCGTGAACTGGTTGTGGCGCAGCTTGTGCTCGAGTTCCGCGGCGGCTTTCTTGTCCACGGCCTGTTCGGCGCGTTCGATGAGCGACAAGATGTCGCCCATGCCCAGCACGCGCGAGACAATGCGGTCGGGATAGAACGCTTCGAGCGCGTCGTATTTTTCGCCGAGGCCCACGAACTTCACCGGCGCGCCCGATACTTTGCTGATGGAAAGCGCCGCGCCTCCGCGCGCGTCGCCGTCGAGCTTCGTGAGAATGACGCCGGTCAGGCCGAGCCTCCGGTGGAACTCCCCTGCCGAGCGCACCGCGTCCTGCCCGATCATGGCGTCGGCGATGAACAGGATTTCTGAGGGCGAAAGCTCGCGCTTCAGGTCGCTTAGCTCCTTCATCAATTCGTCGTCAATGTGCAGGCGGCCGGCGGTATCCACGAGGATGACGTCGCAGGCGGAGAGTTTGCTCTCGCGGATCGCGCCGCGCACGATTTCCAGCGGCTTGTCGGTTCCCGCGCCGGGCCAGCAGCGCGTCCCGACGGATTTGGCGACCTGTGCAAGTTGCTCGCGCGCCGCCGGGCGATAGACGTCGGTGGAGACCACCAGCGGACGGTGGCCATGCTCGGTCAGCCATTTTGCGAGCTTGCCGGTCGTGGTGGTTTTGCCGGAGCCTTGCAGGCCGGCGAGCAGCCAGACCGAAGGCGGGCGCGAGGCAAACAGCGGTTTGGCATGCTTGCCGAGCAACTCGGTCAGCTCGTCGCGGACAATTTTCAGCACTTGCTGGTCGGGAGAAAGCTGGAGCATCACTTCGCTGCCGAGCGCCTTGCTGCGGATGTTGGCGAGCAACTCGTCGGCCACGCTGAGGGCCACGTCGCCATCGAGCAGCGCCTCGCGGATTTGCGCCAGCGCGGCGTCGAGATGCTCCTCGGTCAGCTTTCCCTGCCCGCGAAGGTTCTTGAAGGCGCGCTGCAGCTTCTCGGTGAGGTTCTCAAACATGCTTCGATTCTAGGGGACGGGAATGGTGCGGTCAACGCGAGGCGAACCCATTGCTTATGACGGAGCAGGCCGGCGTCGCTTGCGCGGGGACTTCACGGCGCCAGTTCGGAGCGCAAGCGCTTTGCCAGCTTTTCAATTTGCTTTAGATTTCCGCTCAAATCCTTCGGCAACTGTCCCTTGCGCAAGTTCGTCGCCGATTACAACCGCCGCTTCGCACGCGTTCCACGCGAGGCCGCCAAAGCTTGGCGCCCTACTCCCGAAAAACTTGAGCGTATCTGCTCGTTCCTCCACGAACGCATCGTCAGCAACGACAACGTCGTACAGTGGGAGGGGCACCGCTTCCAGATTCCCCCGCAGAATCGGCGCTTCAGCTTCGCGGGAGCAAAAATCCAGCTTTATCAGGCCCTCGATGGCCGGGTCTCGCTCTACTACGGCGATACCCGCTTGGAACACACCAACACCCCAGGAGGGTGACATTTTGATGTTGCCGTTAGGGTGACAAATTTCATGTTGCTACAACAGGGGCCGTTCATCGAGTTGCTCGAGCCGGGTGGCCTTGGTAGGATAGAAGATGATCGTTGCAGGTATTTTATATGGACGCGAGAACTCGCCAAATGAATGATTTGCGCTGGCTGAAAGCAATAAGAAGGAGTACCACCTCACTGCTGATTTTGGTTTTCGCGCTTGGTACGAGCGTAGGCGAAGCCGCGAGGGAGCCGCAGAAGCCCGGGCACAAAATAAAAGAACAGAATTTGGAGCAGCGCTATCACGAGTGGCTCGATCGCGACGTCGCCTATATCATTACCCGGGAAGAGCGCGACACCTTCTTGCACCTGACCTTCGACGACGCACGCGACAAATTCATTGATCGCTTCTGGGAGATCCGCAATCCCGTGCCTGGCTCGCCGGTCAACACCTACAAGGATGAGATCTACAGGCGCATCGCCTATGCCAACCAGTATTTTGGACCCGGGTCAGGCAGCGAGGGCTGGCGCTCCGACCGCGGCCGCATTTACATCACCTTGGGACCGCCAGAGCAGCGCGGCAATTACTACAATGCTGCGAATCTCTTCCCGATGGAAATCTGGTTCTACTCTGGCAAACATCCGGCCCTCCCCCCGTTTTTCTACATTGTCTTCTACCAGAGGGAGAACATCGGGGACTTCCGTCTCTACAGTCCCCATTTCGACGGTCCCGACAAGCTGGTGACAGGCACCCATGCGATCAATGACCGAGTAACCGCTTTCAGACTTGTGCAGAACTCGCTCGGCAGCGAAGTCGCGCGCACAACCCTCAGCCTGCTTCCCGGCGAGCCAGTGGACAAATCGGGTGGCACAACCAGCCTCGAGTCCGACGTTATGATTTCGATGATACGGGACTTGGCAAATAATCCGTTTACGAAAGAGGGGCTCGACCGCCGACGGGAGATGCTTGCAAGTGTAAGCGCACGGCTTCTCGTCGCCGGGTCGAACCTCGACTTGATTACCCTCCCCGTCCGCGATTCACGCGGGCTGACTCGTTGCGACTTCGCCCTCCGTTTCCGCAATCCCTCCGACCTCACGGTCTCCGAGCGAGGCGACGGGAAGTATTACTATTCCGTTGAAGCGCGGGTCCGCGTCTTCAATAGCAACAACAAACTGATCTTCACGCAGCAGAATACGGCCACCGATACGATGGACAAGCGTCGCCTAGCCGAAATCAAGGACAAAGCCCTTGGCTACGAAGGCTCGTTGCCGCTTCCACCAGGCAAATACCGCCTCGATTTTCTGCTGACCGACTGGATCAAGAAGACTGGCTATCAGGTCGAAAAGGAAGTGGAGATTCCGGCGATACCAAATGACGGCCTGGTCGTGGCGGGCGTTTTGCCCTTTGCCGATGTTGAGGTTGTGGATCCGGCAAAGGCGGATCTCACGCCGTTCACATTGGCGGGCGTCCGGTTCACTCCACTATCAGAATCGTCCCTGGTTCTTTCGCCCTATCAGCCTCTGCAGTTCGCCTACCAGATCTGGACGGCGCCGAAGGATCCGCGGGCCTATGTAGGCCAGAAGTTGGTTGTCAACTATGCCTTGGGGCGGCCAGCGGCTCCTGGCAGCGCCACGGTGACGAAGGACCAGGTCAGCAAAGAACAATTTGATGCGACCGGCTCGCTTGTCAACGGAAAGAAGCTCTCCCTGAGCGAGCAGCCGAACGGAAATTATCTCCTGACGGTAACGGTTGAGCAGTCGAATAACTCCAAGCAGGCGTTCAACACGTTCCGATTCTCAGTCCTGTCGAGCGCTCCGACTCCAGCTTTCTGGGACATCGTGGATCCCTCGATTCTTGATGACGCGAGAAAAGGCATTCTCGATGCGGAGCGGGGTCTATGCTATCTGGCGCTGGGACAGAACGACGAAGCCCGCGGTTGGTTCCGCCGAGCACTTAAACTCAACCATGGAAACGAGACAGCCCGCGCGCGCCTCGTTGATGCCTACTTCACATTGAAAGACTACGTTGCCGTCGTCAGCCTTTTCAATGACGCCGGCATCACCGAGGACACCGACGCCGGAACAATCCTCCGAATCGCTGAAAGCTTGACAAAGGGCGGTGATCCAAAGCGCGCCGTTACTCTGCTTGAAGAGGCACTGGTCTCTCATCCTAAGAACGGTCCCCTGTATCTGGTTCTGTCGGAATACTACCAGCAACTTGGGGATTCCAAAAAGGCCGCTGAATTGGCCCGCAAGGCCAGAACTCTGGTTGAGCCGTAGGCTATCCCAGTCTGCGTTGAGTCGCTTGAAATTAGGCCTAGGTTTGCCAGGAACAGGTGAGAAGCTCAAACGAGAGTTGGCAATTCCATTTTTTGTATGGGCTTCTATAAGAATCGGAATCTACGGAAGTCCTTCGAGAATTCCACACCCCACGCTAAATATAAGTTCATCATTTTAAATAGTTTATTAACAGGCGGGAGCCGCGAACCTTTGGCAGCCCGATTGCTCACCGGTCTGCAGGGTGGTTTGTCTCCCCAAAGTGCAGGCTTGGGCAGACACTTCAGGGAGGAACAAGGGGAGCTTTCAAATCGCTTGAAAACCCGAAAGGAGCACTTGAATGGAAAGGATGTCGTGGCTACGCCTATTGATCGTTGCCCTTTGCGTTGCGTGCTCGCTGCCTGTGGCTGCCCAGGATACAAGTACTCGCGGGAACCTGAGCGGCGTTGTTTATGACGCGTCGAGGGCTGTGGTGCCAGCAGCCCAGGTGACGGTCACCGGGCCGATCGGGAGTCTGACCCAAAACACCACCGAGCAGGGAAGTTTCCTGTTCTCAACGTTGATCCCGGGCTCTTACACAGTAAAGGTGCAGAAGCAGGGATTCAAGGCCTCGGAAGTGAAGGGTGTCGAGGTTCTGATCAACAAGACCACAAGCATTGAAGTAGACCTCGTCACCGGTGAACTTACACAGGTTGTTGAGGTGAGCGCCGCAAAGTTGACCGTGGACACTTCCTCCTCTTCAGTCAACGCGGACTTCGCCGACACCTTCTACCAGAACATTCCGGTGCAGCGAAACATATCGAGCCTCTTTTACCTCAGCCCTGGCGCTGTTTCGGGGATCGGCACGGGCAGTGCCAACCCCGCGATTTCAGGCTCAAGCGGTTTGGAAAATCTTTACGTAGCCGATGGCGTCTCCATCAACGACCCTGCCTTCGGCGGTCTGGGAGTGTGGTCCCGTGAGTACGGCGCGCTCGGTTCGGGTATTAACCTTTCCTTTGTAAAAGAAGTTCAGGTAAAGTCCGGTGGCTTTGAGGCGCAATACGGCCATGCGAGCGGCGGGATCGTGCAAATTGTGACCAAATCGGGTAGCACCGAAACGCATGGGCAGATCAGCGCCTACTTCCATCCGCGCGCTTGGCAAACGACGCCCCTTAGTGCGGACGACTTCAATCCGGTGAACAGGGTCGGCCGTCATTTGAGCGACGCCACCTACGAAGCTGACTTCGAATTGGGCGGCTACGTGCCTGGTCTGAAGAACCATCTCTTCTACTTTGGTACCTTCAACCCGAGCTTTGCCCACGACTACGAAGCTCCGGTGGTGGGCACCGGGCTCTCTAGCTTCCTTAAAGGTCAGGCGAACCGGCGGACGAACTCCTATGATTATGCGGGCAAGCTGACGTTCAAGCTGAACGACAAGCATGTTATAGAATCGTCTGCATTCGGCGACCCCAATTGGACCAACCATGTGCCGTGGAGAACCCTGAACACGGACAATATTACGTCGTTCTCGAAGTGGAACTACGGCACCCGAAACTGGGCGACACGCTACAACGGCACGCTGAGCTCGACTTGGCTGGTGGATGCCGGGTTCACCTGGGCTTGGAACCACTTCACGGAGACAGCGCAGGACATCTACCAGATCGTTGACACGACCCAAACCGCAGGTCTGACAGGACAGCGCGGCTCATTTACCGCTCAGGGTCTGGGCTTTAACGAGCCTTACGACTCCAACAGCAAGGGCATTTTCGGCGATACCTCGAAGACCTTCCATTTCCTCGGCAGTCAGCACACAATCGCCTGGGGGTATAACTGGCAGAACCAGAGCTACGACGACATCACCGTTAACACCGGGCCCAGATTCCCCATTCCCGCCACGAATGCCGATGGCAATTCCTATGGCCTGCCGACAAGCTTCCCCGTTGCGGGACAGTTGACCGACGCGTCATTCCAACTAGAACTTGCATCGGATGTGGTGCCCGCAGGCTCACCAGACTGCACGCGCTGCCCGTTCATGAATATCCCGGGCTTTTCTGATCCGCAGCGCGTTGTGCTGGTACAGACGCGCGGGCGTTTTGACAGTCGCGTCACAAAGAGCAGGGGCAAGTACCACGCAGCCTACATCGGCGACTCCTGGCAAATGGGGACACACGTCACGTTCAACGCCGGCGTGCGCTGGGAGCAGCAGCGCTTGACTGGTGTCTTGACACACCTCCTTCTGAATGACATGTGGTCGCCACGCTTCGGCCTGATTGTCGATCCGAAGGGAGACCGGAAGTCGAAAATCTACGCCAACTTTGGCCGCTATCAATTCATCGTGCCGCTGGATGCGGCGATACGCTCGATGAGCTCGGAGGAGGACTTCATCTTTAACAACTGGGCTCCCGACTCGACAACCAGTGGCTGCAAACCCGGTTTTTCGCCTTGCGTTACGCTGAATTCCAACAGTACAGTCAATTTCGTTGGCGATGCCGCCCACAATTTGAGCCAGGCGAGCGGCGGTGTTCCCGCATCCCCCTTTGTCCTCGTCAATGGCGCTGGGGCCTTCGTGCCCGGCCTGCGCTCCGAATACACGGATGAATTTGTCGTTGGAGCTGATCATGAGTTCCACGGTGGCATCGTAGCCAGCGTGCGCTACATTGACCGCCGCATGAAACGCGTCATCGAGGACGAGGGCGGGATTTCCGTCGAGCAGTTCAACGCTCTTGCCTTTAACGGCGGTAGCCTCAACTACTTCATCGGCAACCCCAACGCAAAGCAAGACATCTTCGTCAATCCGAATGAAATCGTGTTCCCGGCGGGTGCACCACTCCCGAAAGCTTGTATTGACGCCAACGGCCACGCGACGCCTTTCGTCACACCGGCCCCGGTGCAGGACACCTTCGGGAACATTCTTGGGAACGCCTGCTTTCCGTCGGTCAACATGAATCCCTGGACGGATTCGGCCGGTAACATTCTGCCGGGGGCTCTGTTTGGGGGTGAATTCCAGCCCGATGGGAAGCCGGACACCTACAAAGATCCGAAGCGGGAATACCAGGCGGTCGAATTTGAAGTGAACAAGTCGTTCAGCCACAACTGGGCGCTCATGGCGAACTGGCGGATTGCCCGCCTCCGAGGCAACTACGAAGGTGCGTTTCGGAATGACAACGGGCAGGCCGACCCCGGCATCAGCTCGCTGTTCGACTTGACGGAGGGCAAGTTCGGACTCCTCGGCCAACAGCAGGGAATCGGACCTCTGAACACGGACCGTCGGCACGTCGTGAACGTTTATGCCAGCTATGTGCTCGACCGGGGCCGCATGAAGGGCCTGGTGCTGGGCTCGGGGGTGAGGATCCAGTCTGGCATCCCGTGGACCACTCTGGCGGCGCAACAGGCCTATCAGAACCCGGGCGAGGTGCCTCTCTTCGGCCGTGGTGATCTCGGGCGTTCTCCGATGACCGGCACCGTGGACGCGCACATCGAGTATCCATGGAGAATCGCCGAGAAAAAGCAACTGAAATTCGGGTTTGACGCTTTCAATATCGCAAACACGAAGCGGACGATCCTGATCAACCAGAACGTGGACCTTGGCTTTGGTGTTAACAACGTGGACTTCCAGAAGCCAGGAGGTGGTACGACCTACGGCTTCGTCCATCCGGATGCCGGCTTTGTTAGTCCATTTACGGCTCGCGCCTCCGTCCGCTTCGTGTTCTAGCGGCCCGATACAGGCCATTAGCCGAGGAGGGTGCGAAAATGCACCCTCCCCTTCTTTTTTCGCTTCGTGCTTCTTCTACGCGCCATATTTAGCTGCTCTTTTGTGTATGACATTTAGTATCTAGAGAGGGCTATTGTCCCGAAGAAACGCCATCTGCCATGTAAGAAATTCCGCCCGGCTAGTGGGTTTCTGACCTCCGCAGCAAGGCTAAGATACACATTCTGTTGGAGTTATTACTTCATCGAAGGGCGGCAGGCCCGGTGCATGCTTTCCTGTCAAGTCGAATTGCGCAATTAGAGGCCGTTCTGAGGATTTGTGCGAATTCGCTGACGAAAATCGTTGTTCTAGACCGCGTCTAAATGATTTGCGGAGGGACTCCGAGCGATGCGCTTCCGTAAGTGGGCCACATATTTCCTGGTCGCTCTGGCTTGCTGCTTG